>Ga0098044_1002158_pt1 | contig 10219 bp, 3 predicted proteins | sample 10_taG_FD_75053 | JGI IMG/M metagenome (GOLD analysis project Ga0098044, IMG submission 75053) | Marine viral communities from the Subarctic Pacific Ocean - 10_ETSP_OMZ_AT15264 metaG | ecosystem: Environmental > Aquatic > Marine > Oceanic | place: Pacific Ocean | collected 2015-01-16 | reverse complement strand
ATCCTGTTTTTCGATTAATGTTAACACTAACCACATCAACCACTCCATCAACCCTGTTTAGCATGCTATATATATCAGAAATATAAAATGGCTCTCCAATATAATTATGAGTGGAAGATTTCTCTCTTAACTTTCTTAAGCAACTTTCTATAACATCAAATTTATTTTTACTTTCATTGGCTATTATTACAAAATCAATCCCTATATTAACAATATATGCATCTAAAATATCTATAGTGTCATTGAGCATTCTATATTTATTTAACCAAACTTTCAGATTTCTTTTCACAGTATTATTAGCAAGCACCAATTTGCCGCGAGAATTTTCCGACATAACATACATATTTAAATTTCTTTTTAAAGAATCATCATCTCTGAAAACATTGCATCTTTTAACTGTACCAAATTTTTTATCCATATTGTAAACTAAAGCTTCATAATCTTGTTTTGTTACCGCCCTATTTTGAGTCGCAAAGAAATCGTGAGACCTTCTTTTTAGCTCTTCTCTCGATGGCAAAGAAACACTTCCAACGATGGGTTCTTCATTCGAACACTCAATGGAGGTTATAACTTCATTTCTAGAATCTTTATTTGTAGCAGAAGTCGAAGGAAACTCAAAATTTGCACGCACAACGTTATTTACAGTAGCTACAGAAGAATTTGTATCTGAAGGAGAAACCACTCGATAAGAAATCGTCAATGTGGTGTTGGCCGGCGAAATACCAAATTTATCAGTCTTAACTAAATTGGATGGATCAAAGGCTGTGTCTGTAGTATAATCTTTACCATACATGTTTAAAACTACATTTGAAGGCTCTACAACCGAAGGGTTAGAAATTTCACTATCTGATCCATACCCAAATTGTAAAGAGGTAGAGTTTCTTCCTCTCTCAACCACAAATCTTCTAGGGGCAGAAATCGGCTTGAGTAAAGAGGGCACATTATCACTTTGAGCATTGTTGTTAACAATTTCACTATATATAACATCTTGTGATAAATAATCAACTTCGTAGTATTCATTGCCTTGAGTATCAAGCACGGACAAAACTTCTGCCACATCTCTCTTTGACAAAGTTACACTAATATATGGCTCGTATGGACCAATTTCTATTGTTTCCGAAGTTAAAGTGCCCGAAATTACACGCCCATAGGCCTTTATCGCATAATAAGTCGGAAGTCCAGTTGTAGAATTTGTTCTTGCGACAACTGTTCTGTTTCTAGAATCAGAAAAATCAACATTCTCAACCAGAACATAACTTCCACCTTCGCCTGAAGTAAACTGAGCGCCTTTTTTCAAAATGGGTATATACGCTGTGCTAGGACCTAATCCGCTGGAGGAGGCTGGAACAAGTACATAAATTGCTATGAAACCTGTTGCCGAATTTCTTCCGTGATATTTATAACCGAATTGTTTTGCGTGCCTTATGATATTGTTAAATTCGTTGGCAGTATCCATAAAGGATTCATTAACACTATAATCCATATAGAAAGAAAGCATATCTCCAATATAAGCAACAGAATCTACCATTAGAGAGCCAAAACTAGCTTCACTAAAATCTTTATAAGATTCAGGATAATAGCGCCTTGCCATTTCTAGAAGGTCTCTTTTAATCGAATCAAAATCTCGACTGGTGTAATTAACCATTCTACGATATTTTTTATCTTTTGACATTTATAGATACCTCTTCTAATATATTATTTATCTGACAATAACGCTGTTGTCTGTTAAATCTAGTGTAACCCTTTCGTTTTTTCCAATTGGAATAATTGTATAATTAATCATTATGTTAATAAAATTTTCTCCATAACCCTGCCTTATAAGATCTGAATTATTTAAAGGACTGTCAATGTTAACACTGTTAATTCTAATAGCAGGTAAATACTCTGAAACTTGAGATCTAATACGAGATTCGATTCTTGCTAGAGTTGCCGGCGTTAATTGTTCAAAAATAAACCTTCTAATTCCAACTCCAAAATCAGGAATAGCAACTCTTTCTCCGGGTGAAGTCAATAAAACCATTTTTAGGTTTTGCAACGCCAATTCTCTAATAGTTTTGTTTAAACTAAAACTTTTATCTAACGGCAGCTTTATTGATAATCCAGCAGACATTATTGGTACCCTCTTTCATTCATAAATAGATTGTCAAAACATTATTCGCATTCTTCACCATTTTTATCAAAAGGTCTATCGGTAAATCTTCTTCTCAAAGTCCACTTAACCCCAGCACCACTGAAATTAAAGTTCATCATTTCTCTAAGTCTATCTTTAAAATCTAATTTCAATTCCAGATCGATATCAAAACCAGGAAACTCTCTATGATTCCAATAAGTTTCAAACATCTTCATTGTTGATTTCTTGGTTTGAGTAAATGTTTCTTGATCCCATTTGTAATAAGTTAACCCTCTGGCCTTTTTAGCTTCCTCTTGCCATTCGGCCTTCATCCCAGACATTGTGGTTCCAGTTTGGTTTCCGGCGATATCAGGGTTGGTTTCTCCCAAAATCTGACCAATTGATGGTAAAAATCCTCTAGAAGCATAAATTCCCAACAAAGCTAACAGGCGAGGCAACGGAATGATATATTTAAATACCATCAAATAATTTGGATCAATCGCCAAATCTTTCATCAAACATTCTGCATAAGTAGAATCGAATTCTCCAGAAACATCAATAAATGTGTTTAAAGGCGCATCTGTCACGTCTAATTCTACTTTCGCCAATGGTATTACATAATTTTGACGATCTCCCAAAGGAACATATGCTCTCTCTTGGCTTGTAACATTTTGAGCGCCATCTTCAAGACGCCCAATTATTTCAGCTTGTGCTGTATCTGACGTTATATAGCACAGTCTCAATCCGTAACGTACACCGATGGATCCTTCTACTCCAATTATATCTTCAGTAGCTAAGTCCTTTATAGCAGTTAAGTTACCAAAATAACTTGAAATATTTTTGTCTGCGAATTCCGGATCTGATTCAGACTTGCTAACCTCGTCAATCCAATTTTGCCAATCTTTCAAATTAACAACGTGCGAGGGTGGTGATGTCGGAAAATTAGTTATTTCCACTTTAGGCTCGACATATACGTATTTTTCAATAATAAATTTGTCACCACCTGGAACGGGGGAGGCTCCGTTTTGAGCTTCCATAAGCTCAACATCGCTCAAGACGTCTTGGATATTGGGAAAAAAGTAATACATATCTAAATTATCAACAGTTGGGGATAAAGATATATCTTTTAAAGCCTCTTTAAATTTAGATGAAACATATTCAAATTGTTCATAAACTAAAACTCGCATAATCGTCTTAGCGTCTCTTTCTGTTTCTTTAAGAAATTCCACTATTTTATCATGTTTATATCGTCTAAACGTTCTTCTTGTTGTTAACCCATTTCGCCTGTCTTCTCTAAAAACTTTTCTCGTTGGCTTTATATAATTTGATAGCTTTTCATCAATGTTATTAATGGCTTGTGAGGTGGCAGTGTCTACCTCAATCTCTCCAGCAGAAACTCGTCGCCTATACACTTGCACACACTGTTCTAGAAAAGCATACCAATAATTTTCACCGCGAAGCAAATTTCGAGGGCCTCGTATCTTTTGCCCCATTTCTTTAAGACCCGGCTCCATCATGGCTATAATATATTCTACAAATACATCATCTATAACATCTCCTCTAATTGCTTGATATTTTCCAAAAACAGGCATTGCCTTTAGCATTGTTTCAACAACATAAACACGAATTGTTGCTAATATCGAACCCTCTACTGCTGCGGCGGGCATCTTATCTAGCATTTTAAAATAAGGATATTCTGTTATACAATTTGGATCTTCATCTAATCTTGGATCTTCTGGCGCATTCAGATATATCGTTTCTATTTTATCTGCAATATCACTGAAATCTATGAGATCTCCAGCCATAGGATCACACCCATCAGCTTCTGGTATTAAAATCTGAGCTAAACCCATCCAGCCAGAGTCTTCGCGGGGTTCAATATAAATCGGAGGCCTAGTGTATCGTCCTCCATATTTTTTGGGATCCATAAAGTGAACGCGCTCACTGGAGCTTATGCCTAATATTTCTGCCTCTGCCATAAGCTTGCTAGCTGTCGACAAATCTAAAGTCGCATTTAAATCTGAAAGATAAGTACCATATGGTTGCAACAATTCTGTGTCTCCATCATAAAAATGTTCCCCTTCCGCTCTTATATTTCGAACACCGCCATCATTCACGAAAGGATCATAATAAAACAAGTCTTCTTTTGTCACTACAGACCCCGTATTAAAGCCGAAATTAAAAGCTTCGTCGAACGTGTAAATGTCGTTTGCAATGAGAGACAAATGGCCTTTCACTAACTTATTATGATCGACATGCGAATAAACATCTTCAGGAGAAGCCTGGCTGAATCCCGAACTGACCATTGAATTTGCAACCATTTGACAAAGTATGTTATCCTGCGGTACCTTAGACGTATCTCTTGTCGGATCCATTGTACTTAACAATTCTAAAACGGACGAATCTATAGATCCAGTTATCGTTAAATCGCAAAATACAGAAGAGCTTTCTGATTCATCGTCTCTAAAATTGTCAGATTCCACATTAATATCAATTAATTTAAGACGATATACGTTTTCATATTCAGAGCCCGGAACATAATGTGAATATTCAATATTAAATCCATAATCATATGGTATATCAACATCTTCTTCTAACGTAACATCTCCGTCTTTCGCGTCTCTGTACCGTAAGAAAATATCCGGAGTTTTCTCTTTTGTTGTAACTACCGTATCAATAATCGGAAGACCGAACTCATCTAGCTGAAATGTTGGAATTTCCATAATATCAGTTGTGCCAAGAACCTCTGCAGTCGTAATTTCTTCAGCCGACTTTAATGTTGTAAAATCTTTTATGGATCCATAACATTCCTGTAAATATTGCGCAATTGTGAGAGGATATTGACCATAAGAATCCTTTCCTGTGAAATTCACCATGATACCTACTCCGTCTGGATATAACTCATCAAATTCCCCTTTATAGTCGATATATCGTCGTTTAAGGTTTGTCATCATGATATGTTTTTTAAAAGGATAAGAATTTGTATCAGAAAGGACCATGTTTAAAAAGCCCTTTCTTCCGATTAGATCTTCATCAAATTGATTCTTAATTGACTGAATCAAAGAATTATTTAACTCTGATAAAGAGTTTGTTAATATCTGTGGCTCTAGTGATTCTCCGCTTTCCTGAGAACCTGCGGGAGGTACCTCTTCGGGATCGTCTTCACATCCAGGTTCAGGAGGTGGTGCAAAAAGATCCAATGGAACAGATAAACTTGGAAATGCCGAATTTGGATCCTCAGTAAGTTGCGGGACAGAATCCAATAAATCTTTAAGTTGTTCTTTAAGTTTGTCGACATGTTTGCAATATAAATCACTCGCTTGTTCTTCAGTCGTATCATCTTTACTCTGCAAGATGGAGATTCTTCTCGCTTTATAAGATAAAAGTTGATCTTTCGAAGAGCATATGCTGGCTGCTGCTGGAATTAACTCTTCTAAATCCGGGGCATAGTTAACTATTATTTGCTTTGCTTCTTCAGGAAGAGCGCTGTTTAAGTGTTTGAAAAAGTTTTGTACCTTTCTTGGCCCGGAAAACATCGACTTTAAAGATGGATAATTGCTTTCCACTAAATCCAATATATTATTAATCGATTCAGTATTAATTTCATTTTCTTCTCCCACGAATAGGCCGGCCATGTCAGCAGGAGATGTAATTAAGCTAATATCTGAAACAAACTCATTAATTGTCTCAGGCGATGTGCTAGGATCTCCTGCAAGTGTTGAAAACAATTCATTAATCGTATTATTAATATCTTCTTCTGTAGCATCTTCTCCACAAAAAGAATCTCTCACAAGACTTGTAAAAAAACTGCCAGCCCCAGACGGGTCTCCGATTCCTTGTCCGGGGTTATCAAATGCGGCCTCTGCGGCATCTTTTACTGCATTGCAGACAGCTTCGTGCAGAGCTTGCATTGCTTTATCAATAACATTAATCATTATTTCGACTAAAATCTTTTCGATCTTGTCTTTTAATACACTTTTCATTAAAGCAAAACGATCTCTCCCAAAACGTTCAAATGTATTTTCGAAGATATTAAATTTTTTGATATCAAAAGTTATTGGGTGAGTTTTCTTACAAAACCCAACAGATCCAGCAAACTCATTAAATCCACTTATTTCCGCCAATTTTAAAACCGGTGGTACATTACAATCTGGATCACTAATAATTGTTCTTACAATATCAGCGCCCGGTACCTTACCTAAAAAATCCAAAAGCTCATCTAGAGAATCTTTGTATCTTTCATATAGCGCATCTTTATATGCAATCATAATTTCGCCAACAGCTTCAGTTGTTGCGCCTAAAACAGACCTCATATCACCTATGTTTGCCTTCCTTAACCTTTCAGCTTCTGATACATCAACCTCTTCTAAATCCCATGGTGTAATAAAATCAGGCATGCCCATTTTTTCTTGTACAGCAATTGATAATTCCACTTGTACATCCGCAGGTAAGAATTTAAATACCCTTCCAAAATCTACAGTTGGCATTTTATCAATTGCTGATCTAACAATAACCTGTAAAGCATCATCAAAACTTAATCCGCAAAGCATAGCATCAATGCTTCTGTTAACCATCGATGTTACTCCGCACCATCCAACGGGGTCTAAAACATTACTCCATAACGATTCAACTGTAACTTCTTTATTAAATCTAGATTTTAGGTCAAAATCAGTACTAGCACTATCTGCAAATTCTCCTATTAATTCTTCAGCAGTAGTAAATGACTTAGCTGTTTGACTTTTGCTTGTTTCTTCAGCTATTTTAGTTATTACAGCAGCATCTGTATATTGTTTCTGTAATTCCTTCAACTGATCAGGTGTCATACACAAATGTTCGTTCCACGTTTCTGCTAATATATCAACCATTGAAATGACGTCACTGAAAAGAGATTCCGCCATCTCATTGAAATTTAAACTATCAACAAAACATCCCGGCCCTGATAACGTTGATGAAGGCGCTGAGGGACCGGATCCATAACCGTATGAAATATTAACTGACGGGAAGGTATATTTTGTAACAAATTCGTTCCACGGAATTGGATCGCGGGCGATGAGATCAGCTTCCATATCTTTCAGTCGAGCAATATATGACATGGTTGTTGGGTCTTGCCACGACTCATTCATAGCAAAAGAAAGTAGAGCTACAGGAAATGCTTCCGTTTCATTATCGCACCATTTTTGTGTCAAAGTAATAGATTTTAACTCAAGATTTCCACCAAAAATAAAATCTATATTTCCCAAAATTTTCTTATTCGAAAAATTACCAACGTTAGTACCGCCCAACACTCCAGGTAAAATCTTAGTATAGTTACGCCTAGAAAGAAACCTATTCAAGCTCTTTAAAAAATCACCCAAATACTGCCTTTGTAAATTAAAATCATAAAATCTACCAGTGATGTCAAAAATTACAGCGCCACCATCTTTTCGAGCAAATTGAGCTTGTTGGAAATTAAACACTCTAAAAGCAAATTCAATTCTAGATATTAACCTAAAAAGCTCTTCTGGCTCATATGATACATAAATATCATCACTGGATGATTCATATGATGTTCTTTCTTCTTCATCTGAATATTCATAGTCTGTTCCGGAAGATTCAAGCGCGTTTGGAATTTCATCAAAATTTAGAGCAGGAATTGTCACCAACACCTTCATTTTCAATAAATGAACAGGAGGGATATGGTACTCAGAGGCGCTAGCGTATAGCTTCAAGGCCTCGACAGTCCCAGCCTCACCATCACTCTCAACTCTATCGTAAAAGCGAAGAAGGGCCCTTATCGCCGGCTCTATGGACTCATTTAAGCGTTCCTGCAAAGTTTCATCAGATCCACCTGTCCCTTCGTATTTTGTTGATAAAACAATTGAGTATTCGCATGTTCTTTCATTTAAAAATGCATCAGAACAAGAGGCAATCGGAACTAAATTGGTTTGACTAGTATATACCGGAGTGCGCGTTGGCATCTTGGTCCAGTCTGGAACTATAGCTGTTGGATTTGGCGTGCAAGTAGGACAAACCAAAGGCTCTTCCGGCTCTTGTTCGACTATTTCACATTGAAGTTTTTGATGCTCAGAATAATCATCTAGAGATACCGATTCCGTGGTTATTTCTTCAGCAGACTCATCATCTCCAGAAAGGGCTTCATTTTTCTTCTTTTCCAACTCTTCAATTGATTCTGACATTTTTTAACTCCAGTTGAATCAAGTGGTGTTGACATATTTACTACAAATATATTCATCACCAAATTCCATCAGATATTGACCTTCTACCGTAACTCTTCCGATTTCTTCTGTTATTCCCAACAAAACTGTTTCTTGATTTCTAATCGTATTTTTAACATAAGATGCCGGTAGCGAATATGATGGCCCTGTTGTGCCAATGAGTGGCGCTGCGTGTACATGATATAATAATGCTTGATTAAATTTTTTCTGATTTTCTAATGCGCTAAATACAATTGAGTTTAAATGACTAACATGCTTCATTATTTCTCTAAGGAGGTTTTTTAAATTATTTCCTTTAACCAATGGCTGTAAATTTTTTGGCTTGAATAATCCAGGTTTACTGGAGTCGTTCCCTGCTATAAAATCAATAGTACCGACTGTTTCAATAAGATTTCCATGAGCGGTTTTTTCACCTGAGACTCCTTTACCCGTGACAAGCTTAATTCCTGTGCGCGCGATCATTCTAACCTCGTCTGCTTTAATGCCGATTGCGGCGACATCTTTGCACATTCCTCTCCGGATCCCTCTGGAGCCAGGGTCTAGACCAAAATTAGCATCTATCCTGCTTTTTTGGGAAATATATATTCTTGCAGCATCATCAAAGAAATTTGGTGCAGCCTTCGTGTTTGGTTTTATTTCTTTCGCCGCACTCATTCTTCCAACAACAATATCAATCATCCCTGCTTGAGTTGCGCCCGTCCCGGCTGCACCTGAAAATCTACTAGCCGGCCTGTCACGCCCCAAAACGACCCATTGATTATTTTCTCCTCTGAGGCCTATTATCTCCCCTTCTGCACGGTCATATTCTGGATAAGCTTCAATTAACTTTCCGCCACCAATTCCTTTATTTTGAGCAATTGATTGAGGATCTTTAAGGCTATCGATCTTGCTTTGTAACAGATCTAATAATTTTGGGTCGTAATTTGGCTTTGGCATACTCCTTTAGCTCCCTGATTTATAGTCTTTATAAAATTTTCGAACCTGCTTAAGAAACTTGTCCCAAGGAAATCCGCCAGTAAATTGCTTTTTAGTGTCAAATTGGTCGACGCCTTCTTGCTTGACGTAATCACATTTTGAAGGCTCATCGACATCAAGCAGAATTCCAGTATTTCCTGTTTCATGCAACGCGCCACCTTCTCTAGTTGGACAGCCTGGATCCCAGTGAGTTTGAGCTTTTTCCCTACTGTTTGAGACCCCGGCGACATGGCCTGTAACAACATCATCAGCGCCTGTTCCTGTATGAGGGCCATTGATTTTCAAACCCTGCTTTGTTGGATTTATATTATGTTTGGCGCAAATGGCTGCTGTTAATCTTGCGCATGTTTCTAAAGCCTTATGGAAACCATTCGCTTTGTCAAGCCATTGATCCCTAGACCATTCTGCTCGACCAGTTATTTCAATGCCTATAGAATCATCATTCAAGCTGCATCCTGCATGCCACGCTTTGTCATTCTCCATAACCATTTGTGTCACATTGCCATAGTTATCAACGGCATAATGAGCGCTGCCGTTTCTGCCTTCTTGAGCGAAAACATTCCCGACTTTATAAGAATGACCTCCAGTTTTGACGCCTTGAGAAGTATGAATTACTACCCTGTTAATTTTTAGCGGTGATGCTTTTGCGGTGTAGTTGCCGGGATGAGCCCAGACGGCTGTCACTACAGGAGCATTGGTTTTTTGATCTGCCGCCGGTTTTTCGTCGTTGTTGTCAAAGCCCATTAGTCTTAATGTGTCCCAATCAATCTCTGGAGGTTCAACTTTGCCGTTCACTGTGCGCTCCTGTGGTACGGTAGAGCCTTCTTCTTCGTCGAATAAATCACTAAGGTCTTGATCAGAACCACAAAATCCAGAATAGTCGACAAAAGATGAATTTCTCACCATTCTAATATATGTT
>Ga0098044_1002156_pt1 | contig 10227 bp, 7 predicted proteins | sample 10_taG_FD_75053 | JGI IMG/M metagenome (GOLD analysis project Ga0098044, IMG submission 75053) | Marine viral communities from the Subarctic Pacific Ocean - 10_ETSP_OMZ_AT15264 metaG | ecosystem: Environmental > Aquatic > Marine > Oceanic | place: Pacific Ocean | collected 2015-01-16 | reverse complement strand
TGAATACTTTATGATAACCGACCAATGGTACGATCTCTCTTATGATTGCTAATTCAGAATCACGATCACCGTTTGCAGCGATGATTCTACGCTCTGCTTCAAGCATACGGTCTTTCCAACCAGTCTTGATTTTATCATAATAGGTATTGTAATCCTCACTCCCAACACATGGACTCGTTTTCATTACACTCATTAGAATGTTGATGTTGTCCTGTCTTGATTTAGACGATTGTAGTATCATACTGTATTCTGATTTACTTCTACGAATGAAAAAACAAACCGAGCCATCTTGGTCTTGAACTGAGTAGTAGATTTGCTGAGTAAACCAGTCGTCACCCTTACCCCATTGTTCGTAGTCTAGTTCTGAAAAAGACATTAGCGATGTTACAGGTTCACCGTCCTGTTGTTGCTGTTGGGTTGGTGGATTCATGAAAGTGTTCATAACTGTATCAATATCTTGCCCAGCAAATGTAGTCGTATTTTGTAGAATATTTCTTAATACTCCAGAGTCTGTTGGGTTACCACCCATTCTCCAACGACCACCAGTGTATGTAATACCTAGTGGCGTTAGTCCTGCTTCAATCTCCTGATATGTCATTATAATTATACCTCAACCTTTGTTACGGTGTACTCGTCTGGGACATATGCTAAGTCGTGAACCCTGAGAGTGATATCTGAAAGAGCAGTATTGAAAGAGTTAGACACTACGAAACCCGACTTGTGGTTAGATTGGTAGAAGATCACTTTCATCACAGGGTAGTCTAGAACTCGGATTGCAATTGAATTAGTATCCTTGTCACCAATCTTGACTATGTAGAAGTTACTTTTAATAAGTTTCATGTCAGAAGAGAAGGTTCCCTCGGTAGTATCATCTTTATCGTAACTTAGTGTATAGATTCCGCAATCGTTTGTGAATGCTAATCTTTTCAATCTGCGGTGGCTTAGAAGATTCTTACAATCAACTAGGTCTTCCTGTGTGTAGTTATCATTGAAGAACAGCGGAGCTAACATGTGAGTGCCGTATTCTTTAGTACTACCACCAAATTCTGTACGATGTGGGTTGTTATATTCCGTTGCGTAACTTCCGGGTGATAAGAAGATTCCACTGGCTTTGTTCTTTGTGGTTTGTGATTCGATATAACGATAGTGTGAACATGCAATTAATGGAAGCTCATCGATTCCTTCTTTTACAGCATCGTTGAATAGTCGCATTTTGTGGTACTGGTCGTGTTGCTCTTCAGTCATAACGACAGATTTGTTTTTCTTTAGCATGGTATTCTCCTTGAATATGTATATTTGCTTTAAGTCTCTTAATCTTAATATAGGTTATAAAATACATAAATGCAAAGAAAATATGCATATTTCTGAAAATAAGTGAAAAAAGTCCCAAAGTGTCCTGACCTGTCCACACCATGTCCACACCACGGTCAGGACACTTTTTTGGCGATTCTGGCTCAGAAACGGCAATTTTGGGGGGTGTCCTGACCGTCCTGACCATTTTACCTACTCAGGGGAAATGTAGTTAGAAGGAATATTAAATTTAACACATGTATGTATAGGAAGTGGTGGGTAGGATTGGCCATTTTGGTCAGGACACTTCACTTGTTCTGGATATTATTACCTTTAGTATAGGAGCGTACCATGAAACTAACACTACCATTACGATTCAAACAAGGGAAGCAGAACATATTATACTCCCTGAACAACTTTATGATTCCTGTCGGCACTGACAAGAAAGTGAATACCTATTGGCTCAAAAGAGCTAAAGATCATCTAATGAAAGAGGTGGCCAAGCAATGTAAAGATGTGGAGATGTTCAAAGATCAGGTGGACATCACCGTGACGATCTACAGGGACTCCAATCATCTATGCGACATGGGTAACTTCACTATAATAGAAAAGTTCACTACAGATGCAGTTGTGAAGGCGGGCGTACTCAGTGACGACAACTGGAAGTTCGTTCGTTCAGTTAAGATAATCGATGGTGGCCTGGATAAAGAAAACCCACGAGCAGAATATGCGTTGACAACTACAGATTGAAACATTATATTGTAAACACAGCATCGCTCCTTTTTGTATGCTGTTCTTTCTTTCAGGCATGGCCCGCATCTTACTGTCATTGGATGTGGGCCTTTTTTTTAGTTACCCAAGTTAAATACTATACATAATAGTAAGGAGAACTTTAAATGCCTAATGTAAATTTTTTATCACCAAGAGCAAGATTCCTCGATGAAAACGGAAACCCACTAAGCGGTGGTAGAATCCACTTCTTTGAGGCCGGAACAGACACTCTTAAAAATGTATACACTACACGAGACGGTGTAGTACTCGCTACCAACCCAAATATTCTAGACGCTGAAGGTTTTGTAACTCCGTCCACAGGGATTCATCTCGGTGAAGGTCTATATGATATTCAAGTTGAGAAACTCATAGGTGTGAACCAATGGAGACCATATTGGACATATCCCGACATTGAGGGACGTAATATATCAAATGCTGGTGCATTACTCTCCATTGGATATGTAAACACAATTGAAGAATTAAGACTGTTAGCCGCTGGTAGTTACACCATGGTATATGTTGCTGGCTACTATACAAATGGTGACGGTGGTGCTCGTTGGGTCAAATGGGACGCTTCTGGCACTGAAACAGACAATGGCGGTACAGTTATCGCTCCAGACGGAAATCCCGCTATCGGACGATGGGATTGGCTACCACAAGCTGACGAAGTAGTTACTCCACTTTTATTCGGTGGCTTCCCATCGGACGGTAGCTTAAATATCGCATCACAAATTGACTCCATGATTAACTGGTGTCTTGCTGATGACAATCATAAAACAATTCACTTCAATACTGCTGGTGATTACTACTTAAACTCAAGCTCTGATTTCTCAGGTGATTTGAATGTTGTTGTATCTGCTGGTGTTGTATTTAAAAACGCTTTAGGCTTCGCTACAGTGACTTTTAGCTGTGACAGTGTTGACATACAGGGTATGAACCAAATAGTGGCTCCTGCACCTATCGCACCATCTATGATGCTTGATCTACAAACCGACAGACCTATGGATGTTTACCCTGAGTGGTACGGTGCCGATGGTGATGGTATTGTCGAGGACAGTTTTGCAATTGAGCGTACTATCTCAGGTTCCAGTTCAAAGAACACGGTTGTATTGAGTGCCGCCAGTGGTTACCACTGTGGTAACTCAACTCTTGACTTCTCAGGTCATGTATTAAAGATAGAAGAAAGCTCTAAAATCTTATGTGAAGGTTCATCTATTACAGTTGACCGTCTCGTTGCTAACTCTGGGTCACCTGTATTCTTCGGTGCGGATTTAGATCGAGTTTATTTCGATAAGCCAGTGGCTAGATCTGAATGGTTCGATTGGACTGTTTCCGATATTATTAAAACCGATTTCGTTAAGAACTTTATCGCAACAAACACTCAGAGTGGTAATCGCCAGTTTAAATGGATTGTTGGTCCTGGTATAGCCCATTTAGATGATGACATTTCTGAGGCAGAATGTGGTAATACCTATCACTTGAAATTTAACTGGACTTTTGAAGAAGGTGCGTCATTCTCACTCACATCTAGTGGCTACATTGAGTTTGGCTATGTAAATGCGGGTAACTACAAGATTTTCTCATCAACTGAATCTAACGATTATAAAATGATTTTCATGAATGATCTCAAGTTGGGGTGGTGGGGAGCCATATCTGGTATTGATGAAGAAGTAACTAACATGAACGCAATTCGAGCTGCTTATTCACAAGCTGTACGTTCAACTAGTGGTAACAATCAGAGATCATACCAGCGAATCACCGTTGATCTCTGCGGTGGAGCATATAAAACTAAACCAGTAAGTGCTGCCTCAACCTCAGGTATTATTGATGGTGCCCCGCTGTTTAAAAATGGTGCGATCTGGGGCGATGACGACTCAGCTTCCTACTTCATGAGTTTCCCACATGGGATTCAATCAGAGAATGTTAGCTGGGACTCTCGTGGCGGTACGACTGCATTATTCAATGTAGCAACCAACGGTGATGTCCGATTCCGTACTTGCCATTTAGACTCAGCTTTTGAAACTATCACATCAGCATCGAATGGTAAATTAGTTGTAGAGGATTGTGATATAGAAATCAATAACACTTCTGTAGATGACTTGGATATTATTGTACATGGTGGTGAGAATTCTGTATTCAAAGATAACCGTGTGCTTCGAACACAAAATAATACAACTGGATTGACATGGATCGATCTTGGTTTATCACATGCGGCTGTACGACATAATAAATTTGAAGGTGTTGGTGTTAAGGTTTATGGTTCCGGTGAAGTAGTAAACAACTACATTGACAGAGGATCTATTTACTCAACCAACCCAGCGAGTACAATTATTCAGGGTAATAAAATTAAAACAAGTGACCACATGGATGCTCAGATTTATTTCTACAGTGCCAATACCTCACATCGAGTGGAAGGTTTGGTTTGTACCCACAATACATTCCAAGACGGTACTGCGGATTTAATGACTCGCCCAAACTACTATGCAATTGATACGAATATATCTATGCATGTGGGTAGTACATACTACCAACAACATAGAGCTGAAGTACACAGCAATCACTGTATCACAGCATATCAATTCTATGGTACTACTCGTATTGAAACTGGGATACTCCCGCCAGATCCATTGATAGTATGGCCGGCTGGGTATAACCGTATTAATATGGATGTGACCCGATCTGCGGTTGGTGGATCTCGTAATCAAGAAAACCACCAATACTTTGTAATTTTTGCCGATGTGACTGGTTCAGCTTTAACCAACTTAAACATGTTTGCGGATCAGCTAGCTAATCAGAACGATGGTGTGAACTGGGTGAATGTTAGGGGTAATGTACTAACATCATCAGGTCTATTTATCGATTTCAATCTTAGTGGTAGTGTGTATAATCTGGTACTATCAGGTGACGCTTGTAGGTTTAATATTTACCAATCAACTTATCCACTTACTGTGTAATCTTTTAGGAGAATAAAAATATGACACAACTAATGCCACAAATTAAAGCTAAATGGGAGGATGACAATAATAATCCTCTCGTTGGTGGCAAGATTTATACATACAGTGCTGGGGGTCAAACCCTCCTTAACACTTATACTGATTTCACGGGGATGACTGCAAATGATAACCCAGTGATTTTAAATTCACGAGGTGAGGCTAACATCTGGTTGGCCAATGATATACCTTATAAAATCATTGTTAAAGATTCAAATGATGTTGAAATTTACAGCGTAGACAATGTAACCGGCTCAGGTGGCGGTGGTGGTGGTACTGTTAACCTTGGTAAAGTTTTCATTTCTGCTCTTGATCCAGTTGCTGATTATTTAGGCAATAAGATCATAGCCGGGGATAACATTACTATAACAACTGTTACGAACCCATCAGGTGACACGATCTCCATCAAAGCAGATCTCGATGGTAAATTATTGGCGGGTGCTACTGATCTTACTCCAGGATTTTTAGCGAGCAAATTAACATCAGATGGTTCAATAAATATCGTAGATAAGGGCTCATCAATAGAATTATCTGTTGCGGCTTCAAACACTACTACTTTAAAAGATATCGCAGACGCATCCACTGACACTGCTAAATCAACATATAAATTGAAATCAGGTGTTGATGTAAAATTCACCGACAGCGATAATAATGAAATATTAACCGTAAACGAAGATGAAATAGAAATTGCTAAAGATTTCAAAGTGACCGGCTCTTCAACTCATGCATCAGGTGTGATCGTCGGGGACACCTTTGAGGCCGCTGAGGGTACGATTCGTTATCATCCTATGTCAATGGACATCGAAGGATATGTAAACGGACAGTGGGTCTCTCTGACGGCCTCAGGGGATGCTAGCGGTACAGCCTCTGGTGTTGCATTAACAGGGTTGACAACTATCTCCTTGACTGGTGGTTATCAAACTCCAGGGTCTTATGTTAAGATTCCAATATCCAGTGGTGATCTTGAAGAAGGGTTGTCTATAAACACAGCCAACGACAACATATCAGTTAGTAAAGAAGGCAGATACTTCGTAGCACATGATGGGTTATATTACTCATTATCAGCTACCCCAGCCAGTAGTTTCTTATATATAAAACCTTTTGTAAACGGAGTAGCTGTTGGAACCGACACTGCCTCTGCCGGCCTAGAAGTTGGAAAACATATTTCCATCGCAGGTGGTTTCTTACTAGACCTCGCTGAAGATGACATTTTAGACTTGAGAATCGCATGGGGATCTTCAGCACCTGTAACCGCTGGTCTTAATATCATAAACCAGAAAGTAAGTATTTTGGCTCTTGGTGGGGATAGTTCAGAAGAAGAAGAAGATACTGGTACTACTGTCCTTATGGTTTCCCAGAATCTACATGACTTCTCTGCACTTACTCCTGTATATTACTCGAATGGTACTTGGGAAAAAGCAAAGGCAGATGGTGACGGTTCCACTGTAGCGACTCACGTTGTTACTGAGGTCATTGACGCTAATACATTTAAAGTTGCCAATAGTGGTAGAATAGAAATAGTAGGCCATGGATTAACCCCTGACGAATACTATTTCACATCAGAATCGACAGCCGGTGACAGCACGACTACTGAACCAACAATTTCCAATCCAATATTTAAAGTATTTGATGCCAACCAGATCGACTTATTTCAGTGGAGACCAGCCACGAGTGGTGGTAGTGGTGGTGGAACTAACTTTCTTGAAGTGAGCCAAGTTGGTCACGGTTTTGGTATTTTGAACTCAGTTTACTACGAGAATGGTACTTGGCTAAAAGCAATCGCATCTGATGGTGAGACTTTAGGTACTCATATTGTAATTGAGGTTAACGGTGATAGTTTCAAAGTCGCTAACTCTGGGCGTGTTGAAGTCACAGCACATGGATTAACTCCAGATGAGTTTTATTTCACAGACGCAACAACTGCTGGGTCTTTAACCAATACTGAACCTGCACTTAGTAACCCCATGCTGAGAGTGTTCGATGATAATAATATCGATCTATTCCAATGGAGACCAGCCACGGGTGGTGGTAGTGGGGGAGCTTCTACTCTAAATGATGTAGGTGGCTTTTCAGATACTGCTGGTAAATCTATCTATGAGATGACTTCAGGTGTAAGCGTGGAATTCAGAGATGATCTTGGTAATGCTTACTTCACTATTCGTGATAGAGCCCTTGCTAGACAATTGGAAATGAAAGGTTCTGTAAATTCACAAAGGGTTCGGATCAATGTAGAGGATGCTGATAATGCGTCATTCTCAAGTCCATTACTTATCAATGATGATCGTACCAATAACAACAACCAACTTATTTCAGCGTCTACAAACTCTGATAACTCACTTGCTTATCTTTACAGAGGGGCAGGAACTGGTGGTTCTAGTAGTGCGATGTTTCAGATCAAGGATGATAACAGTAACGGTGCGAGGACTATAGTAATCTTCCCAGCCGACAACGCACCGTATGCATTAGACATAAATTCCGGGTCTGGTGTTCAACACTCAGCTCGATTTGAGGATGGTATTGTTGTAGGTGATACATTACATCCTACTCCAATGACTGGTGCAATCAGATACCATAGTGCCTCTACCGACCTTGAAGGCTTCGTGAATGGGGAATGGGTATCTCTTACTACTGGTGCAACAATCATACAGGTACACAACGCCACAGGTAGTACAATAACCAAAGGTACTCCGCTTTATGTGAGCGGCGGTTTTGACAACTCTGGTGAATTTATCGCATCAGTTGATCTAGCTAGAGCAAATGCACAGAGCACTTGTAGAAACCTGTGTGTGGCTCTCGATGATATCCCTGACCTGACAATTGGTCAAGCGATCAACCAAGGTAAATTCGATACTGATTTGACATCATTCTCGGAAGGTGACATCTTGTTCGTTGAAGCTACCCCTGCTGGTGTCCTAACATCGACTGAACCTGCTTATCCTTTCCTTTCTGCAAAAATTGGTAGAGTTTTAGAAGGTGGCGTGAATGGTACATTACTTGTACAACCCGATACTGACCCACAGTACTCTCTCAGTGGTACAAGTAACTTCCCTCCTGCGATCCAACTTTCGAATATCTCACAAGTACAAAATTCAGCTTGTATGCTTTATAAAGTTTACGGTGCAGATATAAAACCAACTATCGACTGGAATGGATCTGGTGCACCCGGTTCTCAAATTTGGGATAACGGCCAATGCGAGCCTCTGGTTAGTGCTGGTGGTATTTTGAGAACTGTCTCAATCAACATGGCAGGTGCTGCTGTGAACGAGTCAAGCAAAGCATCTACAGTATTTGTTCGACTAGAGATATGGCAGATTCGTACAGATTCGGATGGGGACCCAGTGAAGTTGCAAAATATCAATATTCCGATAACACCAAAAGGTGACATCAACACCTTGAACAACCTAGGATCTGCAAAAGGTGTTTCAGGCTATAAGAATACTTCACTGTCTATACCAGCAGGAGACCTGTTTGGTTGTGTGATTAGAGCGAGTAGTCAGTTCTCTGGCGGTAACGCATATCTTAACGCATTCAGAAATACAATTGTTGGATTATCCATCTACTAAGGAGAATTATGAAATACTCAATTAAAAACACAACCGATTCCGATATTACCCTTGGGAGCTATACGCTCTCAGCAGGTAATACGGATGTAATTTTCGATGATTCAATCCCGCAGTATGAAGCGGGTTTGACTCTGTTTAAAGACTCTACAGAACTTGCGGTTTATGTGACTGCTGGTGACATAGAGTTCTACCAAGACGATGCACTATCTACACTTAACGATTTTTTCAATACCGTTCTCAGTTGGAAAGATGTCATGACTGGTATCCCGATTCCGTATCTGGAGGGAGTAGGTAATGCATATTTCGACCTATCTGGGAACAAATTGATGGTGTACAACAGTCTTGAGAATAAATGGTACTACCTCCAAATGACACAAGTCTCTATATAGACGATATTGGTAGGAGAATTGATGGCAAATAACATTTTTAAGGAGAAATGATGGCAAATAATATTTTAGTTTCAGTTCCACATTTAAGTGAAGCAAATGGGTATTTCGGACTACTCACTGCCTACTACTTTGGGGGAGTTGGAACAGACACAATCATAGATAACACAAATGTTGATTCTTGGGTGGATGTGACCTTCACTACATATGATGCAGGAGCCGCTGAAGGCTTGTTTGATCACAGACCTGAAAGTATGAAAGGTGCAATTGCTGACCCATACGATGAATCAACAGGTAAGTTTAGTCTCGAAGGATTGACACAGACAGACAACTGCGGTTTTCGTTCAGGGTTCACATTTAATCCAGACACCGACGAAGGTAACATACAAGCCAGATTGTTATTCGAGCGTCATTCTGGTACGACACCTTCTACAGACTTTGATATCACAACCCAGGCTCTTATTATGAACTCTGGAGCTTTGATTGACTACGCATCTGAACCATTCATCACATTTTTCGTTGGTGACACAATCGATTCAAATGGCCCTGGTGACGCAGGTAACTGCCGATTTCAGATTAAATCAGATGTAGAAGGTACACTCACAATGAGAGAGCTAACTTGGTATATTAACAGAGGTACAACTTAATGGCACAATTACAAATTTATTCAGACACACAAAAGAGCGGCATATTCTTTGGCGGTTCTACTGTGAACCCAAAATTTATCGGGACTTGTGTGGCTTCTATCCACCCTGATCTATCAGATCGAGTGATAATCAAGCGTACAGACCGGTTTGAACCGGGGACAACTGAGTTTAGAACGCTCTTTGGTAAGTTACAAATCAATCGTATTCAGAACGAAGATGGCGAGGATTTGGTAGCAGATCTTGGGTATGACACACAACAAGTGGTTAACTACCTGAACCAAGAATTTAATGATATGAGTGTAGTGACTGAGGATGCAATTGAAAATTCTTCATTAGAGATTTACGATATCTATGTAAAATCTAACTATGTGGGGACATCGGATGGTTCAAGTCTATATCCATATAATACTATAGATACTGCTATTGCAAATGCGAGTGATGGAGATAGTATCTTTTTAGAGGGTCAGTTTATCATCACTACTTCAATCACTTTGCCTTCTGATAAGTCATTATACTTTTATGGTACAGACACAACAGAAATAAAGTACACAACTTTCGATGGTGCTAACGATAAGATATT
>Ga0098044_1002155_pt1 | contig 10229 bp, 4 predicted proteins | sample 10_taG_FD_75053 | JGI IMG/M metagenome (GOLD analysis project Ga0098044, IMG submission 75053) | Marine viral communities from the Subarctic Pacific Ocean - 10_ETSP_OMZ_AT15264 metaG | ecosystem: Environmental > Aquatic > Marine > Oceanic | place: Pacific Ocean | collected 2015-01-16 | reverse complement strand
TGCTTTATTGAATCAAACTCAAACCATCTAAAAAACAAATCCCCAGCAGCGATATTATCAGCCCAATCTAAACGCCAAGTATCCCACTCCCCTGCTATATCCTGGTTGCTGCTTGAATCAAGTTGACCAGAACCCCCTGCAGCTTTTCTTGCCGCCAACGCTCTTTCTACTGAACCTCTGGCTCCAAGATAAATTCTTAATTGCTCTATGTCTTCACGACCCTCAAACCAAAGTTCGCAATTAGAGCCATCTTCATCACAAGTTGCCTCATTCTTTTCACGAGACACATAAAGATCAACAATCCTACGCATCCCTTTTATACGATCAGCCCACTTAGTAGTATCAGGACTAGAAAACTCGTCATGCCAAAGAGGGAACTCCTCAGCAATCTCAGCCAACTTATCATCCCGAAATTGTCTTATGGCAGCAGCGCCAGACACACGCAAATTAGCATGTCCTTCCTCCCTCAATTTGCCGTAAACCCAATCCATCAAATCGCCGTAAGCTTCCCAACCTGCACGAACACGACTGTCAGTCAACATCTCATCAAGGCTTAAATCCTCACGACGCATCACACCAGAACCAGGGAAAGTCTCCTCATTGCTTTGTCTGTTGTGAATAACTGCAGAAAACTTAGAAGCACCTCCGCCTTCAACCCCGATAATAAGACCACCTAAATCAGGATGGTCAATAATAAGTTCTTCATACTTGTCTCTCTGCTGTTCAGCCCAAAGAGTCGGAGGTAAACCCTCCATGTTTCTGCTCTGCCTTATCGTCAAAGCAAAAAACCCTTCATCGCCCTCTTCTAAAAGGAAAGCCAAAAAGTTGTCATCAGCATTAGCCGCATCTTCCGCTTTCATTTTTCTGTAAATATCTATATATTCTTGATACGGAGAATGAAGATTAAACGACGCTGGAGAAACCGCAGAACCAATAGCGCGAATTATGTTTGCGTGCCTTGCTGCTGTTTCGATTTCTTTAAGAAATTGTGCGCGTGTTGAATTGTCATCAAAATCTATAATGTCTGTTTTGCCGTTAGCCATGTCCGCTACTCTTGTTATCAAAATTTGAGCAGCCGTGTAGTCAAAAGAATCATCTTCCCACACAGCCGAGTAAACTCTTTTTGCCCAGGCAGGCAAAAAATCTGTGTAATCAGCAGGACCATAAGGCAACATGAAACTCATCGCTTCTTCAAACTCAGGTGCTTCTTCAAGAAAAGCAGAAGCAGGTATCTGGGCTACAGGTCCGAAACCTGGCAGCCCTTGAGTAATCATGTTTAACGAACTTGTTCTGAAACGAATAATGCCAAGATCATCGGCGGCACCACCTATCAAGCCTTCTTTTAATAGCCCTGTAGCGAAATCAGGTAAACGAACTTGGAAGAAACTATTGCCGTCTGCGTCTTGAACAGTTTCATACGCCCCTAAAGTACCTAAATCAACATTAGGGTTAGCAGTTAAAACCTGTTTCATTCTTGCAGCAAACACTGGGTTTTCAAACGCTAACCCCATCCACCTTGTCAACACTTCCTGCCAAGCATTATAAAACGGCATTATCATTCTTGTCATGTCTGCAAAGCGTGAGCTTTCAGCTAAATCGTACATTAGCCATCTGACTTCTTGTAATCCTTCTTTTCGTGCAGCGTTTTCTAGTATTCGTAAAGCGTCTTCGCTTATTGCTAATCTTTCTCCTGTTTGCCCACTTGTCGCTGCTTTTATTCTTCTTTCCATTGATCTTCTGTAAACTGTTGCGAAGTATGGGTTTCTTGAAAGGTTGTCTGTTGTGAGTCCGGCTATGCGCTGGTAGGCGTTGTCTACGAAATCTCGTGTCTTTTGCTTTATTGGGCTTAAACCTGCTAAAGAGTCTATTTCTTGTGCGTGGACATCTCCTACAAATTCATGCAACTGTGCAGAAGGAAGAGGTTCAATTTCGGCTCTAGCTTTTTTGCTTAAAAGCCCAGAAATGTCTCCTGCTTCGTTAATAGCAACTTTTTCAGGGTCTAACCAAATAGTAACTTCGTGAAGTTTTTTTGAGCCAGTTCGCAACCCTCCTGTATGTCGCAACCCATCTACCCCTGCTTCTTGTAATGTTTGGTTTATTACATAAATCAATGAGTCAAACTCATACGCAGGGTATTCTGTTTCACGCATTGCTTTTCTTAAAACCTCATAAAAATCTTGATACGAAGATTCTGGGTTTTTTAATACATTTCTTAAAGCTTCAGATGTTTCTACAGAAATGTCGTCAAACTCGTCTGCGAAGTTTCGCTTCTCAAAAGATTCACGAACATTTCTAGGCATAGGCGCTTCAATATCCACAATTCGAGGCGGATTATCCCCTTTCCAAACTACATTGTAAATGTTTCTGCTACTTGTTTCTTCAGGGAACAAGTGAGGATATTCAGTAGTTTTTTTAGGTTTTGCATACGAAACAGCAGTATCAAGACTATCAGTTGTGTATACCCCTTCTCCAAAAAGATTTTTTGCACTGCTACCTTCAGTAGAAAATTCGTTAAACAAACTCGAACTACCATGCCACCGAGGTTCATCTATTACCCCTGGCGCAGCAGGAAGAGCAGAATTTTCTATTTCAACTAATTTTTTCTTAGAAGCCGCATCTTTTTTAAGCAGATTAACTGCTTCATCAGAAATTTCTGGTTCTCCTCTAACATAATTTTTAAGATCATTAGCAGAAACCCTCTCCCCCTTAACCAACCTCTGCCTAATAACCTGACCAACATCATGAGCAGGATTAACCATCCTATTAGTAGCAGCTATTTGGATGTCAATCAATTCTTCTAAAAGAACTTCTAAATCAGGATCATCAAGATCAACTCTTTTACCTTTAAGAAAACTTTTCCCAGCAGGAGTGCTATACCATTCAAGAAGCGCTTCTCTTTTTGCAATATCGCTAGCATAAGTAACATCATCAAAAAGAATTTGTGCCATAGGGCGAGAACGTGTACCATTCCACTGATCGTTAACAACCCTTTCCCAATCTTGCGTAAATTGTTTTTGCTCGTCAACCGTTGTCGCTCGCGGACTAGACGTTCTGTTCCAATCCCCTGTCCTTAAATTTCTTTCAGTGTTTCTCGCATTATGCGACAAAGCATGACCGGCTTGCCGTTGAGAACTAACAGATTCTCTCATAACAAGGTTAGGGCTTTCATGCGTCCCAAACGGACCTTGAACCGGATACTCCCCAGCGCTTAAAGGCTTTTCAGGACCACGCCTTCTAGCAAACGGTCTGCCAGATAAAACTCTTCTGCTAACAATGTTTCGAGTATCATATTCTCTAGTATGTAATTGCCCTTCATGCGGACGAACAAAACCACCATCACGAGTTGACCTTCTCAACATCTCCCGATAAGCCCTACGGTTTCTTAAAAACGAACCGCCGCCAAAAAGAATCGCCCCAGGAGCGCCACCCAAAACACCACCTAAAGCACCAGCACGATAAGCCCTACGGCGATTAAGTTTCTTCAACTCACGTTCAGCCTGTCTCAAAAAATTGGCACCCTCATCAGCGTTCTTCAACGCATACCTTTGGAAAACACTTTCAACATAAGCTCTGCGGTTACTTGTAAGCAAACCCCACAAACCGCTTCCTTCCCCAGAAAGAGTTTGCAATTTAGCGAACAAACGCAACTGTTCATCGCCGACAACTCTTACAGCCCAAGCAGGACGCAGCAACACAGCAGGTCGCCAATAATCCGTAATTCCTTTAGCAGCATATCCAACTCCTTCACCTATTGCTTGGAAAGGGCTGTCCCCAAGGCTTACTTCTGGGATTTTGCCACTTTCAATAACATCATCTGTTCTTCTTCTAGTTCGTCTAACCGCCCTAGCAACATGCCTGTTTAACCTTCTCGCATCAACCGTAAAAAAAGACGTTTTCAACTGAGAAGGAGTCAACGGACTTTGCATTAACACTTCTCCGCCTTCATCAATGAACTTAAACTCAGAACCTTGATTACCACGAACCACATCTCCATAATCGTAGTTTCTGGCTTTTTGAAACACATTTTTTGCAGCTAAATTACTCGCTCTAAAATCATCAACAAATAACTGAACAAAACTATTGTATTCTTTTGCCGAACGACCAGGATTAGCTCTCAACCATTCATCTTGAGGTATGTTTTTACGAAGAATTCTTTCAACAACATCACGTTGAACTTTTTCCGCTAACGCAACTCTTGAATTGACACCTCGCGAAGCCCAATCTCCCCTAAACCTTACTATTTCCTCAGCGCTAAACAAATTAGATTCTTTCATCACTCTCGCTACATTGTCCGCTGCGTTAGCGTCACCAGCGAAAATATGATGCTGAGGTTTCATGTCTCTAAAAAGTTGAATCGTTCGAACGAATCGGTTCGCTCCCCCTCCTTCTGGTCTGTACCAGCCAGAGTGACGAACTTTATCTTGAAGATTTATTCTTCTTGTAGGTCTAATAACAACATCTATAGAAGCCCACCCTGGAACAACATTCGCCCCACCAGTAAACTCAGCTAAAGCATCAGGGTCTTTAGACAAAATCCCATCCTCTATTGCGTCCATTGCTTCATCGTGTCTTCTTTGCGCTGATAAAAATTCATCTGCACTTCCACCGACTCTTCCTGGCACAGCAGCCAACGCAGGATGCGTCCAATCCTTTAACAACACCCCATAATCAAACCCTCTTACTGGGTTTTCTAAAGCGATCCGACGTATAGCTGTAACGTCACCCATAAAGAATTGCATAACATTTTTTACTGATTCAGGTCCGCCAGCGAAACCTTCTTGCCCCATGTGCGCTAATGCTATTTCACGCGAAATCAAATCCCCTTCCGCATGTTTAGCAAAATACTTTTCTCTGATCCGACCAGTCAACATATCAACTGAGTCGTCAATTCTTGCTACTTCGTCATCCAAGCGCCTCGGATTTCGTAGTATGTCATCAGATATTCTTGCAACATCGTTAGAGAAGTTTGTGAACTTACCGCTTTCATTGAAATAATTATTGAATTGTCTAACTCTATGACCAGCACGAGCATACATTCCAACACCAAACAATAACATGTCGGGTTCAGCAAACATTCTCATCGCAACATCTATCGTCCCCGAAGTAACGTTAAACCAAGTCGTGTCCATCCATCCAGCAACAGCTTGCTCGTCAAGAATACTTTTCTCTTCGCTACTAGCAAAAGCCAAAGTTATCGCTTGACCTATTGAACGAGTCTGCGCTATCTCATAAGCTTGATCCCAATAATCATCAATATCAAGCCACGCGCTAAGATCGTTGCCTCTGCCGTCGGCTTCCATTAAAGAAGCAACCGTCACTAACGCAGCAAGAGGTTCCCTTATCCCTTCGCGACCTGCCCACTCAATTCCTTTTAAAAGGTCGTTACCGCCGCTTCTAACAAAACCTGGCATCATTTCAACAATGTTGCCGCCAATGCCTTCTGGACCTATAGTCGCTCCTATCGACTGCCCAAACGCTTCTTTAGTATCTTCCCAAGCAACTTGATGCAACCAATCAGCTACACCAACATCATTATCGTCTACAAGGTCTTTAGTCGCTTGAACAAAATCCCAACCATAATTAACTGGGGCTTTACCAAGTTCCCATCCAGCATCCCAAAAACCGTCAGCACGTTTTATTGAAGACTGAACAAAACTTTCTATTCCGCCTTCAACATCATCCCAACGATCACCAATCCAATCACCTACACCCACAGCCTGCCCCTAATAAACATCAGGGCTATCAGCCGCAAGGCGACGCGCTCTACGAACAAACTGTCTGAACTCAGAACTCGAATCAGGCATCTCAGCCCTAGCGATAAGCAAAGGTAAAATCCTACCCAAACTCTCCGAAATAACAGGAGAAGGTTTAGGAGCAGGTCTAATTAAACTCTCCGGTCCGCCACCAGCCCCCATCGGCAAACCAGCAGTCAACGGTTGACGAGGCTGTTCAGAAGGTCGCGTCAAAGGACCAGCAGCACCAGGCATGATTCGCGGTCTTTCCGGCAACGGCATCGCTTTTTGCGCTTCCTCCTGAGCAACCCTCTTCCCGTAAGTTTGACCAGAAGCAGAAGAAACTTTTTGTCCTTTACCCTTTCGAGGCATCATCCACCAACCTGTGCTAGAAGTTCACGCATAGAAGGAAGCCCAGCCGCCCCAGGTGTAGGCGCAGCCTCCGCACCTGCACCGGCTTGGGCTATACCGGACTGAGCTTCAGGAGAATCTGGAGGCACTTGCGTCGCTTGACGTTCCTGCGCCTCCTCATGCACCTTCTGGACAGCACCGGCTAAATCCGCTTTGTTATATCGAACCATTTCAACAATGCGAGCAACATCGCCAGGAGGTATCGCCCCCTGAGAAGCTTGCGTCTGCAACGAAGCCAACAACGCCTGCTCTAAAGACTCGGAAACAACTTCATCATGTTCCGACTCAACATCATCAACCATAGGATCAATCTCCATGAAAGACTTCTTAGACATCGTTCCCATGCCGATACGTTGACCGGCACCAATAACTAAACCATTCAAATCAGTGCCAGGGTTAGAAAACACGACACGATTATGGTCAGTGTCGAAATGCTTATTAGGTGTGTAATCAACACGACCCTTAGAACCCTTAGTGGTTACATAAAACGAAACAGCCTTATTGCCTGCATACGCTTTAGACAAAGCTATCGCTCTGCGATTCTCCGCCTCCAAAGAAGCAGCTATAACTTTCTGCGCTTCCTGAATAGGGAAATCAACAACAGCGGACATTACCGCTTCGCCACGGCGACCAGTACGAATGTTAGAACCAGACTCTCCACCAAACTCAGGTGGAATACCGGCAGTTAAACGTTGCGCTCTTTCCAAACGATCAATAGTTGGATTAGTCATAAACCCAGGGTTCAAAGTAGAGTCACGCAAATCGCCGCCCTTGACTTGACCAATTTCACCAGTCAACCCGTTAGCGTTATTAATAACTTGCGGCTGCTCCCCAGCCCTAGCGACAAGCCAAGTGTCAGGAAAAATACCTTTCTGCACAGCGATAACTTCCAACGCCATCAAACGAGCCTGCGTCTGATACATCCCAATCATCCCATCAAACTGCCCCTGCGCTTGATCTAAACAAACACGACCAGGAACAACAGCAGGACACATCCCTATACGATTAGGGAACCTTTCCAATTCAGCTAAAGGCTCAACCGTGTAAGCAACACTCCTAGACCAGCCCGTGTTGTTTTGCGGAGTGCGACCAACAGCGATAAGCACTGTTTCCTCATGATCCACATATTCGACCAGTTGAAACAAATCAGATTCTTCAATAGTGTCGCTTCCCCGTAAACGATGCGCTTGGTCAGGGTAATGTAATTTAAGCCACGCCCAAGTCCTATCGTAAGTAAAAATACAATCAGTAGGTTCCAAATCGTCTGGACCTATAACCGGAGAAGGATAGGTAGTTAACGGGTCACGAAGCACCCACTCAACACCACCCTTAACAGGATCAAACCTTAACGAAACAGGCGAAGAAGCGTACCCGATAAAATGCCTCGCGCGACGCATCATCTTCAACCCCATGTTGTTACTTTCCCACATGCCGTAAAGAGCTTTACGTCTAACCCTTGAGTTCTTTTCAGAATTTTTAGACTCAGGGTCAGAAGGCGGACAAATAATGTCCGGCATAGTAGAAGAAATCCTCATCGCAGTTTGATCCAACCCCTGAGCGACAAGGTTAGCCACCGAAGCAGATTCAAAATCATCCAACTCCGGTAACGGCACAATAATGTCGCCATCGTAAGCGGACCTAATGCGACGCATCCGTTCTATCGCCGGACCCTGATTAGATTCCCTCTCTCTTAACAACTCAATAATACGTTCAGCAGGTTTCACTTATCCAGCCTTTTTTATCCATGACGGTCTCCATAAAGGTTCAACATTACCTTTAGGTAAGTATATATTAGGAAGATTATGTTCTAGGAACCATTGTGCCATAACGCAATCGTCTGTATTAGCACCAGAACCATCTGGTGTCCATTTTGTTACTTCATTTACTAACAATAGCGCATGTGGGCGTGCTTCAGTTCTTTGCTTGCCAGGAAGCCTCACCAAACCGTGTCTATACAGCCCTGCAAGCATCTGAACACCATAATCAGGATCACCCTTATTGCGAGAATGCGTGTAATGCGGAATCAAATGCACACCCCTCGTAGCAGACCAGCGACGAAAATGATCGTACTGCATAATGAACTTCTGAGCAGCATTAGCTTCAACAATCCAATACTGAATCGGATGACCCATATCGACAGACCGTTGCTGCCACTCCTCAGCTATCCCCGTGAAAATACCTTCCGAATGGTTCCAATCCAAAAACGTAGGGGCATCCATCTTCTGCCTATACGACTCCAACAAATACCTGAAATTAGTTTCCGGCACATACGCCCAAACCTGCAAAGCCCAATACTTAGAAGGCGAAGGATCAGCAGTAGCGACAATCACAACATCGCCAGGCAACGAACGAGGCAACTCCCACAAATCCCTATCAGAATCCCAACACCCCAAATACTCCACCCCGTCAGAACCCTTACCGCCAGAAACCCACAACGGATCAACCAAAACAGACGCAGGGTCAGAATCCTCCTGCTGATACAAAATAGCGAACCTATCAGGAGTGGACTGCTGAATATGTGTTAACTTCCGCCAATTCAAACGACGAGGATACAACAAACAACCATCAGGATACGGGTCAGACGAAACCTTATGATTCTTCTCACACCTATCCTCATAATGGGCTTTATACAAAATATGATGATACCGTTTCCCCTCCAACTGCAACGACTCAGGAACCTCCTCCTCGAAATCATCATCATCATCCAACAAAGCTTCCTTATCCAAAGCGTAACGGTAAATGTCGTCAGGAGCCATACGCTGCCCCTGCAAAACCAGCAACCCCCCTGGCTCCAACCGAGTCTCCGCAACCTCATCCCACCAACGCTTCAAATCCTCACGGGCATCAGCAGTACGCATCTTACGAGGATCATACAAATCATCCCACAACACCAAATCAAAACGACCACCCAAAAACCCTGAATCAACCCCAAACGCAGTCCAAGTAGGTTCCTTCTCCGAAACAGGAATATCGCCCTCCTGAGCAACCGTGAACTGATCCCCCCTCCACACTTCCTTAATCTCCGGCTTAAACCTGCCGAAATCATTCATCAACACCGCTTCAGCGTCAACAGCCAACCCCAACTTCATGTCCTTAGCTTCAGCTCTAACAAAATGTTCACGCTCAAACTCGTTCTTCAACCTGCGCGTATACCACTCCCCCAACCTCGCAGTATGAGAACCAATCATCCCCCTCAACGTCCGGTCACGCACCGTAGCCCACGCAGGCAAAATCCTCGTAAAAAACGTGGACTTACCCGAACCAGGAGGAGCGTTCAAAACAACATACTCTTCCTGCGGAGAGTTCATCAACTCCATGATCTGCTCCGTAGCCTCAATCTGCCACGGCATCAAAATCAAACCAAAATAGCGTCGAGCGAAAACCTCAATACTATCCCACGCCTCCTTAGCTTCAGGAATCAAATCCTCGTAAGGAACAACCGCAGGTTTCTTCAACTCATCAAAAGCCTGCTTCGCCTGACGACCAATCTGAGAACCAGTACCATCCTCAAAATCCTTAGCCGCCCTCTGCGACACCCCCAAACGCTTCGCCGCCGCATAACGAGAAGCACCCCCATCACGCAACTCCATAAACTTAATCCACGTTTCAGCAGAAATAGGTCGCCCAGAAGTCATACAAAAACAATACCACCAAACAACCAAACATGTGCTACACTAAACAACGAAGCAACAGCTTCTCCCGACTAACCATCGCGAGGCTCGCCCGTCAGAGGGGCTTCCGACCCCTATCCGAGACACGACGGGCTAAACAGCCGGATCAGGGGCGCATCGAAAAGGAACAACCGAATGCAAGGTAGACCACACCCCAAGTGGCGGAGGGACCCAAGGGCTGCCCCCACCCAAACACAACCAACACAACACACAACACACCCCACCAAACCCACACACCCAACATCCCTGCATAAAAACAAAACCCAATGCATAAAAAACCAACCAAAACACCCTCCCACCAGCAAAAAGAAAAAGCAAAGTAACAAATACAACGTATATCAGTGGCATATCCAGGGGCGGCGCGGCACATCACCCCTATTAGGGTAGGAATAGCGATAGGCGCAGGCGTAGAGAC
>Ga0098044_1002151_pt1 | contig 10232 bp, 6 predicted proteins | sample 10_taG_FD_75053 | JGI IMG/M metagenome (GOLD analysis project Ga0098044, IMG submission 75053) | Marine viral communities from the Subarctic Pacific Ocean - 10_ETSP_OMZ_AT15264 metaG | ecosystem: Environmental > Aquatic > Marine > Oceanic | place: Pacific Ocean | collected 2015-01-16 | reverse complement strand
TGCGTTTTTTAAAGTTAGGGCTTTTGAAGTTCTATCTGAATATACTAAAGATAAAGGGTTCGCTAGATCTATGGACGATGCGATAAATGAAGTTTCTCAAATGGAAGATGTGAGTAGTCAACTAGACGAAGCAAGAGGAATACAGAGTGGAGGTATAATTGTTAGTGAAAGATTAACTGAGTCAGAGAAAGGTACAGATAGAGAACCAAGAATAAAAGAACATATTAATAATATAAATAATATTATAGCTAATGATCCTAGTATCGTGGAAGGTAAAAACTATAAAACACTTCCTGATTTAGATCCTAGAGGAACGGTATCTATGATGATGACTGATCCAGGAGCTGTTTACAAAGCAACAAGTGATCCGTTTTGGTCGACTCCTAGAGGTAAGAAACTAGTGGGTACGTCTATATTAGAATCTATAGTTAAGAAGTTAGAAAACAACGCTAATTTAAACCAACAAGATATAAAGCAATTACAACAATATATAAGTAAACATAATCAATTGTTATGGACGGCTTTACCTCAAGGTTTTACTACAAGAATGGTGAAACAAAAAGATGGTTCTTTTATACAAAGAGCTGATAAAGCCACCGGTGTACAAAACGTTTTATTAGAGTCTTTTTATAATAAATCCGCTAAACCGATTGGAAATTTCTTTCCTCAACATAAAAAACCTAGTATGTCTCCTGATAGCTTCTTAGAAGTATTTGGTATTACACCTAGAGGAGAAGTTAACATCGTTGGGAAAGAAAGTAATGTTAGTCAAAGAGTAAAGGCTTTAATAACTCAACATGGTAAAGTTATATCTAATCAAACGGTTAGACAGAATGAAAATACAACTGACGCTATAAGAAATTCATTAGAGAACGGTAAATCGTTACCTATGTTTAGTAGAGCTATATCTGAAAATCCTACACAAATTGATAATTATTTAGCAGCGGTAAATATATTAGATCAAATTCTTCCCTGGGGACAGTTCCAAGCTATGGCTGTTGATAAAGATTTGAAAGTAAAAGATCTAAGTAGTAATGATATGAAACTTCTTAGAAATAAAATAAAAACAGCTTTATTAGGAGCTAATGTTGATAGTGGTCTTCATGGAGATATCATACAAGAAATGCTTGGTGAAACTGGACCAATTATATCTCAAATAAATATGAGGAATTCATACAAAGGAAGTAAAAAAACAGCACCTACTTTTATGGATCAAGCTATGAGTTATTGGGAGTTAGAAGCTACAATAGAAAGAAGTGTATTTAATGCCTTAGGTGTAGATGGAACATATAAATCTATAACCAACCAAGAAGATGTAGCTACTAGATCTAGGCAGCGAATTCAAAATGAAGTTATTAACGCTATGCGAACTGCTGGAATGAAAGTAGACGGTATAGATCTTAGTGATATACTTTTACAAGATGTTTGGAAAGACTCAACACCAGAGCAAAAAGTAGAAGCAATAAGTTATTTATATAAAACACAAGGACAATACGCTGCTATGGGTAAAATCGTAGATGGAAAGTGGACAATAGAAAACGAGGGTTCTTTACAGCTTATTGAAAATACAGAATTTAGAGGGGCTAAAGAAACAAATAGAAGACAATTTGCAGAGGGTATTGGAGATTGGGCTGCTCTTATGAATAATGCTATTCCAGAAACTGAAATTATACCTGTTAAACTAGCTGACAAAAGTCGATTTCAACCAGCTGGAAAAAGAAACTATAACGGAAAAACTAGGTTGAGAACTCAAATTAGAGACACAACAATATATGAGTTATCTAAAGAACAAAAGAAAGTCGTGGCTTCAATGAAGAGGAAAGGAGCAACACAAAAAGAGATAGATTCTTATAAACATAAAAACGGTAAGCAAATCGGTCCAGACGGAATGGATAAAATATATCCTGGTTTTAATCCAGTTGAAATTTCTGAAAATTCTAACGAAGTAATAAAAAATTTAAATCCAGACGGAACTTATAATAACTTTACAGAACACAAAAACCAAGCGTTAGATTATAGATCCATGCTAACAAATCAATTTGTATCTTTTAACAATGAATATCATGATCCTAATAATTTAACAGATGATAGAGATGCTGCTGCTTATATAATGACATTAAGTAGTGGTATGACTAGTCCAAGTAGAAAAGCTGCGTATCCATGGGGTATAGCAGATGGAGCTAAAGATGTTCCAGTAGATAGAATGGGGAAAGATTTAGAATACGATCACTTAAAAGCCAACAATGTTTTAATGCTCAAAATGGTTTCTATGTTAAAACGTAATTTAACAGAGTCTCAAATAAGGGCAGAGTTAGACACTTTCTTTAGGGATTATGTTGTTAATATTATTTCAAAGAAAATGGATGCTGTTGTTAAAATGAATAAAATGGCATCACACCAACAATTAGAATATGTTGAAGGAACTGATTTAACAGATCCAAGTAAACTAAAAGAAAGTGGTTTTGGTAGAGTGTTTCACGAGTACAATAGGTACAACAGTGAAATGAGAGCTATAACAGCTTTAGACCCAGCATTAGAAGGACTTAGAATAGGAGAAGATTTTGTGAATGAATCTTATCATAATCTTGATAATCAACAACAAGTTGAAGATTATAATGAATACAGTAAAGCTATAAGTAACTCTAATAAAATTAACCATAAAACCCCATCGCAAGGAATGAGTGCTTTTGATTTTGACGAAACCGTTGGGATTAGCGATAACTATGTTATAGCTAAAAAAGATGGGGAGGTAAGAGAAATAGCGTCTGATCAATGGCCTTTCGTTGGAGAGCAAATGAAGAATGAAGGTTGGGAAATGGACTTTACTGATTTCAATAAAGTTACAAAAGGTAGACCAGGTCCGTTAATGCAAAAGCTAAAAAATAAAATAAAGAAGTTTGGACCTGAAAATAATTATATAGTTACAGCTAGAGCAGCTGAAAGCGCGGTATCTATTCATGCTTATTTAAAATCAGAGGGTATAGATATTCCTTTAGAGAATATAACTGGATTGGGTAATAGTACTGGGATAGCTAAAGCACAATGGATAATCGATAAGTTTGCAGAAGGATATAACGATATATATTTCGTTGACGACGCCTTACCTAACGTAGAAGCTGTGAAAAACGCGATGGAGCAACTAGATATTAAGGGTAAAGCTGTACAAGCTAAAATTAAGTTTAGTAGAAGCGTAGATCCCACTATGAATAATATATTAGAATCTAATATACAACCTGAATTAGATTTAAATAGAATATTAGAACAAACAAAAGGTGTTAAAGCTGAGAAAGTTTTTTCTGACGCTCAAGCAAAAATACGAGGTAGTAAAAAAGGTAAATGGAAGTTTTGGGTTCCTTACTCTGCGGAGGATTTCAAGGGATTAGTATATAGATTTATTGGCAAGGGTAGACAAGGAGAAGCTCAAATGGCATTCTTTAAGAAGGCTTTATTTGATCCTTATAGTAAGGCTTATGAAGCCATGAATAAATCTAAACAGAATTTAAATGATCAATATAGAACTTTATTAAAAGAATTTAAAGGAGTTAAAAAAGATTTAAGAGAGAAGATTGGTGCTTTCGAAGGGTACGATAGTAATTTTACAGTAGAACAAGCTGTTAGAGTTTATCTGTGGAATAAAAACGGAATGGAAGCACCAGGGTTATCTCAAAGAGATACATCAACTCTTATTGGATTTGTTGAGTCTCAAAATGATATAAAAGCTTTTGCTGATAATTTAGAGTTGGTTACAAATCAAGAACAAGGATACGTAGTACCTACTGAATATTGGATGGTTGAGAATATCCAAAGTGATATAAACAAGATAAATAACGAGATAAGTAGATCTGATCATTTAACCGAATGGAAACAAAATATCGTTGAGATGTTTGGTGACTGGGGACCAAACGGACAATTAGTTGGAGATAACATAAACAAGATAGAAGCTATATATGGTAATAGATTTAGAGAGTCTTTAGAGGATATTCTTTGGAGAATGGAGTTTGGTTCCAAAAGACAACAAGGTAACAACAGGCTTGTTAATACATTTAACAACTGGGCAAATCAATCTGTTGGTGCTATTATGTTCTTTAACATGAGATCTGCTTTGTTACAAACAATATCTAGTATTAATTATTTAAATTGGTCTGATAACAATCCTTTAAAAGCTGGTATGGCGTTAGCTAATGTACCTCAATTTCTCAAGGATTTTTCTATGATATTTAACTCAGACATGTTAAAGCAAAGGCGAGCTGGAAACCAAAGAGGTATTAACGAAGCTGAGTTAGCAGCAGCGGTAGGAGGTAGTAAATTCTCGCCAAAAGCTATGTTAAATTACTTGTTAACAAAAGGTTTTTTACCGACTCAAATCGCGGATAGTTTTGCTATTGCATCTGGTGGCGCGTCATTCTATAGAAATAGAGTTAAAACTTATTTAAAACAAGGGATGGAGCAAGAACAAGCAGAAGCAAAAGCTTGGAGTGATTTTCAAGAGAATACAGAAGAATCACAACAGTCTTCAAGACCTGATATGATATCACAACAACAAGCTTCGCCACTTGGTAGGTATATATTAGCCTTTAAAAACACGCCTATGCAATATGCTAGATTAACTAAGAAAGCTTTTCTAGATCTTAAACATGGTAGAGGTGATGCTAAAACAAATGTAGGAAAAATAATATACTACATGGGTGTTCAAAATTTAATATTCTCTGGTTTACAAGCCGCATTAGGAGCAATGGTAGGAGCGGATGGAGACGATGAAGAAAAAATTAAAGCTCAAGAAAGAGTGATAGATTCTATGATAAACTCTATATTGGGTGGTTTAGGATTAGCTGGTAATATTGTTGCGACATTAAAAAATACTTTAATGGAATGGAACAAACAAGAGGGTAAGGGTTGGAACGCAGACCACACTTATACTATATTAAAGTTTTTTGGTTTATCACCAACAGTAGGATCTAAAGGTAGAAAACTTTATTCAGCTATACAAGAATATAAATTTAATAAAGATGTAATAGAAGAAATGGGACCATTTGATATAGACAATCCTAAATGGGCGGTTATAGCTAATATTGTATCAGCTACTACTAACATACCTTTAGATAGAGTAATTAAAAAATTAGACAATATTGACGCTGCTCTCACGGAAGATATAACAGCAATGGAAAGATTTGCTTTGTTAATGGGTTGGAATACTTGGGATTTAGATATTGATGATTCAGATGTAGTTGCTGTTGAAGATGAAATAAAAGAAAAGAAGAAAGAAGAAAAAGAAAAGAAAAAGGAAGAAAAGAAAATAGAAAAGAAAAAAGAAGAGGAAGCTGAAAACAAAATTAAAGAAGAAGAGAATAAAAAGAAAGACGATGGAGGTTGTATAGCTATAGGTAAGAGTGGTGAAAGATGTAAAAACAAAGCTGAAGTAGATGGTTATTGTACGGTTCACGCTAAAGTAGAACAAGGAACTAAAGAGGTTCAGTGTGGCAAGATCAAATCTGATGGCAAGAGATGTAAAATGAAAACCAAAGCTAAAAGCGGTTATTGCTACTACCACGATTAAACAATCTCAAAAACAAGTGATTATATACAAAACTAACATATAAAAATGGCAAAAGAACTAAACGAGGATACAACGTTCAAAATGAGTATTAAAACTATGGGGATGATAGCAGCTGGAATAGCTGTTGTAGTAGGTGGATGGTATTCACTTATGTCTGAAATACAGCAAGCTAAATTAGAACCAGTACCTGTAGATGTTACTATAATAAAAAAAGAGATTTTGGAAGAAATCCCAGAAGCAGAAATAACTAGAATGGAATTCGACATGAAAGATCAAATGATTAGGCAAAGTATTATAACTACTCAATCAGATATCGAAGAAATCAAAAAAACTCTTGATAAAATTGAGGATAAAATTTATAATAGATGAAAAAACTAGACGCTACTTGGAGAATATTTGGAATGTATCTATTGATAATTATATTTATGCTAATGGCAGGAACATCCTTTGGACAAATTACAGTTAAACATTTTAACGCTGATTGGAATAAAAACAATGGAGTAGATTGGATTTTGGATTTAAAAGATTGTGATACTAAAGGATATATTGATATAGGTAAAGATGTAGAATCACAAAAAATATATAAAATATCAGTTATACCTACTATTATAATATTTAAAGACGAAGAAGAAGTAGCTAGATTTCAAGCTGATTTAAGTTTTAAAATGGTAGCTACAAAAGAAGAAGTACAAGAGGAAATAAACGAACAATTAATGAGTGATTTTTAAATGAAAAAGATATTATTATTATTACTACTACCTATAATAACCTTTGCACAAAAAGAAGTTGTTATACATATACAAACAGATAGTTATCCTAGCGAAACTAAATGGACACTATATAAAGATGCTTACCAAGGAAGTGTTATAGCTTCTGTTCCTTACGGTTATTACACACAGGGAAATACAATGAACAGCGACACTATTTATATGGCAGATAGTATTACTGATATTTCGTTTGTTATATTTGATTCGTACGGAGACGGTATAATTAATGGTAGTTACTACGTTACTATATGTGGCGACACCATAGTTAACTACCCTGTATCTACATTTTCAAACGGTTTAATACATAATAGAACTGTTCCACAGTGTTTAGCTAATCCTCCTCCAGGAGTTCCAGCTAAAGTTATAATAAACTTAGATCAATACCAAAGTGAGACATCTTGGGACATAAAAGACACAAATGGGACAATTTACGCTTCAGGAGGTGCTTATAATTCACAACCTGATTACGCAACAGTAATAGAACATGTCAATATACCTAAGGGTGATTTAACTTTTACTATTTATGATTCATATGGAGATGGGTTAAACGGAGCCGCGTGGCAAGGACAAGACGGTTCTTATTACTTAATACAGTGTAATGATACTTTAATATACGGTACAGATCCAGCTTTCGGCAACGATACAACACATGTTTTTATATCTGATTCTTGTCCACCTATATTTGGATGTATGGATATTAATTATGTAGAATATAACCACTTTGCTACGGCGGACGACGGAAGTTGTCAAACATTAAAAATATACGGATGCGTAGACAGCGCAATGTATAATTATGATTCATCAGCTAATACTATGGATATGATAGATAGTTGTGGATACACATTAGTTTTACACGATTTAATGGGTAATGGTTGGGTAGGATCTAAACTAACTATATACGCAGATGACACTACAGATTATTTCCACACTGGTGGATTTAACGAAATTTACAATATAGGATTAAGAGCTCCTATACCAATTACAGCTAAGTTCTTTATAACGTCACAAGCGTCATTAACAACTATAGAATGCGGATTTACTCTAATTAATCCAGAAGGAGATACAATGATAAGTATACAACCACCATTTATACAACCTTTGTTTTCTTATAATATGATAACAAATTGTGGTAATACTTGTGTAGAAAAAGTATTTGGATGTTTAGATTCATTAGCAGTTAATTATGATAGTTTAGCAAACACAAGTGATAGTAGTTGTTATTATACTCCTGGATGTATGAACTCTTCTTATTTAGAATATTATACCCAAGGATTCGTAGCAGATTACGATGATGGTAGTTGTAATATAAAAGCAGTATGGGGATGTACAGATTCAACAGCATTCAATTATGATTCTACAGCGAATATTGATAATGGCGGTTGTGTACCAGTTATTTATGGATGCATGGAATCATTGGCTTTCAATTACAATCCAAACGCTAATACTCCCGACACGTGTATAGCGTATTTATACGGATGTACAGATCCAACTATGTTTAATTATAACCAATTAGCTAATGCTGATGATGGAAGTTGTGTACCGTATGTTTTTGGTTGTACAGATTCAACAATGTTTAATTTTAATCCTTTAGCTAATGCTGATAATAACTCTTGTATACCTTTTATCTATGGGTGCACTGATCCTAGTATGCTTAACTACAATGCCCAAGCTAATACGGAAGACTTCTCTTGTACTCCTTATATTTATGGCTGCACCGATAGTACTGCTCTTAATTATGACTCACTCGCTAATACAGACAATAGTTCATGTATCGACGTTGTTATGGGATGCATGGATCAAAACGCTTGGAACTATGATGTCTCGGCAAATGTTCACGACAGTATCTCTTGTCTTTATGATGCTAATTGTATTACTGGTCCTGGTAATCCTTATTGGTTAAACGATCCTTGTTATTCTTGGGTAATAGATGTAGATGAATATTGTTGCGAAAATGAATGGGATGAGATATGCCAATTAACATATAATCATTGCGAAGGAACTTGGGTGGGACCGCTTCCAAAAAGAATGGCTAATTTAATAATGATAACAGATGTATTAGGTAGACCAGCAAAAATAACTAAAAATCAATTATTGTTCTTTATATATAACGACGGAACAGTAGAAAAGAAAATTGTAAAATGAGGAAAATATTAATATTACTTTTATTACCGTTATTTAGTTATTCGCAAATTACTTATAAAGGACACGAATACAATATCCAAGATATTTTAAAAAATCAATTAAAATTCTCTACCATATATGGAGCTATAAATGGCGGGACATCGATTTCAGATGTAAAAACATTCTCTGTGATAGATGGATTACAAACATCTATGATAGAAACTCCTTATGATTATTCTGTTACTTTAGGAATAAGAAAAATAGCTAGATTTGGATATGAAAATAAGGCGCAAACATTTTACGATGGTACAGAATCCAATTATACAGACGCTGCTACAGTAGGTAAAGTTAGAGGATTTGAATATTTATTTGAAATAGATTACGCTAGGCAACAGGGTGTAGATTATGTAGATCAACATCATTTTATTAGATATAGTTCAGAAGATGATTGCGATGGTCCTTTATGTATAGATCATTTCGCTGCTAAAATAGAATATTTAAAAGATGGTTTCGCTGATATAGAATACTTTGAGTTATCAGAGAGATACAGATTCAAGAAAGACAAAGATTTAGCGTTTAGTATAGGAGCTGTACATAGATTAGCAGAACCGTACGGTTATGATCCGCTAGAAGAATGGATCTTGGATAATGGGAATTTACATTACACTTACTTAGCGATACAAGAAGGATATACTATTGACGTTGCAAATAGTGAGTATAAAGATCCAAGCGGAGTAACCGTTGCTAATAGTGCTGACGTGTGGAAGGAAATTATTATACCACAAGTATTAGCCGATTATACTACTAGAAAAAGAAATGATCTAGAAAACATAATGCAACATTCAATAGTTATAGGTTTTGATTATTATCATTATACTAAAAATTATTGGTTACATAGTTGGGGTAATTTACTTCCTTATCATTATGATAATGGAAATGAATTTTCTTACCATAACTATAATAACGGAGAACAATGGTATGATTATTCTGGAGGGATTATATTTGGTAGAAAAATAGATAAACAATTAGGTATATTTGCAGAAGGTAAATATAATAAATATTGGAATAGAGAATGGTACGACTTTAAATTAGGTATTAACTATATAATAAGATAATGTACAATTATAAAATTTCCGTAGTAAAAGTAGTTGATGGAGATACTATTGATGCTGAAATCGATTTAGGATTTGATATCAAAGTAAAAAAGAGAGTTAGATTTCTAGGAATGAACGCTCCTGAATCTAGAACTAAAGATTTAGAAGAAAAAGCTAGAGGGTTAGCAGCTAAAGATAGAGTTAAAGCTTTATTAGAGGGTTGTAAAAATATACAATTAAAATCTCATGGTATAGGGAAGTTTGGTAGATGTTTAGGAGAAATATTTTTAGATGTAATTGATGGGCAAGAAAAATTAACTTTAGAAAGTTTAAATGAATTATTAATAAGAGAAGGTCACGCTAAAGAGTATCATGGCGGAAAAAGATAAGATTATGATAAATTGGATAAACGGTTTTGGTGCCGGAAATAAAAAAGAAAAATATAAACTAGAATTTAGAATTGGGACATTTACAGTTTTAGAAATAAAAGTATGTTTATTTTGCGAAAAAGATTGTTCGTGTTCTAAATTTAGGTTTATGATTTGTAACTTAGGATTTGAGTTACAATGAAGAAGATAAGTGAACACATAAGTTATAAAGAAGGAACTTATAGCGCTACAGCGACAAGAAAAGATTTAGATAACATTCCGAACGAAGATCAATTAAGAAACATGGAGGAAGTTGCAGAAAAGTTAT
>Ga0098044_1002149_pt1 | contig 10237 bp, 8 predicted proteins | sample 10_taG_FD_75053 | JGI IMG/M metagenome (GOLD analysis project Ga0098044, IMG submission 75053) | Marine viral communities from the Subarctic Pacific Ocean - 10_ETSP_OMZ_AT15264 metaG | ecosystem: Environmental > Aquatic > Marine > Oceanic | place: Pacific Ocean | collected 2015-01-16 | reverse complement strand
ATTTAAAGGACTATCAGTGGGAATATAATCTTGTACAAGATGAAACAGTTAACGCATGGTGTATGCCTGGTGGTAAAATTGTTTTTTACACTGGAATTTTGCCCATTGCACAAAATGAGACAGGTATTGCTGTTGTAATGGGGCACGAAGTGGCCCACGCATTGGCCGATCATGGCGCTCAGCGTATGAGTGCGGGCACGATTCAACAAATAGGCGCTGTAGCAGGTAATGTAGCCATTCAAGACGATAAGACCAGAGGATTGTTCAATCAAGCATATGGCGTGGGTTCGCAAATCGGGGTTATGCTGCCCTTTAGCAGAAACCATGAAACAGAAGCTGATAGAATTGGTCTTCAGATCATGGCCATTGCCGGCTATAATCCAGATGAGGCTGCTAAGCTCTGGCAACGGATGAAAGCAGAATCTGGAGGTCAGGCACCACCGGAGTTTTTGAGTACGCACCCGTCCAATGATACAAGAATCAGTAATTTGACTGCTTGGGCCCCGGCCGCAAAACAAGAAGCTAGAAAGTTTGGTGTAACCACTTTCAAGTGATTTTAATATAAACAAAACAGAAATGTCATTTCAACCTTTTGCAAGGACTTATGGTAAGTTCGTATTTGGTTTGAAATGACATTTTCTTTGTAATGGAAAAGATATGGCACAGACACTGGCATTGAAGGGAAGCAAGAAACTATTGAATGCTTGGGCGTTTTACGATTGGGCCAATTCTGTTTATAGTTTGGTTATTTCCTCGGCCATTTTCCCTTTGTTTTATGGGTTGTTGTTCCGAACTGCCGGAATAGAGGAGGTCACCATTTTTGGAGGTGAGATAGCAAGGGCTCCTTTAATCAGTTATGTTACTTCTTTGGCCTTTGTTTTTATTGCGATAGTAACCCCACTTGTTTCCGGAGTGGCAGATTATATGGGAAACAAAAAGGTGTTTCTCAAGTTTTTCTGTTATCTGGGTGCCGCTTCGTGTATTGGATTATATTGGTTTTCCTTGGAATACATCTATTTCGGCTTAGCTTGTTATTTTTTCGGACTTGTTGGGTTTTGGGTGAGCTTTGCCATTAACAATTCCTATTTGCCCGATATTGCCTATCCAGAGCAGCAGGACCGGATAAGTGCCAAAGGATTTTCGCTTGGGTATATTGGTAGTGTGATATTATTGGTCTTTAATCTGGCCATGGTAATGAATCCCGATATTTTTGGAATAACAGATAAAGGCGGAGAGATTGCTGAAATGAAGGCTATGAAATATTCTTTCATTTCCGTGGGTATATGGTGGGCTCTATTTAGTCAGTATACTTTTAAGCATTTGCCCAAAGGGTATAAACGTGAGGGGGAACGTCACCATATTATTCTAAATGGTTTTAAGGAATTAAAATTGGTATGGCATCAACTTGGGGAGAATAGAAAACTCAAACGCTATTTAGGTGCTTTTTTTACCTATAGTATGGCAGTACAGACCATTATGTTGATTGCCACCTATTTTGGGGAAGAGGAAATTGTATGGGGTTCCGATAGTGAGCGTACTACTGGATTGATTGTAAGTATTTTATTGATCCAGATAGTAGCCATATTGGGAGCAACGGCAACTGCAAGGGCTTCCAAAGTCTTTGGAAATATAAGAACATTGGTTGTGATCAATATTATTTGGGTTTTACTTTGTGTTTATGCCTATTTTCTTCAAACTCCAATGGATTTTTACATTGCAGCTGGGCTGGTTGGAATTGTCATGGGGGGAATTCAAGCACTTTCCCGTTCTACCTATTCCAAATTTTTACCGGACACTACGGATACCACATCGTTTTTTAGTTTTTACGATGTCGCCGAAAAGATAGGCATCATCATAGGTACCTTTATGTATGGAATGATCTCCCAGCTCACGGGAAGCATGCGAAACAGTACTATCTTCTTGGCAATATTCTTTTTAATAGGTATCTTTTTACTGACGAGAGTCGATAAAAAGAACTAAACAAATGAAACATTTTTTACGGATTGCCCTTTCCTTATTTTTGATGGGGCAGGGGCTCAGTGCCCAAAAGAGTCTTCAGGAACGATTGGGGTATTCCAACGACGCCAAACTTTTGATAGTCCATGCAGATGATTTGGGGGTCATCCACGGGGTAAACCAAGCATCTTTTAAAGCCATGCAAGAAGGGTCGGTGAGCAGCGCAAGTATCATGGTACCTACCCCATGGTTGCCGGAGGTGGCCAAATATGCCACAGCCAATCCCGATCACGATATGGGTATTCATCTAACATTAACCAGCGAATGGCAATTGTTGCAGTGGGGCCCTGTAGCTCCCCGTTCTCAGGTGTCCAGTTTGGTGAATTCAAATGGGTATTTTTATCCGGATTGCAATACGTTGTGGGAAAACGCCAAGATAGAAGAAGTGGAAATAGAGTTGCGTGCACAAATAGAAAAAGCTATTGCAATGGGTATTCAGCCTACACATTTGGACAGCCATATGGGTTGTTTGTTCTCCACGGACCCCCGCTATTATCAACTATATACCAAGTTGGCCGATGAATACGGTATTCCGGCCATGGTCAATCATCAAATTGAACAATTGGGAGGCGATGAAATTGAAGAACCAACAGTGGTCATTGATCAAATTTTTGGAGCAGGTACCGAAGATTTTGATAAAGATGCCATGGGAAAATACTACGCTGATACCTTAAAGAATTTGGAGCCCGGCGTACACGTGATGATCATTCATTGCGGGTATGACAATATGGAGAGCCAAGGTATGTCTTTTGAACATCCCTACTGGGGTGCCAAATGGCGGCAAGATGATTATGATTTTTTTGCCAGTGACGAATGTGCTAGAATTCTCGAGGAGCAGAACATACATTTGGTTACATGGAAGGAAATCGGAAAGTTGCTAAAAAAATAAAAAAGCCCTGAGGGTATCAGGGCTTTTCCAGTTTTTGATTGATGATAAACTCGGTATTATCCTTTGGTAATGTCTCCCGAACCGGAAGCTTTGGATTTGATTTTTTTAGGATTTCCACGGTAATGGATGTCACCCGAACCCGATACTCTTGCATTAATTGATTCGTGGGCAGTAACTTTAATATCGGCGGAACCCGAAACTGAAGCAGTTACAAAATCAGCTTCCAGATCGTAGGCTTTTATATCTCCAGAACCGGAAACTGAAACTGTAAAATCAGTGGCCCTACCCGATAGGTTGATGTCCCCCGAACCAGATAATGAGGCATCCAGTTCATCAGCTTCGACCATTAGTGTAACATCCCCAGATCCTGACATAGCGGCACTAAAATGGTCAGCCTTAATGGTTGTTTGTCCTACTAGGTCTCCAGAACCAGATAGACTTACAGCGTGAATGGACTCTATTGGCACTATCACATGGATACCACTTTTCCAGTTAGAAGGTTTTAGGTTGACACCCTTTTCTTTTTTAATGACCAATTTTCCGTTTTTCACTTCGGTTTTGATGTATTCCAATAAATTGGATTCTCCTTTTAGGGTTATTTCTCCCTCCGTACCGGATACCAGCTCTACATCGAACCAACCGGCCATGGCTACTTCGTCATAGTCACCGACGGAACGTTCAATGGTTACTACATCGCCATTGCCCTTGATTCTTTTTCCCCATTGGGCATTGGTACAGGCAATCATTCCTAATGCCAACGTAAGCGTGATAATTTTTTTCATGATCTTGTGTTTAAATTGTTTTTGATTTGATGTTAATTCTGATAAAAGGATATGCCTCCGTAGTCACTGGTAATGTTTACCCTATTTCCAGAATTTGCTTGTCCATAATAACCTTTATAGTACTTTTCACTTGACTTTTCTTTGCTGATATTGATTTCAAAATCATCCTTGCCGCTTACGCCTGCATATTCAGTTGAAATTTCAAAATCGAAATGGTACCCAGGGTCATAGCCTATTTTGATGCCTGTGTAATCGGATCTGATTTCCAAGTTCCCTGCATCTGCTGCCATGCGGTCTATTTTTATAGAACCATAGTCACTATTGATGGCCACATTGCCGTGCACGTTGCCCAATTTTACACCGATATAGTCTCCGTTGCCATCCACATTTTTTACATTTCTTACATCAATGGAACCGTAGTCACTGGAATATTCAAGGTTTTCCATTTCTTCGACCACTGCATTGGTATAATCTGCCTTAATAATCAGGTTACCTGCTTTTTCAATCGTAAAGCCGGAGTAATCGGCTATAATTTCGGCACTATTAATATAGTCAAATGTAGATCGAGAGGTATAATCGAACCGAAGTTCGTTGTTGCGGCCTCTTAGCTCTCCTATTTCCAATGTTCCATAGTCACAGCTTATTTTGGCATGGCCATCAATACGGTCCAAGATTATGCTTCCGTAGTCATTGCTTAAATTTACGCTGTTTTTTACGGGCAATTTGATGGTGTAATTTACTTGTACGCTTACTTTTTTGCGTTTTCCCCAGCTCCATCCCCAGCTATTTTTTCTGTCTCCGAACCTTGAAATGGCTGAAACCATGCTTGGGCTGTTTTCAAAATCCACGTCAATCTCATTCAATCGCTCTTGCACCCGGTCTTCGTCGTTACCGTTGGTTTTTATGTGCACCTCGATTACAACACGATTTTCGTTCCAAGAAGTTATGTTGAGGTTACCGTAGCTGTTTTTTACCTTAAAAAGAGCATCCGAGTTAACGTTATATTCTCTTTTAATGGTTTTTTCCTTGGTGTACCTGCCGTTCAACTTGTCTTTGTCCACATGGGCAATAGCGACAAGCGGAATAAAAGCCAAGGCGAAAAAGATGTATTTAAATTGTAAAGCTTTCATCATTTTGTGATTTTAAATTCTTAATGTTTTCTATTTGGCTCAAAACTTCTTTCAAAAGGTCGATTCGTGTTTGGAAATTGTTGATCATTGCGCTCATAATAATTTTACTGTCACCACCATTTACCAAATCTTGTTCAAGGGTCTGGTAATCTTTGTCCAACCGTTGTAGTTGTGTCATGGTGTCGTCCACCAATTGCGCTGTTTCCGGAGTTTTCTCATCCTGAAGCTCTTCAACTTGCTGTTCAATAAGATTGGCAAAGTAGAACTCGGTTTGGGAAACTTCAGGTGCCATTCTTATTACCTGTTGTTTAATACTGGGCTGCGGCCCAAAAGCTTGGTATCCCAAAAGCGCCACTAGGGCAACGGATGCAGCAATGGACAAGTGTTTCCACCAAGAGGTATTCTTTTTGTGAAGGGCAATGGTGCCCTGGTTTTGGTTCAATTTTTCCAAAAACCGATCTTGGTGCCCACTTTGTGGCTCTTCTACATCCAACTCTCCGTGGAGTCTCTCAAACAAACTATTTAAATTATCCCTGCTCATAACTAAACATTTACGGTCAACTTTTTTCTCAGGCTTTGTTTGGCCCTCGAAATCGTGGTTCTACAATTAGCATAGCTAATGTTCATTATTTCACTGATCTCTTCGTAATCGTACCCTTCAATTAAATGTAAGGTCAAAGAAACTCTGTAATTGTCTTTCAAACTTTTCATGGTTTCCATCACTTTTTGAGCCTTCAGTTCTGTGTAACCATTCTGATCCGAAGCAATCTCATCATTATCTTCGACCTTGTACATTACGTCATCCAAATCCACAGCACGTTTTTTTTGCTGTTTATTGTAATGATAGATGCTGTTATTGATCACAATCCGCTTTAACCATGCCCCGAAGGTGACGTCTCCCTTAAAGGTGTGCAGTTTGGTAAATGCGCTCAGGAACGATTCCTGCATCACATCCTCGGCCTCAGCAGTATGTTTTACAATCCTAAAAGCGGTGTTGTACATCGCTTTGTAATAGCGGTTATAAATCTCTAGCTGTGCACTTTGCTTACCCTGCATGCACAATTTTAGCAGTGTGTCAATATGTTCATTTTGTTGGCTCAAAAAATGAATGGTTTGTCTTATAGATTAACCAATTTACCAATTGTTACACTTTTTTCTTAAAATTTGAATTTTAATGGCACAAGAATTGCCTTTTAATGGGTGATAATAAGCTTGTGAGTCGCCATAAACATTGATTTTGAGGGATTTGTGCAGGCTTTAATGTTGAATAAAAATATTGGTTGTTTGTTTATTATGACAAAATGACCGAAAAGATGATATGGGAGAGATGAAAATTACCAAATTTGACAATATAGATCTACAAGGGTTGGATGAAGACGCGGAATTGATACCGTTGTTGACCCCTGAAGATGAAGAACAGATGAACAAAGAGAGCCTGCCGGAAACTTTACCAGTATTGCCTCTTAGAAATACCGTTTTGTTTCCTGGTGTGGTAATTCCAATTACCGCGGGTAGGGACAAATCCATCAATTTGATCAAAGATGCCAACAATGGCACCAAAACCATTGGTGTCGTTTCCCAAAAAGATGAAAGCGTAGAAAATCCTGGTCCAGAGGACATCAACATGGTTGGGACGGTCGCACGTATCTTGAGGGTGCTTCAAATGCCCGATGGAAACACTACGGTGATTATTCAAGGGAAAAAAAGGTTCAAGATTGATGCTGTACTTACCGAAAAACCCTATTTGACTGCCAAGGTTAGCGAGGCTGCGGAGGAACGTCCTGACGAAAAAGGCAGTGAATTTGAGGCTATTATCGACTCTATCAAAGAATTGGCATTCAAAATCATCAAGGATAACCCAAATATTCCTAGTGAAGCTACTTTTGCCATTAAGAATATCCAGAGTAATTCGTTCTTGATCAATTTTGTGTCCTCCAACTTAAATTTGGCCGTTAAAGAGAAGCAACAACTTTTGGAGATTGCCAATCTTCAGGAAAGAGCTTTGGCCACGTTGAAGTATATGAATATGGAACTTCAAAAGCTGGAATTGCGTAACGATATCCAAAGCAAGGTCCGTAATGATATGGACCAACAACAACGCGAATATTTCCTTCACCAACAAATGAAGACCATCCAAGAAGAGCTTGGTGGACTATCCTATGAGGAAGAGGTGGATGAAATGAGCGAAAAGGCCAAAAAGAAAAAGTGGGGCAAAAAAGTAAAGGAACATTTTGAAAAGGAATTAGGGAAAATGCAGCGCATGAACCCCCAAGTTGCCGAATACTCCATCCAACGTAATTACTTGGATTTGTTGTTGGATTTGCCGTGGAACGAATATTCCAAGGACAAGTTTGACCTGAAACGCGCTCAAAAGATTTTGGACAGGGATCATTACGGTTTGGAAGATGTAAAACGCCGAATTATTGAATATTTGGCAGTGTTGAAGCTGAGGAATGATATGAAATCTCCCATCCTTTGTCTGTACGGACCTCCCGGTGTGGGTAAAACTTCATTGGGTAAATCTGTCGCCGAAGCACTAGGTAGGGAATATGTGCGTATGTCCTTGGGTGGACTGCGTGATGAAGCAGAAATCCGTGGGCACAGAAAAACGTATATCGGTGCCATGCCCGGTAGGATTATCCAAAGCCTAAAGAAGGCGGGAACATCCAACCCTGTGTTTATTTTGGATGAAATCGATAAACTGGCGAGCAGTCATCAAGGAGATCCTTCTTCTGCTATGTTGGAAGTGCTGGACCCTGAACAGAACAGTGATTTCCATGATAATTTCTTGGAAATGGGATACGATTTGTCCAAGGTAATGTTCATTGCTACGGCCAATAATTTATCCACCATTCAGCCTGCATTACGCGACCGAATGGAAATTATCCATGTAACGGGCTATACCATCGAAGAAAAGGTTGAGATTGCCAAGCGTCATTTGTTACCAAAGCAATTGGAGGAACACGGACTCACCAAAAAGGATTTGAAAATTGGTAAACGCCAATTGGAAAAAATCGTAGAGGGCTACACCCGAGAATCTGGGGTGCGTAGCTTGGAGAAACAGATAGCCAAGGTGGTGCGGTATGCGGCAAAATCCATTGCAATGGAAGAAGAGTACAATGTTACCGTGAACAACGAGGATATTGAGAAAATTCTTGGCCCGGCCCGATTGGAACGCGACAAGTACGAAAGTAATGATGTGGCCGGTGTGGTTACAGGCTTGGCATGGACCAGCGTAGGAGGGGATATTTTGTTTATCGAATCCATTCTTTCCAAAGGAAAAGGAACCATGAACATTACCGGTAACCTTGGTAAAGTAATGAAGGAATCTGCCACTATTGCTATGGAATACATCAAATCCAATGCCGATGAATATGGAATTGATTCCGATGTGTTTGACAAATACAATGTGCATATTCACGTTCCTGAAGGTGCTACACCAAAAGACGGTCCAAGTGCAGGTATCACCATGTTGACCTCCTTAGTGTCCTTGTTCACACAGCGAAAAGTGAAAAAGAGCTTGGCCATGACGGGTGAGATTACGCTTCGAGGCAAGGTGTTGCCCGTAGGTGGAATCAAAGAAAAGATCTTGGCAGCCAAAAGAGCGCGTATCAAGGAAATTATTCTTTGTGCGGATAACAGAAAAGATATTGAAGAAATCAAAGCCGAATACCTCAAAGGGCTTACGTTCCATTATGTGACTGATATGAGCGAGGTAATCGACATTGCCATTACCAAGCAAAAGGTGAAGAATGCGAAAACACTGTAACTGATTCTTGTCATAACACAATAACACCTTTTCTGATTATTTTTGGTGTATGGGAAAAATTACAATTGCAATTGACGGATATTCCTCCACAGGAAAAAGTACCATTGCTAAAAGGTTGGCTTCCACCTTGGATTATATTTATGTGGATACCGGTGCCATGTACCGTGCGGTAACGCTTTTTGCATTGGAAGAAGGTATCATCAATGATAAGGGTAAGGTTGATGAAGCTACTTTGATAGATAAACTATCCGACATACACCTCAAATTTGTGCCCAATACAGAAACAGGACGTTCCGAAATGTTTTTGAATGATAAAAACGTGGAACGTGAGATCAGGGCGATGCGGGTTTCTGGTTTTGTAAGTAAGGTAGCTGCCATTAAGGAAGTGCGTGAAAAATTGGTGAAAATCCAGCAGGAAATGGGTAAAAACAAAGGCATTGTGATGGATGGACGTGATATTGGCACCGTGGTTTTCCCTGATGCGGAGCTTAAACTTTTTATGACCGCTTCACCCGAAAAGCGAGCAGCAAGGCGCTACAAAGAATTGCTGGAAAAAGGGGAGGAGGTCACTTATGCCGAAGTCCTCAAAAATGTAGAAGAGCGTGACCGTATCGACTCCACTCGGAGCATTTCACCTTTAACCAGGGCCAAGGATGCCATTGAGTTTGATAACAGCGATATGGGCTTGGAAGAACAGTTTGAACGTATCCACGATTATTCCCAACGGGTGATTGCGAAGGTTGGCTAAGCAAAGAGTTGAATTTTGGAATTGCACTTACCCCGAAGTTGTAGGATTGGTTTCGTGGTCACAACACTTTGTTCCGCTTGGAATTTCATAGAAAAGCTGTATTAGCAATTGATTTTATACAGTATTTACCACACATTTTTATCATAAAAAGTTAAACCAATAATTTATTTGGAATGTTTGTTCTGTTATTAGTATGTTTGTAAACGGAACGAACGTTCCGAAATTATTAATGATTAAATAAAATTAAGAATGAGTAAATTAAGTGGTAAACTAGCCATAGTTACTGGTGGTAATAGTGGTATTGGTTATGCTTCCGCAAAGGAGCTTAAAAGCCAAGGCGCAACAGTAATAATCACAGGAAGAAATTCAGAAAGGGTAAAATTGGCGGAAGAAGAACTTGGTGTAAAAGGTATGGTTGCAGACGTTAAGAGTATTTCTGCAATTGAAAACTTGGTTGAGCAAGTAAATAGTGAATTTGGAAAAGTTGACATCTTATTTGTCAATGCAGGTGTTTTTCAACCCGCTCCAGTAGGGAAAATTAGCGAGGAATTGTTTGACAATCAGATTGCTATTAATTTTAAAGGGGCTGTTTTTACGACGGAAAAATTTCTTCCCATTTTAAATGATGGTGCGTCAATTATTAACCTTTCGTCCATTAATGCGTATACGGGAATGCCAAATACTTCGATTTATGCAGCAACAAAGGCTGCATTAAATTCATATACACGCACAGCGGCCACAGAACTAGCTCCTAGAGGAATCAGAATTAATTCCGTAAATCCCGGTCCGATTGCAACACCAATATTTGAGAAAACCGGTTTGGATGCAGAACAATTGAAAGGCCTTGGTGAAGCTATGCAAAATCGTATACCTTTAAAGCGGTATGGGAGGCCAGAAGAAATT
>Ga0098044_1002140_pt1 | contig 10273 bp, 8 predicted proteins | sample 10_taG_FD_75053 | JGI IMG/M metagenome (GOLD analysis project Ga0098044, IMG submission 75053) | Marine viral communities from the Subarctic Pacific Ocean - 10_ETSP_OMZ_AT15264 metaG | ecosystem: Environmental > Aquatic > Marine > Oceanic | place: Pacific Ocean | collected 2015-01-16 | reverse complement strand
CGGGTACAAATATTTATTTTACTTTAGATGGAGTAACTTGGCTACAAATAAATCGTTCAAGCGTAGATAGTAGTGGAGATGATTATTCTACATTTACCGGAAGAAGCACAGCAGCAAGAACAAATCAGCAACAGGCTTCTTTTGCTGTATATGAAGGAAGTAGTATTTATGGTGAGTTAGTAATTACTGATAAAGGTTCTTCTGCTAAACCTGCTCTTTTCAAAATGACAGGTACTGGTGCATTATCTGGTAGAACCTTTTTCTATGAAGAGATTACAGTAAGTGGTGTTGTTTATCCTAAATATTGTGTAATGCACGATAAGCATTTAGTAGTAGCAGGAGCAGCTACAGCACTTAATACAATTTATTATAGTGGCACAAGTGATATAAATGATTTTACTGCTTCAGGTTCTGGAAGCATTGTATTAGATGATCAAGTAGTAGGATTAAAAAGCTTTCGAGGAGATTTAATTATCTTCTGTAAGAATAGTATCTATAAATTATCTAATATAAATGATGCTAGTAATATAGCCATAACACCTATTACTAAGAACGTAGGTTGTTTAGATGGACACAGTATTCAAGAAATAGGTGGCGATCTTATATTTTTAAGTCCTGATGGATTTCGTCTTGTTGCAGGTACAGCACGTATTGGTGACGTAGAATTAAGTTCTGTATCTAGAAATATACAATCTGTTGTTTCTACCTTAGCTGCTTCAATAGATTCATATGTAATAACTAGTGCAGTATTAAGAAGCAAATCACAATATAGACTATTTTATAGTTCTACTTCAGGAGCTACAGCTACTTCATTGGGAATTATAGGAACAATGACACCAGAAGGATTTGAGTGGTCACAAACTACAGGTATTAAAGCACACGGCTTAACGTCAGGATTTAACTATTCTAATATAGAAAAAGTATATCATGGAGATACAGAAGGATATGTATATAATCATAATACTGGCAACGACTTTAATCCAGCAGGAACACAAACAAATATAAATGCTAGATATAAAACACCTAATTTTGATTTTGGAGATGCAGGCACATTAAAATCAATGCACTATGTAAAAATATCTATGACCCCTGAAGGTACAGTACAGCCTTCTTTAAAAGTATCTTATGATTACGATGATCTTAATAAATTACAACCATCTAATATTCAATTAGATAGTATCCCTACTCCTGCTGTCTTTGGAGCAGCCGAGTTTGGAGATGCTTATTTTGGAGCTTCAGCAGACCCAATGGTTAGACAAGCAGTACAGGGAAGTGGACACAGCCTAGCTTTAAAGATATTTAGTCAAGATACTAAAGCACCTTATTCAATTAATGGATTTTATATAGATTATAGACCTTCTGGTAGGAGATAATAATGGCTACAAGTTATACTAGACAAAGCAGTTTTTCAGACGGAGATACGATTACTGCTGCATTATTTAATGATGAATTTAATCAGCTTCTGACTGCTTTTTCATATGCTTCTAGTTCAACTACTGGACACAGGCATGATGGTACAGCCGCAGAAGGTGGTAATGTTCATACTATCGGTGATCAGGATTTCTTAAATAAAATAGTAGCTGACGATTCAAATAATCGTTGGGGAGTTTTTGTTGAAGTTTCAAGTGCGGCAGTAGAACAAGTAAGATTTCAGGATGGAGTAATAGTACCTGTAACAGATAATGATATAGACTTAGGTACTAGCTCAGTTGAATTTAAAGATGCCTATTTTGATGGAACAGTTACTACAGATGCTTTAACAGTCGATGTAAACGCAACTATTGGTGGTACACTAGGAGTTACTGGGGCTTTAACTGGTTCTAGTACAGTACAAGGGACAACAATAACTGCTACTACAGCTTTTGTACCTGATGCTTCAGATGGGGCAGCTCTTGGTACAAGTGCTTTAGAATTTAGTGATTTATTTCTAGCTGATGGAGCAGTAATAAACTTTGGAGATGACCAAGACGTATCATTAACTCACGTAGCCGACACAGGCTTACTTCTTTCAAGTACAGATCAATTACAATTTGGTGATTCAGGTACTTATATTTTTCAATCAGCAGATGGAATATTAGATTTAGTAGCTGATACTGAGATTGAGATCAATGCTACTACTATAGATATTAATGGTGCTGTTGCAATGGATGGTGCTATGACAGGCGGCACTGATATTACTATATCAGGAGAATTAGATGCAGCCACATTAGACATATCAGGTGATGCTGACATTGATGGAACTCTTGAAGCAGATGCTTATACTGTAGATGGAACAGCCTTAAACGAATATATCGCTGATACAGTAGGAGCTATGGTTGGCTCCAATACAGAAACCAATATTACAGTAACTTATGAAGATAGTGATAATACTTTAGATTTCGTTATAGGAACTCTAAACCAAGATACTTCGGGTACTGCCGCTATTGCAACAACAGTAACTATAACAGATAATGAAAGTACAAATGAAACTAATGCTATTATCTTTACAGCAGGTGGAGATCTTGACGGAGGAAATTTAGGTTTAGAGTCTGATGGTGATTTAACTTATAATCCCTCTACTGGCCTTCTTTCAAGCACAGGTGTTACCGCCTCTGGCACAGTAACTTTTGGAACACTCTCTGATGGAACAATAGGAGTTACTGCTTGGGTTGATGAAGATGATATGTCTACAGATAGTGCAACTCTTGTGCCTACTCAGCAATCTGTAAAAGCTTATGTAGATAGCCAAACAAGCGGTTCAGGCTCAATGTCATCATTTATCTTAGAAGATGATGATGGTACAGAAGTCTCTATTTCAGATGCTGAAGAAGTAAAGTTTATTGGTTCAGGTATAACTACAAACTGGACAGACACAACTCCCGGCTCAGATGCTGATCCTTTTGATATGACATTTACAGTAGATGCAGCACAGACAGGAATTACTTCTATATATGCTACTGATTTAATAATGGGAGAAGACTCTGAGACTGCTATTGATTTTGGAACACCAAATGAAATTGACTTTAAAGCAGATAATGCTGCAAGACTAACTTTAACCTCATCAGCATTATATCCCGTAACTGATAATGAAATAGATTTAGGTACAGCCTCTCTAGAATTTAAAGACGCTTTCTTTGACGGAACAGTTACAGCAGATGCCTTTGCAGGGCCATTAACAGGTAACGTAACAGGCAATGCGTCTGGTACAGCACTAACAGTAACACAGGCTGCTCAAAGTGCTATTACAAGTCTAGGAACTTTAACAACCTTAACAGTTGATAATGTTATTATAAACGGCACTACTATAGGCCATACTGACGATACAGATTTAATGACAGTAGCTGACGGGATTGTTACAGTAGCTGGAGAAGTCTCTTTGACTACTCTTGATATTGGAGGTACTAATGTAACAGCTACCGCAGCGGAACTTAATTATTCAGACGGTGTTACTTCTGCAATACAAACGCAAATGGACACTAAAGCATCAACAGGCAAAGCTATTGCGATGGCTATGGTCTTCGGTTAAAAGGAGAAATATATAAATGTCAGCCCCTAATGTAGTAAACGTAGCAACCATTACCGCAAAAACAGCACAAGTAGCTGTTGGTACGTCTGCTACAGAAATCTTATCAAACGCCGCCAGCAGTAGTAAGGTTCTGAAAGTTAATATGCTTATAATTACCAATATAGATGGTAGTTCTGCTGCGGATATTACAGTTAATTTATATCCAGAAGATGATATAGGTGGAACAGGGGTAGCTATTGCTTCAACAATATCTGTACCCGCAGATTCTGCTCTTATTGTGCTGGATAAGACTACTGCTATTTACTTAGAAGAAGATACTTCTCTAGGTGGTATTGCAGGCGCAGCTAGTGATCTAGTAGCCACAATTAGTTATGAAGAAATCTCGTAAGGAGTAGGCGATGCCTATAGGTGACACTCTCGGCGGCTTTATACGTCCCGGTTACAATCCGTTATTAGTAGCGGATGCGCCCACTATTGGGACAGCTTCCTCAGGAGGCAGTTTAGCAATCTCTATAGCTTTTACTGCGCCCTCGGATGTGGGTGGTGGTGCGATAACGAGTTATGAGGCCGTAGCTACCGACACTGTTACTGCTGCGGTCTTTACGGGAACTGCGGCATCTTCTCCTGTTACGATTACAGGTTTAACTGAAGGCCAATCGTACACTACTACTGTTACCGCTATTAATGCTTACGGGCCAAGTGGTATAAGTGCCGCAAGTAATAGTTTTCAAGCAGCCGTAGCCCTAGAGCTGTGGGGTATGGGAAATGGTAATTATGGTGCTTTAGGTCAAGGCAATACCACCAGCTATTCTTCTCCTGTACAAGTCGGCGCACTTACTGATTGGGCTACTGTTGTTTCGGGAACGGCTGGACTTGCTGTTAAAACCGACGGAACTTTTTGGTCGTGGGGTAGAAATCATGTTGGACAGTTAGGTAACGGCAATACCACCGACACTTCTTCTCCGGTTCAAGTGGGCGCTCTTACTACTTGGGCAACTGTAGGAGGAAACGAGGGTCACAGTGCTGCAATTAAAAGTGATGGGACTTTATGGGCTTGGGGGTATAACAACAGCGGACAACTAGGACAAGGCAATACCACCGACACTTCTTCTCCGGTACAGGTCGGCGCATTGACTGATTGGTTAGAAGTAGCCTGTGGTACCTATGTAACAATGGCTACTAAAACAGACGGCACTATTTGGTCGTTTGGAAGTAACACATACGGTAACTTAGGTGACGGCTCTATCACTGATCGTTCATCTCCGGTACAGATTGGCGCACTCACTACATGGAGTAAAATTACTTGTAATGGTAAGTTCGCAATGGCCCTTAAAACCGATGGTACTATTTGGGGATGGGGTCGTAACGATTCAGGGGGGTTAGGCCAAGGAAATACCACGGATTATTCCTCTCCGGTACAGGTCGGCGCACTTACTACATGGAGTAAAGTCAGAGCCGGTAGCGATAGTGGTGGGGCTGGATGGACAATGGCTATTAAAACAGACGGTACTCTGTGGTGTTGGGGTAGAAATAACTATGGACAACTAGGTGTTGGCAATAAGGATACTAACTCTTCCCCCGTACAAGTCGGCGCTCTCACTACATGGAGTAAAATTGCTCCGGTACAAAAATCCTCTTATGCCCTTAAAACTGATGGGACACTTTGGTCGTGGGCAGATGGTGGCGATGGTCAGTTAGGTCATGGCAATCGCACTAGCTATTCATCTCCGGTTCAAGTCGGCGCACTTACTACTTGGAGCGTATTACCTATAGCGGCTAGTGGAATCACTCAACTGGCTCTTAAAACAGTATCATAATATGAAAACGAAATTATATTCAGAGGTAACTGATGCCTAATTACTCAGGTAAGTGGAAGCTACCCACTGTTATGCAAGCCGAGGGTGCTGATAACTGGCCTAAGCCTCCGGGGGGAGAGCTGTGGGCTTGGGGTAGGGGCAACTTGGGGCAGTTAGGGCAAGATGATGCCTTAAACTATTCCTCACCAGTTCAGGTCGGCGCACTTTCTAATTGGCTGAAAGTGTTAGGGGGTAGGTTTCATAATTCATTCGCCATTAAGGCAGATGGTACTGCGTGGTCTTGGGGTTATGGCCCTCAAGGAATGCTGGGCCACGGAAATACCACTACCTATTCTTCGCCAGTTCAAATAGGAGCGTTAACTAACTGGTTAACACTATCGGCTGGTGTTTATGTCTCTGGTGGAATAAAAACCGATGGCGCTCTTTGGACATGGGCTAGTGGGAACAATGGAGGGCTGGGTCATAATAATACTACCAGCTATTCTTCTCCTGTTCAGGTCGGCGCTCTCACTGATTGGCTACAATTTTTTGGGGGCTATTACTACTCTGTAGCCGTTAAAACTGACGGGACGCTCTGGTCTTGGGGAAAGAATGATTATGGGCAACTCGGTCAGAATAATACCACAAACTATTCCTCCCCCGTTCAAGTAGGCGCACTTACTGATTGGTTAAATGCAGCGGCTAGTTACAGGCACTCTGGTGCAGTTAAAACAGACGGAACTCTCTGGCTGTGGGGGAGAAATAACTATGGGCAGGTAGGCGATGGCAACACCACCGATGTTTCTTCTCCTGTACAAGTCGGCGCACTTACTGATTGGAGTGATGTAAGTTGTGGGCACGAACATACGCTTGCACTTAAAACTGACGGTACGTTGTGGACATGGGGGAGAAATAACTACGGGCAATTAGGTGATGGAACTACCGCTGATAAAAGCTCTCCGGTACAGATAGGCGCACTGACTGACTGGTTAGAATTTAGTGCTGGGCATTCCACCAGTGGTGCGAGGACAACGGATAAGAAAATATACGCTTGGGGGAGAAATAACTATGGTCAGCTAGGCCAAGGAGATACTACTAACCGTTCATCTCCCGTACAAGTGGGAGCTTTAACTACTTGGGAAAAAATATATGACAGCGGTAACTTCATGCTGAGTATTAAATCCTAATATGAAAAAACAAATACATTTCATGTCAGGTGTACCCCGCTCCGGTTCTACGGTACTGGCGGCTATACTCAACCAGAACAAACAGACCCATGTTTCTACAACGTCAGGTGTGGTATTTGCTTTGGATGCCTTGGCTAACGTATGGCATTCGCAGGGACTTCTTGGCGAGAACGACAAGGAGCGAACCAAACTGTCTCGGACTATGGGCGCGGTGATTGACACGTTCTACGAAGATGTTGAGGAGCCTGTAATTATAGACAAAGGCAGAGGTTGGCCTATCCCGACAATCCTTAGTGCAATGACACAAGTGCTTGGGGAAAAGCCCAAGATCGTTGCTACAGTGCGTTCTATACCTGACTGCATGGCTTCCTTTGTGCGTGTGGCTAAACCTGATGACCTTGACGAGTTTATCTATTCAGAAGTGCTTAGTACCCATCTCAAGGCGGCATACATTTCCCTGCAAACGGGTTATGAGTTTGCACCTGAGTGTTTCTGCATAGTTGAATACGAAGACCTTGTTGCTGATCCAAAAGCACAGCTTGATAGAATACATGAGTTCCTAGACCTGCCTGATTTTGATTATGACTTCACGGCAATTGACGGGACTAGCGTTCAGGAAGATGACGAGGAGCTACACCACTACGCAGGTATGCACGACATCCAGCCTGTGCTTGCAAAGCAGCACAACGAAGACCCTAAAGACGTACTAAAGCATCATTACACTACCTTCTGTCAGCCTGAGTTCTGGCTGGATAAACCCCGCACAACTCCTGAATTGCATGACCTAGACCTTCAGCTAACTGCGTCCAGAATGGGTAACTTTACTGAAGGCTGGCGTTTAAGCCGGAAGCTGGAACAGGATGAGCCTAACAACCATCGAGCGGCCTATAACCGTGGATGGTACTTGCTGCGTCAGGGAGAGATACAGAAAGGTTATCAGCTAATGGATCGTGGGCGAATAGAGGGGGTATTTGGAAATACAGTCCCTGATCTACCTACGCGCCCGTGGGATGGCAAGACTAAAGGCACAGTGCTGTTATATCTGGAGGGTGGTTTGGGCGATCAAATCCATCAGGTGCGTTATGCCAAGCCTATTGCCGAGCGCGGATGTAAAGTAATCGTATGTTGTTCTGGTCAACTTGCATCGCTGTTCGTTGATGTCGAGGGGGTAAGTTCGGTTGTTCAGCATGAGGCGTGTTTTGGGACTTACCATGATTTTTATGTGCAGGGTATGTCGGCTGTTGTACCTCTGGGTTTTGAGTTAGAAGACTTATCTGGTACGCCATATATCGCCAAGCCCAAGGCCATAAGAGGCTTCCGTAAGCGCATTGGTCTGCGCTGGCAGGGGCAGAGTATGTTTGAACACGAACACCACAAGAAGTTCCCTTACGAGCTTATGTTCAATGCCGTGAAGGGCGTAGATGCGGATTTTATCTCGTTACAGCGCGATGAAGCTGTGGAGGAATGTCCACCGTGGGTTGAGAAAGTTCCACTGAATACTTGGGAAGATACGCGACAGGCAACTGCATCCTGCGATCTGGTGATCTCGTCCTGTACTTCGGTCAGCCATCTAGCCGCTGCGATGGGCGTTGAGACTTGGGTTGTTACCCCTGTCATGCCTTACTTTTTATATGCACAAGAGGGTGATACTTGTCCTTACTACGACACCATGAAATTAATGCGGCAAGAGACATTCGGTGATTGGAAGGCTCCTTTTGCCAGAATCAGGAAATCCCTAAGCGAAAAGAAACAAGCATTACGGAGTGTTAAATGAGCGGAAAATGGCCCGGAGGGATAATAAGCAAAACTGCTCCTACTGTTACCGGCCCTACGGACGGCGAAGGTGGCAGTGCATCGGGTATCTGGACGCTGGATCAGGCAGCGGATTACGAGAAGCAAGGTCTGTGGCCTAAACCCATAATTCCGCAAGAGCTTTGGATGTGGGGAGCTAATAACCAAGGGCAGTTAGGCCAAGGTGATACTACTGATGTTTCTTCTCCTGTACAAGTTGGTGCGCTCACTGATTGGTCGACTGTAGAGACTTTACAGCTATCCACACTAGCCATTAAACAGGACGGTACACTGTGGACTTGGGGTTATAATACCGAAGGCCAATTAGCTTTAGACAATACCACAGCCTATTCTTCCCCGAAACAAGTAGGTGCGCTAACTGATTGGTTGAAATTATCAGGGAATCAGGACAGTGCGGGGGCAATTAAAACTGATGGGACTCTATGGCAATGGGGATATAACCCTTATGGGTCGGTGGGTAGTGGAGATACTACCACTTATTCATCTCCTATTCAAATCGGTGCGTTGACTACATGGTCTAAACTAGGTTTTGGTGAGAAATCCTCATATGCGATTAAAACTGACGGCACTCTATGGGCGTGGGGTTATAACAATAGAGGACAATTAGGCCAAGGTGATACTACTAATGTTTCTTCTCCTGTTCAGGTTGGCTCACTTACTGATTGGGCTTCTGTAGATGGTGGGCAACTACATTGTATTGCCATTAAGACTGACGGTACATTGTGGGGATGGGGATTTAACTCCAGTGGTCAAGTGGGTGACGGCTCTACTACCGAAAGAAATTCTCCAGTACAGATTGGGGCTTTAACTACATGGTCAGCGGTATCTTGCGGATACCGACATTCACTTGCCACTAAAACTGACGGGACTATCTGGGCGTGGGGAACTAACCACGGCGGTGAGTTAGGATTAAATAATACCACCCTTTATTCATCTCCTGTTCAAATCGGTGCGTTGACTACATGGTCTACAAACATAAGCGCAATCAAAGATTACACTGCTGCACTTACAACCAGTGGTGCTTGGTTTACTTGGGGAGTTGGTAGTTCGGGTACGTTAGGATTAAATAATACCACCACTTATTCTTCCCCAGTTCAACTTGGGTCACTCACTACATGGAGAGAGGCTTCTCGTGGAACCACAGGGCCGTTGAGGGCGGGACTTAAATCACCTTAATTAATTAATTAACAGGAGACTAATATGTCATTATTTGTAAAAATTGAAAACGAAAAAGTAACACAGGTCTGGGACACACAGCCTCCTGCGGGAGAAGCTGGCTGGAAATCAGCCGTTGAAGTGCGTCCTGAAATTACCGATGGCAAGCAAATCTATACTGGACATACGTTTGATCTAAGTGCTGATCCGGTACAGATTGTTTACGGGGTGCAGGATTTGACTATAGCGCAGCGTAAAGAGGGGTTGATTGGTCAGGCTAATAGCGAATTTCAGGAAGTAGCTAATGAGCAGACTCGGCTTGAGGTAGAGGGCGGTGAAATGGATATAGATACATTTGTTGCAGCGAAAACCACTAAAGATACAAAGCTTACAGCTATTAATGCCTGTACTACTCACGATGATTTAGATGCTTTAGCAGAATAAGGAAAAATAATTATGATGACCGACGAAGAACTAGAAGTAATTATTCAACATGCGGCTCAAGAGGGGGCAAAGCAAGCGTTGAAAGAGATTGGACTTTCTGATCAAGATGCTTATGATGATGTTAAAGAACTAAGAGGTCTATTAGATACTTGGAGAGCTACTAAACAAACAGTCGGTCAAACAGTAACAAGGATATTTACAACAGCAATTTTAACGGCACTAGCAGTAGGCATCTATATGGGATGGGGGCCGAAGGCATAGGGGGAGAAAAGAATGCTTGAATTTTTACAGAAGCTAGAAAATTTAATTATGTCTGCTAAAGAAAAACTACAAGAACCTATTACGGCTCCTAGAAGGAAAGTAATTCTGGTCGG
>Ga0098044_1002136_pt1 | contig 10278 bp, 8 predicted proteins | sample 10_taG_FD_75053 | JGI IMG/M metagenome (GOLD analysis project Ga0098044, IMG submission 75053) | Marine viral communities from the Subarctic Pacific Ocean - 10_ETSP_OMZ_AT15264 metaG | ecosystem: Environmental > Aquatic > Marine > Oceanic | place: Pacific Ocean | collected 2015-01-16 | reverse complement strand
TTTGATATCTGTCCAACCCCACTAATTTCATCAACACTTGCTTGGGTAGTAATGGCATTATCAAGCTCTGCTTTTACTTCAGGAAAAAGTTCGTCTAGTGTTTCTCTGTGCTTCCTCATAAACTGCCGACCTCTATCTACGTTAACCTTATCATTAAGCTCATTCTTTGCATATAAAGCAAATTTGGATTTTAAGAAGTTACCCATATCAATCTTTGCCTGCGGACTGGCGTTAAGAGCCTGCTTTGCATTCTGTAATCCAATCTCTCCACCACTGCCAAGGATGATATCAAGCGACTGCGTTTCAAAAGGAATGTCTCCTCTTTCAAAACCCAACACTTTACCAACAGCCCCTTGTGTAAACTTCTTGTTGCCCACCCTGCTGAAGTCTATGAGCTTTCTATATTGTTCACCAGCACCTGCTCGGTCTAAATCCTTAAAAATAGCATTTCTAGCTTGGGTTAACAGTCTTATCTTAGCAGCTTGACCCCTTATTGTTGATAGCTTTTGAATTCTCTCTCCCAGTTTTGAGTAGAAACTGTGCATTGATTGTACCGTTGCGGAATCAACAAGCTTTCCATCTGCATTCTTTTTTAGTACAAATAATTCACCACCTTGCAATTTAAGTTCTGGTCTACCCTGTTTTCCCGTCATGACTGGCTGTCTAGTTCCAAGTTTTTGAAACAAAGCAGCATCAACATCCTGTTTAAAACTTCCAGTGTCAGTTTTAAGCTTTTTTTGCACCTCAATAAAAAACTTGTTTATTTCCGATCCATCTGCTTCTACTATTAACGACTTTGGTTGCTTATTCCATAGCCTTGCTTCAGCATTTCTAAAGTCATCATACATAGTTTTCAGCTTACCTTGAACTATAGTGCTTATCACTGCGGGATCGTCTGTATCCTTTATAAGCCTGAGAGCATCACCTGCTTCATCTATCAATTTTGCCTGTTTCAGTTCAAGCATCCGTCTTGTATCATCAACGTCACCTTCAATAGTGGTTTTTCTTTCAAGATCTTCAATATTTTTATTTCTCTGGGTTCTGAGTTGTAATTCGATATCTGGCGAAGTAGATTCTATAGTTGCCTGCAGCCTTGCAGTTCCTATTGTGCCTGCTTTCTCCGCTGGCGACAGGTTTTTGAACTCATCAATCTGATTTGCTTCATCTATATTTTGTATGCTGGCTTCAATTTCTGGGTTTGTCCCCTTTATCCTTCCCCCTACCCTTTCTTCTTTAGTAGGAATAATTTTCTTTAGTACATTTTTTCCTTTCTTCATATACCATGCGTATGTTCCACCATTTTTTATAAACATTCTTATTGCCCGTAAACTTCCCAACACACTAGCAGTGCTTATCCCCCCTCCAATACCTCCTGTTATCTCTCCCAACGCTCTTGCAAGGTCTGGGTTGTCCCTACCAAACTCTGTATTGTCTTGAAGCAGTTTTCCTGTTACCGCTCCAGTAAACGCAGCACCGCCTTCAACTGCCAAAGCTGCAGGCGTAAGTGGCAAGTATGGAGCAAAAACAAGTGCTGCACCGAAATTTTGAACTATTCGATCGCTCATTTCGTCAGGCTGATCCTCGGGTGAAAAGGTCATGTTTTGTTGTTCAAAAAAATCTAAAATTTCTGGACCTGATATAAAAGGATTTACCATATCCTCGTTGCTTTCAGGCTCTCCTGTAGTATACCCATGACGCTCGGCTACTTCCTTACGAAAATTAGTCATTATATTAACAGGGTTTGTAGCAATAACCCCGTCAACAATTGCGCTTGGGATTCCCAACGACAAACCGACTCCTTTATTGATATTCCGAAGGGCTCTGTCCGTACTCTCTCCAAAAGGATTGGTTCTATCGGGATTAGCCTCATATTCTTCCGCACCTGATATCTTTTTGTCTAAATCTTCTAATAATTGAGTGCCGAAATCTTCTGATGGTTCCATTTTATTTTCTTCTCCCTATCAATTCAGCCGCTCTTTCCCTTATAGCTGCCCACTCAGATCGGCTACGCTCGCCAAGTTTAACACTGTCGTTAAAAACCTTAATCTGTCCTAAAGACCTGAACTGGTTTACGTTTAATGGCGTTGTTGGGTCTATGAGATGTTCAAGTATCGGTATTGACGGAATCAATGCTATTACTGCATCTCGTTGTGATACATCGTCTAAGATTTCTTTTCTCTTACTCAGAGTTAAAGTCCCTTGTAATCTCCGCCTATCTGTCTCATTTTGGAACTCAAAATACCTTGATGCCCCTTTAAGCTTGACCCATACAACTTCTGGGTCTTCCAACAAAGACTTAGTATTTGGAATAAGTTTTTCTAACATATTTCTTTCTATCGCTGTAAATCTATTCTTGTTAATTCTAAGCCTTTCTATTATTGACTGGTTAACCAAATTTAAATCAGTTGCCATTTGTCTGGTGTCCTTTGCCTGAACACCACGGAGAAAAGGACCAAGCAACCTCGCATAACCAGTTCTAATTTTTGACATTAAACCAGTTCCCAATACAACTTTTTCTGCATTTAAGAAAGACGCTCTCGGGTCAAAACTCGGGTCACCAGCTCCGCCTGTTTCAGAGCCAGTAATTTGTTCCTCTTCAAGAGGAGTAACTGTTTGTTTGTCCAAATTAACAAGAACGACCTCTCCTGCAGCGTTAATATGTGTTGCGAGCTTGTCCTTTTGCTCTACCAGCGCTAAATTTGGATCTTTATCTATCTCTTTCAGCGTTGCCTTGACTCTGGATTTAGTTCCATCTGGGTTTGTGCGTATTGCATTCTGTTTACCTGTTTTGGGTACTGTTGTATTTCCCCATAGAAGTTCTTGTTTATCACCTAAACTAGCTAGTACCCCTGCTATGTCTGTCGGTGCAAGCGATAAGAGTTGTTTTTGCTTAACTGAGCCATCGTCATTATAAGTGTTAAGAGTATAATTGGTTTTCTTACTACCAGCAGCGAGCTCAGCTCTTTCCAAAGCAGCTTTATCAGAGATGTTCTGCACGTTAACTCTGCCTTCAATAAGATCTTTAGTTCTTTCACCAGTAGCTTTATCAGAGATGTTCTGCACGTTAACTCTGCCTTCAATAAGATCTTTAGTTCTTTCACCAGTAGCTTTATCAGCGATGTTCTGCACGTTAACTCTGCCTTCAATAAGATCTTTAGTTCTTTCACCAGTAGCGATATCAGAGAGGGTCTGCCTGATATTTGGAGCCATAATAGTTGCTGTCGTTTGAAGCCTGTCACTAAGCTTTTTACTTGCTCTCGGGTCAAGACTCGCATTCAACATTGCCCTCAGTCTGTCTTCTCCCTGTAATGGAACCTGTGCTTGTGTTGTATCAAGTCCAAGATTAGCTTTAGAGCTGTCAAGTGGAGCATCAAGATTAATTCCAGACACACCCAGAAAACCCTGATCTCTTGTTCTGGGATCTTGATCAGCCCCTGCGAGGATGTTCTTTAACTCTGAAGCTACCGCTTTATCCCCTCTTTGCTGGCGAATGGCACCGATGATTTCCCCAACGCCACCAAGTAAGCCTTCCAGATTCTCCTGCGGTCTTCTTATTATATTTCCGCCTGCTATTACTGGTTGTCCCATAATATTACTCCTGCCTTAACTGTTCACTGATATAAGTGAGTCCTGTGTCTCTTCCTCAAGAACAACAACTCTGTCTTTAAGTTCTTTAACAGCTTCGATTAGAACTGCTGCCATTAGATCGTATCTCACAGACTTAAACCCTTCGGCATCTGTATGTACAAGCTCTGGATAAACTTTCTCAACGTCTTGGGCAATAACACCAATCTGAGATTCATCATTAAATTCTTTATCAGGAAATTCATCAGCTTTCCACTTATAACTAACACCTTGAATTTCATCAACAGTTTCCAATACATTTTTAAGTGGTTTAATATTTTTTTTGTATCTTTCGTCAGACGCAGCAAGACCCGTTGCCAGTTTACCCGCACCTGCCATTAATTGACCTATCTGACTTGCTGCACTTGGTCCGACCTCTGTGCTGCCTTGATTTATAAATGGTGAAAATGTATCTGACCCTAAAGCTGTTTGGGTTAAATTAAGCAACGGATCAGCACCTTGTCCCCTTACGAATTCGTTTAGTATTCTGTCAAGACCTCCCTGCTCTATTCCTCTTTCCACGCCACCACCCTGAACCCCTTGATCCTGTATGTTTAAAAGTGCATTAAGACCAGTAAGGTTTCTGGCATCCTGTCTTTTCTGGTCTATATTCAACTGGTTCCCAAGTTGTGATTGGAGTCCGAGATTAAAATCTGTCTCTCCCCGTGCAAACGCTCTCCTGCTTGCCCCGCTGTCAAAGCCACCGACTCCTGCAAACCTTTCAAGCAACCGTCTTCTCGATTCCTCTTGGTTCCTTTCCGCAAAGGGTCGTTGATATTCGTTGAACCTGTCAATGGTCTGTTGTGGATTAAACTGACCAAGTGCGTTCTGTATAAAATTCTGTGGTTGCCCGCCAGACTGAAACAGATCCATTATTGAGTCAAACGATTTCTGCTCAAGACCAGATGTCTGAGCTGTCAAATCTCCGCTATATGGGTCAACCCTTCCACCTTGATCAGTAATTCCCCTCAACAGATTACTAAGGCTGTCAGTAAGACCTATCTGACTTTCTCTTTTTGTATCAATAGGGGTGGTAGTAAACGGTGCTGCATCAATTTCGGTTTGCGATCCTTTAAATAAATCACCAAAAAATCCCATAGCTATCTCCTTAATTTACACAAATGTTCCAATCGTTAAGTTTCTTGTATTTTTTATTTGCTTCCTTCGCACCATCTATTCTGAATTGAAGTGGTGCATCTATATTTAGTTTCCGAATCGATTTGTATACATCCCCGAACCCATCTTCGATCTTTCTGCCAGTTGAGACCATAACCCCCAGAACTCCGTCGGATCCCGCACATCGTACTTCGTTGTTTTCGCTCTTAACGTCCTGAAGCCAGAATCCGTTTGAGTCCTTTATGTCCATATTCAGCTTGACGTTTTCAGCCAAAGACAAGAGGTCTTTAGACGTATAAGGGTATGGCGGTATAGTTATTCTCTCGGAACAGGCGAAGCCATCACCAGCCTTCGTAAATCCTTCCGTCAGGAACTCAGTAACTGAGACCCGTAACAATGCCAAAAGACAAAATATACTGTCATACCTGAACCCAAACCTCCAGTTGTTGAAATAGGGCTTTTTATCCCTTGAATTCACCGTACAATCGACGCTGACGGCTCCGACGTACCCTTGGTCGGTCAACATAGGCACAAGTGATTCCAGCTCCTTTTTGAGCAACTCAGCCCCGTGCTTAACCCATAGACAGACAGACTGTGATGCCATCTTTTGTCCCAAATCTCCTGTAAGCAGGCACTGATTCGGTAACGAATAAGTAAACAGTACAGGCTCTTTGCCGTTAAACCACATCTCCGCAACGAGTTGTATGCCCTTGGCTCCCTTTTTCACCTTGATTCCAGCCTGTTTCGCAAGCTTTTTTGCCTCTACAGGGTCGGATTCGTAATTATGTAGACCCCTTCTTTGGTTTATTGTTTTATTTTCTAAACAGTCTTGCAGAGATCCCAAATCTACGTTCGAATCAAACACTATTTTGTCTGCTTTGTCTATCATTTTTTTCAGGTCAGAAATCCGCACCTTATCGATGATGCCGTTATAATTATTCTGGTACAAATCATTGTGAATATAAATCTCAGTTTCTGCACCTTCTCGTCTCATACGGTAAACGATGGGAAGCGATGCCCCAAATTTGCTTATGAAAAGTATCATGTGCTTTCCCAATTTGTAATATCATATGCCCTGTACGTTACATTGCTTCCGCTTGCAAGAGTCGTAGAGGTATCAACACCCGCACCTAAATTATCACTGCTTGCAGGAAATATCTTTAACGTATTTGCACCGTTATTGATAATAACTGCTGTCAGCCCTATCTTTGCAGTCGGCAGTGTCACTGTATCGTTTGCATTTGCTACGGTAGAAATCTCATTTATTGTTGAAGTTAAAGGTTGCTGACCCTGCGTTTGTGTGGTAGATGCTGTAATACCTGAAGTCACACGGTCAAGGTCATCGTTTATATTTATAATATTAGATAAATGAGAATACATCTCCTGCAAAGATTTTATCAGCTTTCTGAAATAATCATTTAACTGTTCATGGTCTTCGTTCTCACTGGATAGAATAGCCTGCTCGTCAAGTGGCAATACCTTTTTGTCATCAGCTTTCATACTCCAAACTTTCCTTTTACTGGCAGAAAATACGGAATTATTGCATGGATCTTCGGTGTCTGCCCTGTAGCACTTTTACTCAAAACCATTGAATGAAACTCTCCGATTGCCCCAGAGTAAACTCTCTTCCACACCTTATCATCGTTGCTGTCAGAAGGGTCGTCAAATGTTAATGTGTCAGTCTGGTAGGCACTCGAATCTTCATTTATAAAAAGAGCTACGTCAAGGGTGACACTATCATCCCTGTCAACAAGCAGGTCAACATACCCAAGCCTCGCCTTAAACCCTTTTTTTACATACGGATTGAGTTTCTTTGTTTTTACGGAGAACTCAAAGGCAGCAGTGTTGTCGGCACCCGTAGTGTTAAGCTTGTGAACAACTCCTGCTGTTGTCCCTGCAAGTGTTACGGGAAAACCAGCCTGACCCGTATTGGCATCCCATGTTGGCTCTACTTCGTCCCAAGTCGTTTCTCCAAACCCATCCCATGTTAAATCAGCATCTACAGTCCATCCCCCGAGAGAATGAAATCCTATAGTAAATATAGACCATGTATTATTAACTCTGTTCCTGACAAGCATCCTGTCGTTTGTAGTACTGTTCGCATTGGGGTAGCTTATAAACTGAAGATCAAGTTCTTCCAAGAAAATTGAATAAATAAGATTAAAGTTTTCTTGGTCAAAATCCTGTACTGCGTCGGGTACCTTTAAATTTTCAACCCTTGCGCTTAATCCATCCGTAGAAATAACATTTGAAGCACTTACCGCACTAACTTCATTAGAAAAAGACAATATTGAATGTTTGGCAAGTGAACCGCTGAAGCTGTCTATCTTTTCCCACCTGAAAGGAAGGTCTACATTCTGTGTATGTTTAAACAACCAAATTGATTTCTCGAAAAAGATAACAAGTTCATCGTTAAGAAACGCACCGCCATTTATAAATTCAGATGTAGGAGCATCCACAAATCCATCATTAGTAAAGTCTATGCCTCCTGCGGTTGCCCACCTCGCTCTTTGTGCATGAAGCGTTCCGTCTTCTGTCGTACGAAAACACACAAGATGGTCTTTGTATGCAAACACCAGCAGGCAGGTAAGTGTAATATTCCCTGCGCCCAGATTTACAGTCGGCTTTGAAAGACTTGTTCCGTTATAAGAATCAATAACATCGCTGTTATTAGTAAAGTAAAGCGTCCCTGCCCAGTTCGCCCAATGAAAAAACTGACTCGTACTTCCAGAAAATCTATCTGCCTTTGGTATATCATCAAGCCCAGAGGTTTGAACATTCCACTTCGCAACTCTCTGGGTATCAAAGACGAGAAGGTTTGACCCCCCTACAGGTGTAATGTGATTTGCTATACCCATTATAGCATTGCCGTCAACAAAGCTATAACTTACCTGAACTGCACCAGTTGGTGCTGCGTCCCACTCAAGAGCAATTGCGCCTGTTGTATAATTTATTGTGCTTGTCGTGCCGTCCCCAGTAAACCCACCCTCACCATCATCCGTAAGTGTTTGAGGTCCTCCGCCAGAATCTGTAATAACCACAGTTCCAACTACTCCCGAGCGGACAGGGAGATTTGAAAGAGTGTGAGATGCTGACTGGCTGGTGTCAGCTATGTTTTCGGCAGATACAAAATGAGCCATTTCTGCCCACTGGCTATATCCGAGTCTTTTCTGCAGAACGCCATTTTTTATAAACCCGTTCTGGAGAGACTCAAATGCATCCTCTGGAACAAGCCAAGGCTCCCTTACATTTACCTGACCACTTTTAAAATCACTTATAGGAAAAGCTTCATAGCCTACTACCACTGACTACCTCCTGTTTTAATCAACTTCAAATTAGACAAGGTATGGAATCCATTTGCAATTTCATTCTGAACTCCAGAAACCTGCTCGGTTGTTCTATTGGCAGCATTTACAGTCATCATTAATAACTTGGGCATTAACACATGACCACACGCCTTCTCGACTTTAAACTCTTTAGAGTCATTGGTCATAGTTATTTCCATCCAATGAGGACATCCTTTTTCGTCATTAGATTGCGGACATTTATGACACTTGTTTGCGTTTTTATAATTCATAATTAATCTTTAGTACAGCTTATCACTCCCACCCATGCAGGTCTCCACGAACTTCCCAGAGTCATATTGTGAGTATGCGAGCCACCTCCACCAGTAGAACTTGTTGTATGGGCAGAGGTTTTTACACTAGAACCAGAGCCACCCTGCCCTGTTTGACCACCTGAGCTAGAAAACGAACCAGTATGAGTATGGGCTGGCATTTCCGATGTCGTCAGTGTATGCCCATCTACCGATACACCTGATATAGTCCAGCTGCCACCTGTGGTTGCGCCATTGCCTTCCGTGCTTTGATTGATAAAAACCGTATCGTTATTTTCAGAGACAAATGTCCAGCCCGTAGGCGCAGAATTCTGAACAAACAACATCTTTGTTCCAGATGGAATAGCCTCAGCTATTTCAGTAACCGTACCGCTGCTTGCAAGCCTGAAATATAATTTATCCGCATTATTATAAAGCCCTATTACGCTTGCAGGTGTAGCTGGATTCCCTGCCTGATCCTGAAGCTCCACTACAGTGTGTTCACCAGCATCACTTCCTAAAGTACCAGCAAAGTTATGATTTCTCGCAAGGGCATCTTCAAGTGCTGCCCAGTTAGCCCTTATTTCCTCATCACTGAGCCTTATTTTTTGACTTCCCGCAGGTTTTGCTGCATCCCATGTCATAATTTATTCCTTTAAAAATTAGGTGTTGCCGAACGACCAATTTCAGAGGCAATATCCTTTCTAAAAATCAAAGACATATAAACTTCAAGTACCCTTGCTCTACTCGCTGCCTGTTCGTCTTCTCCCCTGTCCATGTGAATGTCTACCGATGCTCCATACGCAATTGCAGGACCGTACAACTGGTCAACGGGCTCATCACTAACTGCAGACAATGAAGTCGGTCTATCTATCTTCGGAGCCTCAAACGTATAGTTTGAACCGCTATTGTTATCTGGAAGAGGTCTGAGCCAGAGCTTCCGTTCAAAGATCGCTGCTTCCTGTGGCTTTGACTGTGTAGTGTCACTCGGAGGATACTTCCTGATGAAGTTGGTAAAATCATGATTTAACGTAATGTTCTCACTGTCAAATATGATTGGTTCCCTGATACCAAACACATCAGCTCCAAATGCATACTCTCCCGTACCAGCCGTAGTCGTACCAGTGAATCCCGCAGAGCCGTCAAACTTGTCAAACTCTGTCGCATGAGTCTGCAACGGCAATACGTTCCTGTAATAATTATCTATGTAATTATCGAGGTCGCTGTTTGACAATTGACCCGTTGAAGGCGTACCAGTAAGCTTTCTCACCTTTGCCCTTATAGCTGTCAAGTCCCATGTCTGTGCCATTAACTACTCCGTTTAAAGATCGTCGTCCGAAGATTTATCCTCTTCTTTCTTAGAGTCTTTCTCCTCAACCTTCTTCACTTCAATACTCTTTTTCAGGTCTTTGTTTTCACCCTTTGCTTTGTTAAGCGAAAATGCCAGATCTTTGTTCTGTTCTATTACCTCGTCGAGCTTCTTCATAAGATTAGTATTGTCATTCACCAGCTCCTGCTGTTTTTGTGCCGACAAAACGTCTGCAGATGCCTTCGGAGCCTTTGTAGTCTCACTGAGCATTGCAGGTGAAATCTTGCAATTCAACTTCTCTCTCAGGTGTTCATAAACAGGATCCTTGTCGTCTATAACCGTAGAGAGAACGAACCTGTACTTCTTACCCGTCTGCATCGACCTGTACTGACCACTGTCTGGAAAGTTCGGATCGGGCACGTTGTTGTATACTGGATAATACAATCCAGCGATATGGTTCCTCAGTCTCTCGGGCAGGTTATAACACAACCCGTCTTTTAAAACATAGCTGCGGATCTCATTTGATATCGGAGCCCCAGCACTGAATTCAAGAGGAACCTTTGCGGACTCCATATTCTGAAATCTCACAACCATAAAGTTCGTGTCCTCTGGTATAGGCTTTTTCACTGTCGTC
>Ga0098044_1002131_pt1 | contig 10293 bp, 12 predicted proteins | sample 10_taG_FD_75053 | JGI IMG/M metagenome (GOLD analysis project Ga0098044, IMG submission 75053) | Marine viral communities from the Subarctic Pacific Ocean - 10_ETSP_OMZ_AT15264 metaG | ecosystem: Environmental > Aquatic > Marine > Oceanic | place: Pacific Ocean | collected 2015-01-16 | reverse complement strand
GGCCAGAAGTTCGGCTCCCGCGCGCCACGTTCAACGGACGTCGGACGCAGGGAAGACGCATAACATGGAAGCGTTGGCAAACATAGCGGTTATAGTCGGGGTTGCCTCAGTGGGCCTGCTTTGGACATTTAGCCTAGCCGGCGCTGTTGCAACAGTCTGGGAAACGCTCTCCGACCACATTGATACATTAGTCAGTCAGATAAAGGGGTAAGGATGCGACGCGATGACGAACCCCCTTGTACACGCTATAGCATTTATAGCGGCCGTCTTAATACCCGGCGGCTTGCTAGTCTATTTTGCATGGAGAGCTATCTCCCTTAAGGGGGAACCTAATCATACGGCTCAAAATCCGGCATTAGAAGATATTCCAGCCAAATCTGTGACACCCCCCGAGGAGGCTCGGGACGCATTCCGCAGCATGTTCCCCAAGGATTCCCTTCGCGCGCGCAGCAAGATAGCGCGTTTGGATCGCCTTAAGGCCTTCCGGCATAGAAAAATTAAAAAATAATTTACAGACTTTTGTGTTTTGGCACAAGAAGTGCATAATCCCACAACATCTTATTTAGGCTATGTGATATACTGCGGCCTACTTATGTCTGTTATGCGCAACTATATACGACACAACGATGATGTGACTGAGGCTATCTTCTGGGTATGCTGTGCAACCATTATTGGTTCTGTTGTCTGGATCTTACTACATATCTAGTAATGTTCCCCGTACCTTTCATTGGTATCAATCGTCACTATGGTTGTTTGCTGGGTATTACCGTGCAACACGGAACATTCTCCCTGAGCTACTGGAGGCTGCGCCTGTGCGTCTGCGCACTTAGCTGGGAGCTGTGCCTGGGGCTAGAGTATAGAAGGCGCTTCTAGGCACTCTTAAGGTCTCTAAAAAATTACCGGGAAAAAATCGCGCGATTTTGACTAATTAATGGTGAACAACTATCATGATCACCGTGAACCTTATTCTTACTGTCCTTCTCGTGCTTGCCATCGCCGGTGCCACTATAATGGGATGCATAAACTATTATCGTCATAAAAAAAATCTATACGTCTCTACGGAGCTTGACGCCCTAATACTTCAAACTCTTGAACACCTTAAAAAACCGGCCGAGGTCGTTGTCGACGAGGAAAACCCCTTCAACTTGGATTCCCCGGCTGTTCTCACAACAATTTTAAATGTTCTCGTGGGTAAATTCGGGGACGTACGTCTCTCCCTTCAGGATTTTATGATTGGTGATGAGTCTTATGTTTCAGTATACGTGGATGGCCACAGCAAAGAAATTATTCTTTCTTTGAATCCGGACTTATCTCAAGAAGAGTTGTATTCAATGGGAGCACATATTGACCCCAATGATAACACTTTTCATTAGTCTCTCTAGAATGGTACTAGACAAGTGAAGACCGGGGATCTCGTAAGAGCAATAAAGCATAACAATAGTATTGGGATTGTGACTGAGGTTTTTTCTGACCTTAACAGCGAGAACCCATGGATCCGGGTGCTCTTTACGCGTCCGAAGGAATCCTATCAATGGGTTAAAAAGGATGGATTGGTTCTTCTAAAGGAAAAGACTACTGATTCTCTTATTTAAGAATCTCTCCATAAATTGTTGCTGGCGAACTTAATAACCTCTTCGGCAGAGTCTTCATTATATCCGTAATCCTCCACCAGAGTTTGGAGCATTCCTTTAAACTTTTTCTGTTGTTTAGTATCGCGGCTTTTACTTTTTGTCACAATACGAGAAATGTCCTTCACCGAGGCAACTAGCTTGCTTTCGATCGCCTCTCTTAAGGGCCCATACGACTTCCAATCTATAACCTCTCCACGGCGCAATTTTGCAAACATATAGGAGGAGATATCTGCGCGGAAATTATTTTTAGACGAACCCTTGATTCCGATTTGTTCTTCGATCGATTGAAGAAACTTTTCATCCGGCTCCATATCCTCATTGGTAACTCGATCTTTCAGCTGGGTGTTATTAACATAAGCTTCCGCATGATCTAGGTAATTATTGAAAAGGGACTCGGCCTGCTCCTCATATGCTGTAACAAAGGCCTTGGTGATCTCTTTTTCTAAAAGGGAGAGGTACTCTTCGTGAAGAGTTTTTTGTAAAAACTGTAAACACTCCTGGCGTTTTTCGGGATTGACAATTTGTTCTTTTACTTGCTTGATGAGGGAGTCTCGAATCGAGATAGGCGTGATCATGTTTTTGGTAGAGTCGGCCAAGGCGGCATCGATGGCCTTCATAACAAACCGCGTGGAGATGCCAGTCATGCCTTCGTCTTCTACCTCTTCTCGCAAATCTTTAATGTCTACTTTTTTAATGAGACCTTTTTCCACGATCTCTTCGCCATTATAAATCTTCATTTTGGTGAGAGGGTCGACCTTACTAGATCCCTTAAGACGAGAGAGTACGGCGAACATGGCTGCAATCTCTAGAGTGTGAGGGGCGATGTGACAATCAAAGTCGGATCGATCAATAAGCTTCTTATAAATTTTGACCTCTTGATCGAATTCAAGTGTATACGGAACATTAACACGGACGATACGATCAAGGATAGCTTCGTTAGTGTGCTCCGACTTGAACTTGTTCCACTCCGCTTCGTTACAGTGAGCAAGGATAACGCCATCAAAGTAGATCATCGCCTGCTTGCCGGGGGAAGGAACATTCTTCTCCTGGGTTGCAGTGATCATTGTATGAAGAAATTCAATCTCATTTTTGAATACTTCGACGAATTCTACGATGCCGCGGTTGCCGACGTTGAAAGCCCCGTTAAGAGAAAGAACCCGCGGGTCATCCTCAGGGTAGAGATCAAGTTTTGAAATATCTTCGGAGCCAATAAGGAGGCTGGTGTCTTGAGTATTGGGATCCATCGGGGGAACCACTCCAACTCCCTTTCGGCCGCGGACAGAAAATGAGGCCTGCTCGATAGGAAATTTGGTGTAATCTCCGTCGAGGTCGTGAATTAAACGATGACGACATACGGGGCACAAGTCACCCTCTATTTTTATTTTATACGTTTTTTCAAATTCTTCGCGCAGGCTTCGAGGAATTAGATGCAGAGGCTCCTCGCGGATAGGGCAACCCTCTAGGACATAAATGGGCTCGCACTGCTCTAGTGCTCCCTTAATGTGCTCGATAAGAGCGGATTTGCCGGCGCCGACGGGGCCGAGAAGTAAGAGAACTTGGCGACTTTCTTCTCCCTTCATGGATGCGGACCGTAAAAATCGCATCACTTTCTCTAGCGGGCGCTCCATCCCAAAAAAATGCTTTTCAAAATAATTGTAAATTTTTACAGAGTCGCCGTCAAAAAGCTTATGGCAGCGTGGGCCTGTCTCATCTAGAAGTTCGAGACCGTATGACATTATTTGATTATAGAGTCGTTTGTGAGCCAACGCTGCAACATCCGAGGAGGTTTCAACTAATGCTAGATAATCAGCGAGAAACCCGCTAAACCTCTCGGGTCGGGCAGACTCTCTGTGTCGCTGGATATCCTCCAGAAATTTATTTGTAAGGCTCATTTTAAAACTCCCATCTTTCGTTTTCTATAAGTGAGACAAAATTAACATTGTCGCCCCACAGGCTCGCAATATAATTATACACCTTCTCAGCATATCTCAAATCTAAATCTCGTCCATCATGCTCGTGAACCAGGGAAAGAGTATTGTCCTTACCCACCTCATCCACATACACAATAGGTATGCGATTGAGTCCTGTGTTGGTGATAAGGTCATCGCGTACGGATTCCCACCCACTTTCATCAGCTATGTCGTCTATAGTAATAGATTTTTTATCTTTTTTGAAGGAATAACTAAAATAGTTCATATCTCTCATAAACTCTTCATCTATATAGCATCTTAAAAATGTCATATCGTTGTGGACTTCTCGAATTGTTAGTGCTTCTTCAAAGCTGGTATCTTCGATGATTTTTTCAAATAATTTATAACCTAAGTGGTAGGGATTGACCTGACCTAAGTGGGGCCTTATAACTTGATTATGAAGTTTAATGAAAGGCAAGTGAAGACTGTCCGGCAGGTTTAACTCGTTAACAATTTTATGATGTATAGTACACGCCCATCCTTCGTTCATTACTTTAGTAAGCGCCTGGGGAATAAAGTATTGTGAGCTTTCTTCCACTATTAAAATTAAGTTCCGCTCCCATTCTTTTAATGTCTTACTGTTCTCGGCTATAAACTTTAGCACATTATATTCGGGCCTGAGTGGGACCCTCTCAAGATCGGGCTCATAGTTAGGATCAGCTTGCATTTTAAGCTTTTCTATTTGGAGTATTTCCTCTTGTGATTTAAGCTGTATGCCGGGCGTACGCGGGACTTGATATTTAATAGCATGTGCGGCGTCCAGAATATGTTCTACCTTTTCAATTCCTATAGAGGGGTCTTCAATAAGTTTCCGAACGTATTTTGCAGATGATTTAAAGCTGTCGATGATATGATTGGGATTGGTATCAGCAAACATTCGGTTTTGTTTAAAAAAATCTGAGTGTCCGACGCAGTGTGCCATGGTTAAAATATGGATATAGAGCGCATTTTCTCTCATGAGGTAGGCAATACTTGGATTTGAATTAATAATCATTTCATAAGGCAAACCAGTTTGTCCCATATTATATAAAGTGTGGGTTCGTTCGTATTCTTTTCCATAGGACCAATGCCTATAGTGGGTGGGAAGACCAACATAGGCCATTGCGCCGAGCATTTCTTGATAGTCGATGATTTCATAATCAATGGGATACCAATCGAGGCCTAAATCTTCGGCAATCCGGTTGATTTTTTCGTCCCAATGAAGTAAATCTTTCTCTGTCCAATCGCTCATGTGCTTTTATTGCCTCCGAAAAGAGCGTGAAAAGCGCGCCAGATGTGCGAAGCTTCACCGATCATTACTTTTTTAAACTTACTGTCGCATAGAGGATTAAGTTTCGACCATAAATTATCCATTTCTTCGTTCTTCCAGGCAGAAAATGTCCCCCACGGAGTTCCATGGAACACATCATCTTTATCTATTTCATCTGCGAGGCCTGAATAGTGCTCATTTATCTCGCAATATGCAGTTAACTGGCTTACCTCTTTGATTTCTTTGAACAAATCAAGACATTTTTCGTTGTCAGACGACCAGTTTTCACCATCTCCGCAATAAAACGTATAAATATTCCAGGCATTGGGATGAAATTCTTTTGTGATTACATCCAATTCTAGATCCAGAGATGTAGAAATCATCGTTCCTCCATTAGTTCCCACATTAAAGAACTTTTCTTCAGGGACGCGGTCCGCATATGTAGAGTGGGAGATAAAAACGACTTCAACTTGGTCATATTTGTGATTTAAGAACTGATACAGAAGGAAAAAGAAGCTTCTCGCAAGGAATTTTCTATCCTGCGACATCGATCCGGAAACATCCATCAAGAAAAAGATGACCGCGGAGCTGTTTTCTTTGATTTTTGGCTTAATGTGGTGATATTTTAAGTCATCTTTGTGAAATGGAAACCGTTCGTCTCCCTCGGGATCGAAAGAGCCGAGTTTTTCAGCCTTTTTTTGGCGCCGGATCTTCCTTTTTAATGTTTCTTTCTTCGACAAGCGCGGGCGGATGCCCTTAAAGCGATATCCTTTGCGCTTTATTGTTTCATGGGATACAAAGCGAAATTGTTTTTTCTCTAGGTCTGGTAATTCGAGGTCATTGAATAAATATTCTGCTAATTCTTCCAATGAAACCTCTACATCGTAGTATTCGTCGCCTTTTTGGTCGCTAGCCTTGCCTGTCCCCTGGCCTTGCGCCTCTCCGGCGCGCTGTTTGCCAATTTTTTGACCTCTTTTTAAAGGGTGATCACCACCGGAGCCCACACTCTTGTTTTGATCGTTGTTTCCATAGATAAAACGATATTCTTTTAGGCCACGAACGGGTACCCTAATTTTTTTCTTTCCATTCTGCCCAATTATAGACTCCTCAGCGATTACATCCTTAATTGAGTCTTTAATGGCTTTATCAATCTTCTTTTTGTGGCGCAAACGATCGCTAGAAGCACGATCGACGATAGATTTGTGTTTTCGGAAGACGCTCATACAGTAATTATCTTAAGTTCCAATCTATTAACCATTATAATTCATATATACTTTGATGTCAAGGCCTTATTGATGTTTAGACCACTAAAAGGAGCAAAATGGAGAATATTTCTGTCCTCAAGCTCGATTCTTCGTTCAAACCGATTGAAATCATCTCCTGGGAAGAGGCTTTTCTCCTGACTTGGCTCAATAAGGCATATGCGGTCGAATATTCAGATAAATGGGTCCACTCAGCCCGACAGGCCTTTCAAGTTCCTTCAGTAATCGTCCTTTTTCGTTATATTGAAGAAAAATTCTTCACTTTACCGTGCACGCGCAAAAATATCATGATTCGCGATGAAAATCGGTGCCAATATTGCCAAGGAGCCTTTCGCGATGGAGATTTGACGATAGATCATGTAATTCCTCGCTCGAAAGGAGGAAAAACGATATGGACGAACGTTGTGATCGCTTGCAAGCCGTGCAATCAACAAAAAAAGGATTTATTACTGTCCGAAACTCCTTTTAGCCTTCCTAGGGTCCCCAAGAAGCCTTCCTATCGATCAATTATCAAAAAACGGATAAAAATGTCTAATGTCAGATGGAAAGAGTACTTATAGCACAGGAGATATGATATGTCGCGTTATACTTGGCTTTTAGACCCCGGACATGGTGGACTCATCGATGAGGTCTACCAAACCGCTGGAAAACGATCACCGCTGTTCCCTGATGGGTCTGTCCTATATGAAGGGGTGTTTAATCGTGATGTAGTCGGACGCATTATCAAACTTTGTCATGATAATAACATTGATTGCATCAACTTAGTGGACACCGAGGAAGATATCTCCCTAAGACACCGAGTCACTAAGGCCAACCTCTTCCATAAAGAAAATCGCAAGAGTATTTATGTTTCAGTCCATGCTAACGCTTTTGGGAATGGTCACGCATTTAATGGAGCCAAAGGGGTTAATACCTTTCATCATTTCAGAAGTTCTAAGGGGAAAAAGTTGGCCGAAGTATTGCAACGATGGCTTGCTGATTTAACTCCGCTGCGAGACCGGGGGGTGAGGAGCAACGACACATGGGCTAACTTTTACGTTCTGCGGAAAACTCATATGCCCGCCGTCCTATCTGAGAATGGTTTCATGACCAATTTTGACGATGCAACAGCGCTCATGGACCCGGATGTAAGACAAGCTGTTGCAAACGCGCATTTTGCTATGATTCAGGAGATTGAAGAAAATGGACTCTAAAAAAGTATCCTCAAAAGAGGTACAATTGGCTATACAGGCCCTTTACACAAAAATTGAAGTTTTAAAAGAAAGAGTAGACGCTTTATGCGAAAGTAGCGACTGTTTTAAAACAACGGAGAAGCCTAAACCCAAGAAAGATGCCTCCTGACACAATGGAATTAATCTCAACACATTTTGTGAAAACACAAGATGTGGGGTATCATGGAAATCTTTTTGGAGGAGTTATGCTGGCGTGGTTGGATGAGGCTGCAGCTGCATACGCAGCTCAAGTAGCCGACACACCCCGTATGGTTACCAAACACATCTCAGGCCTGACCTTTCAGAAGCCCTGTAGGCCCGGTCAAATCATCAAGATATATGGAGAGGTGGCCAAGGTCGGTAAAACGTCTCTAACGTTGGCTATGGAGGCGAGAAGGCACTCTGTGTATAATGGCACCCAGCGACCGGTCGTCTCTACCACGATGACATTCGTACGCATTGATGGTGATGGGGAAGCAATTCCGATATCAGAAAAAGTGCGTCTTAAGTATAGAGATCCTGGAGATCTGAGCTAATTATAATATTCGGGCCCATTAAATTGGTTATTACGTCAATATTATAACTAATTAAAGACAGGAGAAAAGATATGGCAGTTAATTATTATAGGCCCGGTTTAGGGAATGTTGGGTCCTTCCAAAGCTCTGGTATCCCCTGGTGCTCATCCTCGGTGAACGTCCCAGCGAGCGGCACAAGTTTGCCGGCTCATAGGATTGATTTCCCTTATGTAACCAAGAGACTCGTGGTGCGTAATGACGGAGCGGCTGCTATTCGCGTCGGCTTTTCGGATGTTGGCGTACGCGGCATGTATGAAAATAAATATTATTTTACCCTCGCCCAGAACAATTCCCTGGAATTAGATTTTAAGGTAAGTCGTGTCTATCTTTATTCTAATACGGCCGGAGCTGGTGAAGCTACTGTAATTGCAGCACTTACCTCAATTGACCCTCAGCAGCTTGAAACTAATTGGTCCGGTAACGCTGGCGTTGGCTAAATCACTCCTATATACTTAGATACACCTAATCATCCGGGAGGCTCTATGAAATGGGATTCAGTACATCAACGCCGGCTGTTTTAACATATTTACCCGCGACAAACCTTTACGTTAATTCGGGATCCGGGAACGACAGCGGTGCGGGCACAATCTCAGACCCCCTTCAGTCTCTAGAGCAAGCACTCAAGAATGTTTATGCCAGGCGCCTAAACAGTGACGATACTTTTTGCCGGATACTTCTCTCCGGAAATGTCGGAGATTATGATGATATCCCAGCCATCGTATATTATTGGCCCGGCAAATATATCAACTCCCTCAGTTTCCTGGATATCATGGGTTGGGATGGTGCACAGACCAACCCCGACACCGATGCACCCGCCTATCTTTATACTGGATCCGCAACTCTTTGGGCGAACCCGAACAACAGCGCCAGCTATGTTGATTTTACTAACCACGATCAGGGTCAAATACTCAGGCTCTATACTGATGCTGGCTTCACCACCCCGGCATATTTCGGCACTGCCGGTTCTACGGGTCCACTTTCGCAGGGATGGCAACTGGTAGTAAGCACCCCGGGTAGAGGACGGCCTATTGCACATGTTGTTGATCATCTTGGTAATACCAACACCATTAGGATTGCCGGGCCCAACGTAAAGAATACGTGGGATCAATCTGGATCAGCAAACGGCAATGGAACCAGCTGGGATACTTTGGGGCGCGGTAGCGCCGGATTAAAGGTTATAAAATACGGAGCAAAGATTGATTTTACTGAATTCCAGGCCGCGGCAGATATTAATAACAGTACCTACGGGATGGGAATCTATAAACAAAACTTTTGGTTCCTGGAGATTACATCTTCCAATCTTTCTAACTATCCAAATTCAGCTATGGGGATTGCTGGCGGCCGGATGTCATTTAATAATTGCCACCTTCTCTTTGAGGGCAATTCTTTCGGTGGCGGCCGCATGGAGTGGACGAACTGCTACTTTGGATCAAATGATGGATTTCAAGCGGGATCAAACGGTGGGCAGTCTATAATAAACTCATGCGTGATCGATGGTCAGTGGAGACCCAATGAGGTTTTCGGCTTCAAAAACTATGTCCAGACACAAGGATATACCATTCTTCAAAATTATGATTCTAGTACCTCCGGTATCAGTATTGGAGGCGACTGCAGGCTCGCGAATAGCCAAGATGCAAACTTTAGTATTTTCCATATAACCGCATCGGCCGGAATTGGCGGTTCGCAGCCGGTACGGACCGAAGGCCACCCACAGCGCCTGATGGGCCGCATAAACAGTGCTACAGATTATTCCCTCCGTCTTGTATCTGGTTCTACATGGAACTGGAACACTGCTAATGCTGTGGTGCGCGATAACGGCTCCACTGTCGCCAAAGTTAGTGTTACTGCGGGAGAAACTGATTCTTCTGCTGACATCGTGGGCGGAACGTATATATACAAATACGACGGCGGTGGTGGGGTTCAGAATGACTTCGCGACTGACTATTCTGCCAGCTGGTGGAACACAATAGTAGACGGGTCTTAAAAAATTTTAAGTAGATGGAACAAAAAGATGGGATCGATGGATTAAAAGTCGGGGATCTTGTTGAAAAAGTAGGTTCGCCTAGTCGAGGGCGCCTTGCGATCATAACTGAGCTGTGTATAGAAAATTATTTTCAATTTAATCCGTGGATTAGGGTTGTATATGTTGATGGACTCGGAGGTTATGAGTGGGTACGTCGTCATGGGATGAAGATTGCAAAGGATAAGGAACAAAAATAGAACTATTTATAGCGTGAAACTCCTACTTGAAAACTGGCGGAAGTATCTGGCGGAAAGCGAAAGAATGGAAAAGGCTAGGGCAGAATTTAAAAAAGCTGTAAAAGATGGCTACGTGGGACCAGAGATTAGCTTTATGGATTGGTTCAAGTGGATCTATCACGGATATAGCGACAAG
>Ga0098044_1002128_pt1 | contig 10300 bp, 10 predicted proteins | sample 10_taG_FD_75053 | JGI IMG/M metagenome (GOLD analysis project Ga0098044, IMG submission 75053) | Marine viral communities from the Subarctic Pacific Ocean - 10_ETSP_OMZ_AT15264 metaG | ecosystem: Environmental > Aquatic > Marine > Oceanic | place: Pacific Ocean | collected 2015-01-16 | reverse complement strand
CCCACCGGTACTTGCATCAACCTCAGTTATTCGCACGGAACCTAACCATCCTTCAATAAAAATAGCGGGAAACCGGGTAGTTCCACCGCCAAAGTTACTTGATGGCAACACCGTTACGGTTGCGTGACAATTACGCGGTTAACCACACAAAGCGCCGGATATTGCCACTTTATGGGTAAAATGCCGGGCCTATTCGTTAAACAGAGGATTAAGCTCGTCTTTACCAATTCGCCCCAATATGAGCCATCGAACTCGCTGACCCATAAACTCGCTGACCCATATTTGAGAACCGAGGCACGCCAATGACTCAGTCCATCCTGATTGTGGACGACGACCCGACCCAGCGACGCATTCTGGAAGAAGTGGTCAATCGTGACGGCTATCGTGCGGTTCCTGTCGATGGCGGTGAAGCCGCCCTCGCCTATCTCGAAGGACCGGCCGGTGCGGAGATTTCGCTCGTCATTCTCGACCTGGTCATGCCAGGCGTGGATGGAATGGAAGTGCTGAAGCGCGTCCATCCCAACAAGCCGAACCTTCCCGTCATCGTGCTGACGGCCCATGGCGGCATCGAAACCGTCGTCAATGTCATGCGTGAAGGCGCGACTGACTTCGTCATCAAGCCGGTGAGCCCCGAACGTCTGCATGTCTCCATGCGCAATGCGCTGAAGGTCAATGCGCTGACGGGTGAAATCTCACGTCTGCAGAAGAAGCAGTCGGGCCGCATGACATTCGAAGACCTGGTTGGCCACAGTCAGGGCATGGAGCAGGTCATCCGCCTCGGCAAGCGCGCTGCCCAGTCCAATATTCCGATCCTGATCGAAGGCGAAAGCGGCGTCGGCAAGGAAATGGTTGCCAGCGCCATACAGGGCGAGAGCGACCGCGCAGGCAAGCCCTTCATCACGGTGAACTGTGGCGCCATCCCGGAAAATCTCGTCGAAAGCATTCTCTTCGGCCACGAAAAGGGTGCCTTCACAGGCGCCAACGACAAACATGCCGGCAAGTTCCAGGAAGCTTCCGGCGGCACGCTCTTCCTCGATGAAATCGGCGAACTGCCGCTCGACGTGCAGGTCAAGCTGCTGCGCGCGCTTCAGCAGGGCGAAGTCGATCCGATCGGCTCAAAAAAGCCCGTGAAGGTCGATATCCGCCTGATATCGGCAACCAATCGCGATCTGCTCGAAATGGTGAAGGAAGGTCGTTTCCGCGAAGACCTTTACTATCGTCTCAACGTCTTCCCCATGCACGTGCCGCCGCTGCGCGACCGCAAGGATGACCTGCCTGATCTTGTCGCCCATTTCATCCGCCGTCTCTCTGCCGAAGAAGGCAAGCCGGTCGTGGGCATCAGCCGGGACGCCATCAACATGCTCATGGCCTTCAACTGGCCGGGCAACGTACGTCAGGTCGAAAACAGCATCTTCCGCGCCATCGTTCTCGCCGATGGCGAAACGCTCGAAGTCTCCGACTTCCCGCAGATCGCCAGCATGGTCGATGGCTATGCCAATGCCGCCATGCCGTCTGGCATGCGCACGCAGAGCGCGCCATCCGCGCACGCGCCGCAGCCGACCGCTCAGACGCAGCCATATGTTCCCGTCAATCCGCTGGCCGCAAGCCGCCAGAGCGAGGAACGCCACACACTGGCCGACTTCGCCCGCTCGAACTTCTCCGACGGCATCGCCGTGACGGACGACGCAGGTAACGTGCGCAAGCTTGAAGATATCGAAGCGGAAATGATCCGCCTCGCCATCGAGAAATACAAAGGCCATATGACGGAAGTTGCCCGTCGCCTCGGCATCGGCCGCTCGACGCTCTATCGCAAAGTGCGCGATCTGGGCCTCGAAGTCCGCGAAAGCTGAAACCTGCCCGCGCTTCCGCTACGGAAACGCGGCCATTCATTGAGACACAAGCGGCGCAGGACACCAGTTCCTGCGCCGTTTTTTCTTGCCGGAAGACATACACACCATAACTCCGTGCCCATGACAGTCTCGCGATTGATCCCGGCGCCAAAAGGGGCTACTCCTCCCGCCCTCGACAATGGTGAGACGAAATTTCCGCATGAGAATGACGCCCCTCCCCTATGTGCTCGGCATTGCCGCGGCCGCGCTGGTCAGCGTTTGCGTCTGGAAGCTGCTTGGCGCGCCCGTCCAAATCGTCGATGCGCCCGGCGGCAAGATCAGTTGCGTCAGCTATACGCCCTTCCGCGCCAACCAATCGCCGCTGAAGCATGGTACGCGAATAAACCTCGCTAATATCGATTCAGACTTCGCCCAGCTCTCGAAGATCAGCGACTGCGTCCGTCTCTACAGCGTCGACCTCGGACTTGGCGCCGCCGTGCCACTGGCCGCCAAACATCACATGCAGGTGCTGCTCGGCATATGGATCGGCTATGACGATGCCTATAACCAGCGTCAGATCGCCAAGGCTCTGGCGATTGCCAAGGCCTATCCGAAGACAATTCGCGCCATCATCGTCGGCAATGAAGTGCTACTGCGCGGCGAACAGACGCCCGAAGATCTCGTGCGCTACATAGACGAGGTGAAGGCAGGCACGAACCTGCCGGTGACCTATGCCGATGTCACGCACTTCTGGCTGACGGCTCCGCCGGCGCTGGCCAACGCAGTCGATTTCATCACCATTCACGTCTTGCCCTACTGGGAAGACCAGCCGACTTCCGCCAAACGCGGTGTTGCCTATCTCGACCAGATCCTCGGCGAAGTCTCCGAAAACTTTCCGGGCAAACGCATCTTTATCGGCGAGACAGGTTTTCCGAGCGCCGGACGGCAGCGCGAAGCCGCCGTGCCCTCAATCATCTCGCAAGCGCGCTATCTGCGCGCCTTCGCCGCCTACGCCCACGATCATGATCTCGATTACAACCTGATCGAAGCCTATGACCAGCCGTGGAAACGCGCACAGGAAGGCACAGTGGGCGGCAATTGGGGTATCTTCACCGCCGACCGGAAGGCGAAATTCCCCTGGACCGGCCCCGTCTCGTCGCATCCCCATTGGCACACAGAAATGGCCATCGCCATTGGCTTCTCAATCCTGATACTGACGATCATGGCCTTTCGTGGCGGCAAGCCGGAGCCGCTGGGCGGCATAGGCGCAGGCGTCGGCGCCGGTTTTGCGGGCTCCGCCCTGCTACTGCAGATCGAACATTCCCTGATGGCATGGCGTACGCCCTTTGAAGGCGCGGTCGAATTGGCGATCCTGCTGCAAACGCTCGCCGTGCTCTTTTTCGTGCTACCCGAAATCACTCGCAAAAAGGCGGGCGTCGCACCGCTCTCTCTCGGCGAGACCCTGAACTGGCTCCGTAAGCCAACGACCAACGCTCTCTGCATGTCGCTTTATCTGGGGCTCATCCAGCTCGCCACCACCTGCGGCGCCCTCGTTGTCTCTCTGGGATTTTGTTTCGACGGACGGTATCGCGACTTTCCACTCGCTGCCTTCATCGTGCCCGCCGTAGGCTTCGCCCTGCTCTCCTTCAACCGCGGAGATCAAAAACGCGCCTATCCGAACAGGCCCGAAGAAGTCATGTTCTCGCTGCTATTCATCGCCAGCGCCGTCATCATCGCCTTCAACGAAGGCCTGGAAAACACCGAAGCGCTCATCTGGTGCGGCACCAACCTCATCTTCGTCCTGCCATGGGCCGGTCAAATCAAGGCGGCGATCAAGAGCTTGATTACGAAACCCGTGGCAGTCGCAAGCACGTGAGGACAAGGCCGACAGCGGCAAGGTCGGCATTGTAGAGGACCAGACCTGCAAGGCTCAGGACAAAGCCCATCCGGACGGCCGGGCGCCAACCGAAAACAAGCCCAAGGGCGCCGCCGATAAGGCCGCCCCATCCCCACACGTCAAAGTTATGGATCTTCAGCAACCCTTGTCGCGGCACGCACCACCAGGGTGCAACCGTATCGGCGCAAGCCTGCCCGATCGCCTGGGGTTCAATAACGCCATAACGCAGGATCAATGCTGAGCCGAGTACCGCAACGGCCCCACCAGCCCACAGTGCCACCCGCGCCAGGGTCCATCGTGGCAAATCCTTCTCCGGGTTCTCAGGCGACACGCCGGACGAACCATTCACCTCGGAAGGGCAGATGGACAAGGATCACACTCCTGCAGAGACATCGGCCTGCAAAAACAAGGACGCGCCGCTCAATGGCGGCGCGCAAACCCTATAGCAGATTGCGAAACAGGAAAGAAGCTATTCGACCATGCCGAGCGCATGGAGATAAAGCTCAAGGATCGCTTCCTGTTCCTGACGCTCCGCCTTGTCCTGCTTGCGAATGCGAACGACCTGCCGAAGTGTCTTGGTGTCAAAGCCATTGCCCTTGGCTTCGGCATAGACTTCCTTGATATCGGCGGCGGTGGCCGCCTTTTCTTCTTCGAGGCGTTCAATGCGTTCGATGATCGAACGCAACTGGTCGTGCGCGACGCCGCCATTATTCATAGGGGTATTGCCGTCCGCCATGAGCGTCGCTCCATTCATTCAAAAGGTCTGCAAGGCCGCAGACACTACCACGCGAGAAGCCACCAGCAATATCACGCGCGCATAAACCTGTGGATATTACGCGGGGGACCCAAGAAGCCCTTTATTCATTGGACTTTAGGCATGCGCCTTTTTTTGTGCGGCCTCGAAGGCGGCGAGCTGTTCAGGCGTCGCTTCAGGCTGATATTTCGCCTTCCATTCGGCGAAAGGCATTCCATAAATCTCGGCGCGCGCATCATCCTTGCTCATCTCGATGCCCTTTTCGGCACCTGCCTCGCGCAGCCAATCGGCCAGACAATTGCGGCAAAAGCCCGCCTCGATCATCAGATCGATATTCTGAACATCGGTGCGCTTGCGCAAATGTTCGACAAGACGACGAAAGGCTGCGGCTTCAAGTTCGGTTTGCGTGCTTGCATCCATGGTAAAAATCCTCAGTCCGTTCAATCCGTGCGCGAGCCAAAATATCTGATCTCACGCATATGGGGTTGCGCCGCCGCCTCAACAACCAGCGCAGCAAGACGCGCCGCCCATTCGGCCTGCCCCTCCGCGGCGGAAATCAGATCCTGCCTGATCTCGATCAACACATGCGGCAGGCCATTACGCGTGCCGTGACGATAAAGGCAGTCGCCGATGAGCTCACCGGAATAGGGCTGATTATCGCCGACGACAAGTCCGGGCATCGCGCGCAAACGCTCGATAAGGAAACCGGACATGCGATCATCGAGGTCCCATAGGATGCCTGTATGCCAGGGACGCTGCTTGCCTCGCCAGACGGGCGTGAAGCTGTGAATCGAGAGAATGATCGGCACGGCGCCCGCCGCCTGCGCCCGATCAAGCGCACCCGCAATCGCCGCGTGATAGGGCTCGTAGAAATCTGTCAGGCGATGCAGGAATTCATGGCGATCCTGAAAAGCATCCACATCGCGGTTGGCGGGGATGATGGCGCCGTCGGAAAGCTTCATCACCAGCGTCGGATCGTCCGCGCCGCGATTGAGGTCGATCAGCAGCCGGGAATAGCGCGCGAGAATGGCCGGGCAATTCAAGGCATCGCTCAAACGTCGTGCGACTTCAGCCGCGCCGATGTCATAGGCGATATGGCGCGAGAAAGCCGCGGCGTCCAGACCCAACGAGCCATAGCCTTGCGGCAAGGCATTTGACGCATGATCGCAAATCACAAGAAAGCCGGGATCACGCCCGGCCTCGATATCGGCATTATGAATTTCGAACGGCAAGAAAACGCCTGTAGATGACTTGTTTCAATGGCGGCACTATACCCAACTAATGACCAAAACGCACCCGGACAACCGCAAGCTGCTGATGGCCCTCTATAAGGAAGCCGTGCGCGCGGCCCTGCCCGCCGCAATCCTGCCTGCCCATCTGCCGCCGTTGCCCAAGGGCCGCTTCGTCGTCTTCGCCATCGGCAAGGCCGCAGCCTCGATGGCCGCTGCCACCGAGGCGCATTACGCAGACACAAAACTCGAAGGCATCGCGCTCACGCGCTATGGGCACGGGGTAAAGACCCGCAATATCGAAGTGATAGAAGCAGGCCACCCGGTGCCCGACGCCAATGGCGTGAAGGCAAGCGCGCGTATCATGGAGATGGCCGAAGGCCTCGGCCCGGACGACTTCGCACTGGTCCTCATTTCCGGCGGCGGCTCCGCGCTGGCGACATTGCCGATCGACGGTGTGGCCCTTGAAGACAAGCAGGCGCTGACAAAAGCCTTGTTGAATTCCGGCGCGCCCATTCACGATATCAATAAGGTGCGCAAGCACCTCTCGCGCATCAAGGGTGGACGGCTCGCCGCCGCTATCGCGCCTGCCCGCTCGCTGACGCTTGCGATCTCCGACGTTGCGGGCAACGACCCTGCGGTCATCGCCTCGGGACCAACCGTCCCCGACCCATCAACGAAGGAAGACGCACTTGCGATCCTTGAACGATGGAAGATCGACGTGCCCGCAACCATCCTCGCTGCGCTCAAGGCCGCACCGGAAAGCCCCAAGGCAGGCGACAAAGTCTTTGCCGACGCGCATTACGAACTCGTCGCCAGCGGCATGGGTTCACTCAATGCGGCGACGAGGCTCGCCGAGGCCGAAGGCTATGAAGTCATCAATCTGGGAGACGCCCTCGAAGGTGAAGCCCGTAACCTCGCAAAAGCGCATGCCGACCTGGCCCTTACCGCAAAGGCGGAGGGACGCAAATGCGCCATCATCTCGGGCGGCGAAGTTTCAGTGACCTTCGAGCGCAGGACCGATGGCCGCGGCGGGCCGAGCCAGGAATATGCGCTGGCGCTGGCTCTCGCCCTTGAAGGTGCAGAAGGAATATCGGCGCTGGCGGGCGACACCGACGGGATTGACGGCGGTAGCGGCGCGCATAACGACCCGGCAGGCGCCATAATCTTTCCCGACACGCTGCGACGCGCAAAGGAACAAGGCCTCGACGCGCAAAAGGCGCTTGAGGATCATAATTCGGGCGGATTTTTCAACATGATAGGCGATCTGGTGAAAACCGGCCCCAGCTTTACGAATGTAAACGACTTCCGTGTCATACTGATCGAACGAAGCTCTGCCACAAAGGCAGGGTGACCGACCGCAACTCAGGAGCGCGCCCTTTGATACGCCGCCGCAACGTCAAGATCATCGCCACCCTTGGACCCGCCTCCAGTTCGCCGGAAATGATTCGCGCTCTTTTCGATGCCGGCGCCGACGTCTTTCGCCTCAACATGAGCCACCTGAACCATGAGAACCTGAAGAAGGTTCATGGGCTGATCCGCAACGTCGAAAAGGAAGTGGATCGTCCAATCTCGATTCTTGCGGACATGCAGGGCCCCAAACTACGCGTCGGTGAAATCGAGGGCGGCTCGGTCGAACTCGAAACCGGCCAGAAATTCCGCCTTGATCTCGACACCGCAAAGGGAAACACCGCGCGTGCCCCGCTGCCGCATCCTGAAATCTTCGCCGCCGTGAAAACCGGACAGTCTCTGTTGCTCGATGATGGCAAGATCCGTCTGCGCGTCGTTGCCTGCGGCAAGGACTTTGCTGAAACAGAAGTCATGGTTGGCGGCACGCTCTCCAACCGCAAGGGCGTCAATGTGCCCGAAGCCGTGCTACCGGTCGGCGCTCTGACTGAAAAAGACCGCCGCGACCTCGATGCTGCACTGGAACTCGGCGTCGACTGGATCGCCCTCTCGTTTATTCAACGCCCGGAAGATATCGCCGAGGCGCGCAAGATCGCGCGCGGACGCGCCGCCATTCTCGCCAAGATCGAGAAACCACAGGCACTTGTGCATCTCGACGAGATCATCGAAATGGCCGACGCCTTGATGGTCGCCCGTGGTGACCTCGGTGTGGAACTACCGCTGGAACAGGTTCCGGGCTGGCAGAAGCGCATCACGCGGGCTGCGCGGCGCGCGGGTAAACCTGTCGTCGTTGCCACCCAGATGCTGGAATCCATGATCGCCTCACCCGTACCGACACGCGCAGAAGTCTCCGACGTCGCCACCGCGGTCTTTGAAGGAGCTGATGCCATCATGCTCTCGGCAGAGTCGGCGGCAGGTGAATATCCCGTCGAAGCCGTTCGCACCATGAACAAGATCGCCGTCGAGGTCGAAAACGACCAGACCTATCCCGGCATCATCTATGCGCAAAACAACAAGCCCGAAGCGACAGGCGCCGACGCCATCAGCGCCGCTGCCCATACTGTCGCCGATACGCTCAATGCGGCGGCCATCGTCTGCTGGACCAATTCAGGCTCGACAGGCCTGCGCGCAGCGCGCGAACGGCCCATGGTGCCTATCCTCGCGCTGACGCCGGTGCCTGCAACCGCCAGACGTCTCTCGCTTGTCTGGGGTCTTCATTGCGTGCTGACGGAAGATGCGAAAGACCTCGACGACATGGCAGAACGTGCCTGTGGCATCGCCTTCCGCGAAGGTTATGCCCAGCCCGGCCAGCGCATCGTGGTAACGGCAGGCGTGCCGCTTGGCACACCGGGCGCAACCAATATGCTGCGCGTTGCCTATGTCGGACGCATGGGAAGCTCAGCAGGCTGAGATCAGGCTTCGCCTTGAGGCTCGACGATATGTGTACCGGCGCGGGGAGCTTCGCCGCGTGCAAGACGCGACAGAGCATCGACAACAAGATCAGGACGCACGTAATGCGGCATATGCCCGACATTCACGAGCTTGATCATTTCAGACCCGGCAATCTCGTCGTGCAGCGCATAGGAATGTAGCTTTGCCAGAACCGTCTGGTCGCGATTGCCGGTGATGATGATCGTCGGCACCTTGATCTCATGATAGCGCTTGCTCTGGGCACGAAGCCACGACCGCAAGTTTGAACTGTCCGCACTGTTATTTCTGAAATTTGACGGACGGAAGAGCAGCGACAGACCGATCCGCCTGGCGTAATTCTCCGGCGCCTTGTCCGGCGCAAAATTTCCCGTGACGCCCGGACCGGCAAGCAACTGCCCGCCGGGCACCATCAGGAGATGCAGAAAGATCGTGCCGACAACCGGCATGGCGACAAGCCTGTGATACCAGGCCGTCTCGCCTTCCCAGACATGCGTGGCGCCGGACATGACGACGAGACCGGAAAGCTCGTCCGGGTAGGCAAGCGCATAGGCGGTTGCCACCGCCCCGCCCCATGAATGGCCAAGCAACACAGGCTTCTCAAGCCCCAGCGCCACAATCGCTTCGTGCAACACTTCAGCCTGACGCGCCGGATTTGTGATGTCGGCATGGCCCGGACGCTTGCTCCAGCCATGCCCGGGACGGTCGAAGGCGATGACGCGATGATGCTCCTTCAGCAAGGGCATCAGGCTTTCATCCATGTCACCGAGATTTCCGCTTGCGCCATGCACCAGCACAATGGGAGCCCCTTCAGGCTCTGGCGGCGCATATTCGAGATAGTGAATATCGACACCCGCCGCCTTCACGAATTTGCCGCGAGGACGATAGCGGTAGCGAGTGACCGCGAAGACCAACAGGGAATAGATCAGCAGAAGGACATTCAGAAAGATGATGGTCTCTGCAATACCCCAAAGCATCAGATGCCCCGCCCTTCGACATCGAGCGACAGCGACTTCTCGGATTGCGCCGCGCCGTCAAGCCAGGGATTGACCGACAAGGCCCGACGGAAGACTTCAAGCGCACCCTTCTTGTCGCCAAGCTCTTCAAGCATGAGCGCAAGCCCGCCCATCGCCATATATTGGCGCGGCTCGATGCGCAGCACGTGCTCGAGATCGGCAAGCGCGCCTGAAAAATCATTCTTGAGATAGAGGACAGTCGCGCGCTTGTGCCAGCCTTCGGCATATCCCGGATCGAGCGCCACCACTTCATTGAAATAGAAGAACGCCCGATCATAATCCTTGTCGTCAAAGGCATCGATCCCATGCGACATCAAGAGGTCGATGCTCGGGCTACCGGATTCAAGCCAGAGCTTCTGGATCAGCTGCTGAATGGCAGCGCCCTCCTGCGCGTTTTTGGCCTTGGCAAGGTCGGCAAAAAGCGCGTCGAGCACCGCGGCACGCGGCGGCTTGTCCTGGTCGGGTGTCGCTGGCGGTCGCGGCGCGATCTCGGCATAGGCAGGCAACGCGCTCGCAAAGGAAGCGGCGCAGAGAGCAAGCACAGCAATGAAACGCCGACGGGGGGTCATGGTTTCAGCATAGCAGGCTTCGTGAGGACGCCAAACGCCTCAAGCGTTGAGGTCCTCGCGATAGCAACCATCGAACTCGGTAATGAAATCCGCCCCGAAGGCGAGCGACGGCGTCTTGAAGCCCGGCTGAATGTCTCCGGCCAGCGTCCGGCGAACAATCTCGAGGCTGGT
>Ga0098044_1002127_pt1 | contig 10303 bp, 11 predicted proteins | sample 10_taG_FD_75053 | JGI IMG/M metagenome (GOLD analysis project Ga0098044, IMG submission 75053) | Marine viral communities from the Subarctic Pacific Ocean - 10_ETSP_OMZ_AT15264 metaG | ecosystem: Environmental > Aquatic > Marine > Oceanic | place: Pacific Ocean | collected 2015-01-16 | reverse complement strand
TGGTAGTCGCTCCAAGGCATACCGTCTTGAGCTATCTTTTCCCACCCATGCTGAACGGGCCCAAGTATTTGTTTCTGAGCAAGCTTCGCCATATTTAGAACTAATTCCGCTGAATCCCAAGAGTGGCCACGAACGTTATCTTTTGTTGAATATTTAATTACTCTTTCCTCGTGCTTTCCATGAGCCTTTTGACATTTTTCACAGAAAATCCTTTGTTATCTTTTCCACGCTTAATAAGCTCATAAATTAAACCTGTTAATTCTGTAGGTTTGGAAAATACTTGGACGAGCCCAGCTTCTTCATCAACTAGAGGTTCTTCAGAATACCATTCGCAGTATCCTTTTTCTTGCCACTCTTTCATAACAGCTGCAACGTCTTCAACTTCATATCCTATATGATGAATACCACCATTACCACCATTAGTCTCAGCAACCCAGTCACCGACAATAGAGCCCGGAGGCCCATCACTCACGGCAATCTCAGGTGGGGCATGGAACTCTGCCTTAATAGATTCTTGTGTATATTGCACGTTCATTAATGCTTTATATGTCCAATTGGCTACATTAGGGTGCCGCTCCTCAGGCGGGGCAAGCATATTGAATTCAGTAGTGGATCCGTCTTCAAATGTTAAATTGTACGTCCCGACAAATTTATACCCAAAACAATCTTGAAAGAATTTGGAAGCTTTTTCTCTATCTTTAACCCGGTAGGCAACATGATCAAGTCTCATATATATTATTTTACCATATGAGATAAAAAAGTCAACCTAAACGCCGGTTAGCTACTCCGGCCCTCCTACTGCAGAAGGTATGCAAGCTCACACTACGTCTAGATTGACGTGAGTACTTAATCAGTTGGTAGAGCACCAGCATACCAACCTTCAGGTAAATGCATCTTATTCTTAGATAGGACCCATTCACCATTCTTAAGGACATACACTTTACCTTTTACATCAGGTCCAATGCGTACCATTTGTGCGTGGGTGTCTACAAAGACAACCTTAGTGGATCCACAGCCCATAAAGAAGATTGCGGTGCTAGTCAGTAGAAGAATTTTTATTGCTTTCATTCTTAGATTTTCTTTCTGCCTCTAGTATACGCTCACGCCACCTATTTTTCAACTCATCAGGTGTTTTATCTGCATCACTAGCTTTCTTGTCTTCACGAGCTAATCCCGTAAGCCATTCTAGAATAGCGGCGATTACTTGTTTTAACCAAAGCATAAAGGTATTTATTAAATATCTATGTAATGGCAGATGGAATACCGGTTACTCCACCGGGCGCGTCACCGGTTTATACCCCGGGCGCGTCACCGGTTCAGGCACCATACCAAACTCCGCAGGTGGAACTGGAAGGGCGCGCAATGCGCTCAGTCGATGTGGTTCCGGTCCTATCCCCTGAACAGGCGCGCCAGGTGAAGGCGGTCCCGGTCGTCACGGAGATTGGCACAGCAGGTGGTGGTAAACCACCTGTTCAGCCTACAATAGCTCCAGGGGGAGGGCAAGGTGGAGGGCCATTCCCCTGGCAGGGGGGAGATGTTCGCTCCTCACACACCGTAAAGGGCGTTCCGATAGAAGATGTGGGTAAAAAACTTAGGTCTATAGACTTCCATGTCGCGACGGCCGCGGCCCCGTCTACGTTCTCCACAGCCATGCCGACCGAGGCGTCAGCGATTAACGACATGGAAAAATTTTGGTTTCGCCGTGAACAGGGTCATAAATGGCAGTATGATCCGAAGAACATTAGAGTTCTCGGGTCAACCGATATTAATGGCCGGCGTGTAGTCCACCTTGAACTGCCCTCAAGACCTAAATCTTGGTTCACACTTAAACCTTATGGTGGAGACCCGCTTTTGCTCTATCAATCATCTGGTAGGGCTGGAAAAGCAGCTGCTGGGTATCCAGCTGGTTCGTGGTTTAGCCTCCCCGGCTTTCGTCATCCAGAAAGTGAACTGAGAAAGCCGAATCCGAAACCGAATTGGTTTATAAAAAGCTCTTCGACGATGGGTCATTCACAGCTGCCTTATCATGCTACTGGATCAAGCCGAGAGGCCTCCCACATAAACAAGTATCTCCAGGCACATGGTATTAGTAATTTCCAAGTAGGCTCAAGCAAAGACGCGTGGGTCAAGCATTTGAAAATGATTGGAAAAGTTGCAGGAGCAAGTTTAGGAGCAGTTGACGTTCTTACTGAAGGTTTTCGTTACGGGAAGTATGACCCTGCCACTAATCAACTTCTTCCAGGAGAATATCATCAATCAGAATCGGTCGGGGAAAATCTCCTTATAGGTACTGTATATAGTCTACCAAAATCTACTGCAGTACATCGATCTATACTGTCACATGATAAGGCACTGAAAAAGGAAGGGTGGATTCAAGCACCTTGGAAGAACCCTGGCTGGTTCCTTTCACCTGGCGGGGTTTTAGCTGCTGGTGGTACTGCTGTTGAAATACCTCTTCGAGAGGCACAAAATATTGGGCAAAAGATACACAATTGGTGGGTAAGCGAATAGCAATAAAATACCCGGCTCAAGGCCGGGTATTAGTTTGAAGGAATTTTTTTTTGATTTAGGCTTTGAACGCTTGTTTGTTACCACCGGTAATTTTACCACCAACTTTGTTGCTCTTACCAGTTAGCGTACTAACACCGTCAGAGGCTGCTTTTAGCTTACCACCGTCTTCTTGACCAGCGGCACCGCTGTCAGCACTACCACCAGCTGGTGTTGTATCACCACCTACTTTATTGTTCTGTCCTGTCAACCCACTAACTGCGTCTGGAACTGCAGTTAGCTCAACATGGCTTTCAGGTACTTCCAAGTCGTCGCCTAATCCTAGATCGTCACCGCCTTCTGTGTCTTCGATATCTTCAATGTCATCCCCACCACCAAGTAGATCACCAAGTGCGCTGTGTAGCTGTTCGGCTACGTCACGAGGTAGATCGATCGATATTGTGTCAAGACCTTCTTCATCACCGAGACCATCATCGCCGAGTTCGTCACCTCCACCGAGGTCGTCAAAACCGCCACCGTCACCGCCTATCTCTAGATCGAGATCTTCGCCCATTACGTCTTCGAAAAGACGATCAAAAGTTGATTTATTTTTATTAGTTTCCTTCATTGTAGAATTATTTATTTTTTTTGACTCCTTTTTTACAGCATTTTTAGGAACTTTTACGGGTTGAGAGAGTGATTCTTCATTATAAGCGGAATCTTTATTTTTTTTCTTTTTCGTATCATTTTCGACAGGCTTAAATCCCGCGGCGGCTTCTGGCCCAGCTTGAGTATATAGCTTATTTGGGCTAATAGGGTTTTGACAGGAGGGAAATGTATCTGTCGGGATGTCACCCGTAACTTCACCTTCTTCAATTATCTGCTTGTGAGTTTTAGGGATTATTTTACTTCTGTATAATTCTCCGATATCTTCGTATGTCTTATTTGCGCCTGGCATGTAAATACTTATACAGACATGGGTAATAAAGAAGAAAATTTCCACGGAGATGCTAATAAACATTATTATCTAGGTAACAAGAATCTCCCTAGAGGTTCCGCCGAATTCGAGTGGACACCAAAAATGGTGAAAGAGCTCAGAAAGGCAAAGAAAAATATACTGTATTTTGCTGAAAATTTCTTTCATATCGTCAATCTAGATAGAGGTAAGGAAAAAATTGCTCTATTTAAGTGTCAAAAAAGAGTTCTTAGAGGGTTAAGAGATAATAGGTTCGTATGTTTGCTAGCTAGCCGACAGATAGGCAAAACCACATTAATGACGATCTACTGCTTATGGATTGCATGCTTTCAGGAAGATCAACGTATATTAATAGTAGCGAATAAGGAGCAAACTGCCATTAACATTTTCAGAAGAGTGAGAATGGCATATGAGATGTTACCAAACTATCTAAAACCTGGTGTAGTTGAGTATGGTAAAACGACCATGGTGTTGTCTAATGGATCTAGCATTGGCATATCTACTACATCATCAGATGCAGGCCGTGGTGACTCTTGTAATGTGTTAATCTTGGATGAGCTTGCATTTATTGACAATCACTTAGTAACACCGTTTTGGAGATCTGTGTTTCCTATCATCTCAAGTTCAAAAAAGTCTAAAATCTTTGTAGCTAGTACACCTAATGGATCTGATAACCTTTTTCACCAATTATATACAACCGCTATAAAAGGAGAATCAAATTGGCATGCTGAGAGAGTTGATTGGTGGGAAGTCCCTGGAAGAGACGAAGCATGGAAAGAGGATACCCTTCGAGCGCTCGGTAATGCAGATGCATTTAATCAAGAGTTCGGAAATGTATTCATTCAAACTGGTGAATCAGCTATTGATGATGAATTGTTTGATAAGATGAAGCATGAGTGTGTAGAGCCTGAATTTGTACTAGACGAAGGAAGCTATCTCATGTGGGAAGAGCCTAAGGAAGATCATATATACGTATGCGGGGTAGATATTGCTGAGGGAGTAGGAGATAACGCATCTGTTGTACAAGTACTGGATATGACAGATTTGACGAATATACGACAAGTCGCAGTATATCATAATAACAAAATTTCACCGTATAATTTTACCACCAAGTTATATGAGATTTTACAACACTGGGGATCACCACCGGTTGCGATTGAACGCAATAATTGCGGTGCTCAAGTTGTAGATAATTTGTATAATGATCACGGATATTCTAACCTTATACATTTTGCCCCTAAAAGCTCATCAACATATAATAAACGATTAGGGGTCGTAGCTCATACGAATACCAAATATAAAGGTGTAATAAATATGAGATATTGGATTAACGAGCTTAGATGTGTCCAGATAAATGACGCTCGCACCTTAAATGAGCTGAAAACGTTTGTCAGATATCCGAACGGTACATGGTCGGCAAAAAAAGAAGCGCATTGCTTTGATGACCGCGTTATGAGTTTAATTTGGTCGCTTATTGTGCTCGAGAGTTCAGTTACTGAGACATATTTTGAAATTGTGCAATACGACGATAACAATAGACCGCAAATAATAAAGAGTTTAGATTATGGCGCTAAGGAGTTTATAAATCCTTTATCCATATACAGTAACGAGAAGATTATGGGTGGCGGTAACCCCGACCCGATTGTATTTGGTATGGGGCGAGATGACGCCCAATCAGATATTCAAGAGCTACAAATGATGGGGTGGAAGTCCATTGGAGCTGCAAATCAAAACCAAGAGGAAGATAATATATGGCCGATACACTAAAACAAGCAATGCTTAATAAAGCTAGGCAGGATAAATTTATCCTATCCTTCAGCGTACCAGAATGTCTTAAGCTCATTACTACAAGCGAGGAAAGAGCAACACATCATAAGAGCCATCTCCGTGTCATGCCTGATAGCTTACAGTATTCTGTATACGGAGCTGTTGTTCCATCTGTTAACGTTCCAAGTACTGACGTTGCCCAATGGGGACATACACTTAAAGTTAGTACACACGAACGACCACCATATGATGACGTCGAGGTCAATTTCACAATAGATAATCAATTTAACAATTATTGGTATATATGGAAGTGGCTAGATATAATGAATGACGCGGAAGAATCAGGATATGACGCTAACAATATAGGTACAGCCGAGTCCATCGCGGATTATATTAATAGAGGTGATATAAAAGACCCTAATTTAATGAGAGATTACCAAACAAATTTTACTCTTAAGGGTCTTAATGAATACGATAAAGAAGCAGTGTCTTTTACATATACAAATGCGTTTCCTATAGGGTTAAGTGAGATCACATATAATCACAGAGAGAGTGATGAGATACAAAGTGCCTTTACGTTTAGCTTCTTCCAACTTCATGTTAATTTATTGTAAACTGTCAAAAAAAAGTACCTAATAAGTCATAAATATTTTTAACATTATGGCAAGAAGCATTTCATCCCCCGGAGTAAGAGTAGCAGAAGTTGACCTTACATCAAGAGCGCTAGGCGGCGGTGGTACAACAGTACTCGTCCCAGGATTCGCGACACAAGGCCCAGTAGACGAAGTATTTGCGGTCGGATCCGCTCAAGAATTTGAAACAATTTACGGCAAACCAAGTAATGCTGCAGAGCGCTATTTTTACCAAACAGCACGCGCGTGTTTTAACAGTAATGCACGTGTATTGACCACTCGCTTACCATATGGCTCTGGTGCTGGTCTGAGTATTGCCGATGATTACACTGCTCTATTTTATCCTGTATTTCCATACCGCCAAAGTGCAACTACTGCCAGTGACGTAGGGTTGAATATTAATGGTGACACAGAGACAGTTGCGACAGCAGTTTCAGGTGATGGTATATCTCTTTCCGCTACCGGAGTTTTGTCTTATGTATTTGGCCACCCACAGTTGGTTAAGCTGACTCGTGAGCAATATACCGACCTACAGCAAGGCAATTACACCTGGAAAGACCTTGTTGCCTTTAATACAGCCTTTACATACGACAAGACTACATGGGGAGCCGCTGGTATGATCGTTACCAACAAGGCTAAGACCACTATTAATGATAAATACGAAGGATTTTACCTTGCGTTCACAGATAATACACAGCTTAACCCTGCTACACCGTATAACTCCATTACTAAACATTATAGTGTTAATGCAGCTAACGGGTTGGTGTTCTCAGATCTTGAAGTACCAGCTGCACGTAGAAATTTCCAATTGAGCGCAGTACCAACCGAAAATAACGATAGTTTGTCTGAGATACTAGAAAGTATCCCATCATTTGATATTACTGGGGAATCTTTTGATGATAGTTGTATATTAGCGCTGTTCAAACTAAGAACATCAGTCTTTAGTACAGATGTTCTTAAGTTAGACTTTATTCTTTCTGAAACGTATCTCGGCTCTTTTGATGCACATCGTAAATTGCAAAACCCAGGTGGCGGTAACCCTCAAACGTTCTTCATTGGAGATGTTGAAGATGGTTCACCTAACATTGAGATATTTGTTAATAAAAATATTTCTTATAACACCGGTACATGGATGAACAGTGCTGGTACTACACCTACCAAGAAAACAAGATTTTTAACATCACAATTATTGCAAGATGCTGGTAACACAGCTTTATCAGGTCGCGCAGGTATAAACCAAAATGCATTAAATGATTTGATGCATAAAGCTGTTGTTGGTGATGCAACTCTGCATACAGCAGCTGCGAGCGGTGTTGATTGTTTGATTCCAATCGGTTCGTTCCAGGCAACTAATGCAGATACCAAGGAAATCGGTACTGTTCCGGATAAGTTGGAGCGCGTATTTAGGTCAATTATGAATGTTGACCTTTCAGATATTGACGTTTCAGTAGAGGCAGGCTTAGGTACAATCTTTGCGGCCGCACAACACAATAAGTTGTACAATGCCGACGGTGGCAATAGCGATACATTTGATGACGAATTAGTAATCAATATCGGAACAACACCAGGTACTAATACAGGAGCAACTGATCCTGATCTTACCGCAACCGGTCTATATGTATTGCGTGACGATGCTGATTTGGGTACACAGCCGACCAAGTATCGTGATAATTATAGGACGATCTTTAATAAGTTTAACGACTTTGCAGAATTTAGGCGTAAAGATCATTTGTTTATCGCTGATATACCTCGACATGTAATGGTACAAGGTAGAGATGAGAAGGTGATGTATGACAAGACGCGGACATTTACACAATTTGTATATTGGCCGTTGAGACATCTTTATGGCCATGCTAATACGAGTTATTCAGCTGTATTTGGTAACTGGTCGAAATGTTATGATAGCCACAAGGATGCTTTAACATGGTGCCCGTTCTCAGGATATGGTGCTGCGACGTTAGCAAACACTGACGCATCATTTGGTCCATGGTATGCTCCAGCTGGATTTACACGTGGTAGATTTGGTGGAGCGGTTGATCTCGCTGTTGTACCGAGTCAGAAGGAGAGAGATCAGTTATATAGAATTAATGTTAACCCGGTAACACAATTCCCAGGTGAGGGATTTGTGGTATATGGTCAAAAGACTATGTTTAGAAAGCCGAGCGCGTTTGATAGGCTCAATGTACGTAGATTGTTCTTGTACCTTGAGAAGATCGTTCGCAATGCAATGAAGTACTACGTATTTGAGCCTAATACGCTCTTAACTAGAACTTCGGTGTTAAACAACTTGACACCTATCTTTGAAAACATCAGAAATAACCAAGGTCTGTATGACTACTTGATTATTTGTGACGAGCGTAACAATACATCTAATACGATCGACAACAACGAACTGGTAGTTGACATTTATGTCAAACCGGTACGTGCTGCTGAGATTATTTTGGTTAATTTTTATGCAACAAGAAGTGGTCAAGACTTTAGCGAAATAGTGAGTTAAACAATAAATATTTTTAGATATGCCAGTAACACAAACAATTAAAGACTTCTATTCGGTCGCGCAAGCTCGCGATTTCACACGTAATTTCCAATTCAGGGTTACTTCGATCCTCGACAGAGGCGCAGAAGTTCTTACGCCCGACGATTTGGTATATGTAACAACCGCAAACTTACCAGCACGTGCTGTTACTAATGTACCAGTACCCTATATGGGGCTATCGTTTAATGTACCTGGTGCAGCTAATTATCCAGATGCTGGTGGTTACGCAGTTACTTTTAGATCAGATATGGAGCAAGTTATTAGAAGAGTATTCGAAAACTGGCAGCGATCCATTTTTGACGACCGTACTTCCACTGGTGCGTATAGAATATTTAGTACTTCACGAATTACCCTTGATCTGCTAGATCAAAACTTTAATACTATGAGACAGTATATTCTCCACGGTGCCTGGCCTCAGCAAGTAGGTGAAATTGCATATGAAATCTCCGGTACTGGAGATGTAGTGAGCTTTACAGCTACTCTTGCATATCAGTTCTGGACACGTGGTATTATTGAGTAACATCACTCAAACATTTCGAACCCGGCTTAATTAAGCCGGGTTTTTTGTTTAATTAATAAATATTTTATATGGCAGGTGAAGTAGAAGGTGTAATGGTTAATGGTCGCTCTTTAACAGATTATGTTAAAGGTCTAACTGGAGGTAAAAATGCTCCTGCTGTTGCTCAGTATATTAATAATATTACCACAGCAACAGGTGCACCTATATTAACAAGAAAGAACTTTATGCAGATTCTTGAAAGTTGGGAATCCGCACTACCTCTTCAATCACTATGGATGGTATTTTTTCGAGTACCGGCAATTGTACAAGACGAGGTCATGAATTCTTGGGGAGAGCATATTGTTAAATTTCCAAAAAAAAGAAGGCGGTGTTACTGTTGCCCAGCGGTTACTAAACAAGGATAAGTTCCAAACAACAATGGGATGCGCTTTTGCTCAAACTGTATCGTTACCGCCAGAGCAGGTAACGATAGACCAAGTAGGTATACCAAATAGTCGAGGGTTTTTACCAGGACCTGTTATCAATCAACGACAAAAATTTGCATCAGTTAATATAGAGTTTTTAGAAACGAATTTGAGCTTTGTTGACTTTCTAATACGCCCGTGGACTGTATTAGGGTCACATTTTGGTGCAGTTGCTCGTGATCCAAGTGTAAAAATAACAGCTGATATTATGCTGGTAAATTTTTCACGTGCTGGTACCGATTTTAATTACAAACCAGTTCATACCAATGGCGGGTATACAGACTATGTACCTCTAAATGAGCGAGGGTTTGTACCTCGCAAGATATGGATGTTTAGTGATTGTATGCCTATTACTATTGCTCAAGAGAGGTACTCTCATACTACAGATGCATCTCCAGATCGACGCGATACGGAGTGGATATTTAGACGGTATCAAGTACTACTACCATCTCAATTTGAGAGTATGTTTACAGCAATTGATGGTGAGAATAATCCAGAAGCAAGAACTCAAGGCGCTGCAACAGAAATGTATCCATATGGAGAAACTCAAACAACGCCAGGATTTTATGATGTTTCGGGTGCAGTGTATCCAGATTTCCCGACATTACCAAGAAATCAGAAGAAATTTTGGTATGGTAATATGGCATATAGTGGTGGTCATACTTCTGTTGGTGGTGCAATTGGTAGCGGAGCCTGGATGCGACAATATATATCATCCAAATACCCGGCTCCACCAAATCAACCTGGTTTAGCACCAGGTAAGAAGTATGGGGCAACCTTAAAGAAGATGCTCAAATACAAAGGTTCACCTGGAAGTAGAACTGATATCTTGAGTATTCTCGGGTTCTAACGTAAATACCCTTATGAGCGAGTTTGTATACCCGGTTCATATTTTTAGCTTAGATAAAGAATTCCTCTTTC
>Ga0098044_1002125_pt1 | contig 10303 bp, 16 predicted proteins | sample 10_taG_FD_75053 | JGI IMG/M metagenome (GOLD analysis project Ga0098044, IMG submission 75053) | Marine viral communities from the Subarctic Pacific Ocean - 10_ETSP_OMZ_AT15264 metaG | ecosystem: Environmental > Aquatic > Marine > Oceanic | place: Pacific Ocean | collected 2015-01-16 | reverse complement strand
TCGACTCCTTGATCTCCTCTTATCCTGAACACCATCCCAGACGCCCGGAAAGGCCTCTTTATAACGCTTTTCATTGCTGCATAATAGTACGTGTCCACACTCATGTAAGAGGCTAAATAGGCGTGTTTCTGGCCCTTGTGAAGCATTTATGGTGATGAAGCAGGCATTAAGGCAGACAATATTGTTGCTATTGTGCTCCAAAATGACCTTAAAGCCTCTATTTTCGGCCCAATTGACCACTTTTTTGAAATAATCTTCGTTTTTAGACATAAAAAACCTCCATATAGTACAATTTAAGCACCATATGGAGAAAGTCAAGCGAAAAAATGTAAAATTTGCTATTTTTTCGCCTGTAAGAGCATCATTAATGCCCTCTTTGCGTTTAGATCAGGGTTTTGGTCCAAAATTCTTTGAAATTCACCCCTAATATGCTGCGCAAGCTCTACATTTGTGTCGATTGACTTTTCTAATTGCTCTGAGCCGGATAGTTTTGCTCTCCGAGCCTTCATTCTAGCCACGTCACCCTTTTCTTTGCCCCCAACTTGACCCATCCCGGCCCCGCCAGGAGCATCTTCTGCCCCCTCCAATGCCAAGACCTCTTCGATCTCCTCTTTTATCATATTTTGAAGATCTTTTTTCGATATTTTCTGTTGCATTGTTTATTTTTCCTTTAGAAACGATCTTTTTTCGTTATTTGAAAGCATAATATGGTTAAAATTGTTATTGAGGCGAAATTATGTCCTAAAATCACCAAAAGCGCCCAACTAATTACCAGCCAAAACAATAATTCGGCCATTTTTGATTCATGAAAGTTAAAAAACATTAATTTGCCTCTAGTTTTATTAATTCATCTTCGCTAGCCATGAAAGCATTGCCAGAATTATAGTCATACAGCAATGTTCTGCCCCTTTCATCGTAATTTTCTTTAACTTTACAGCATGTGGATCCCCTTTGGACACAAATCATCATTTTATTTACAGGATCAAAGAAAAAACCATCTCCTTGTCCTCTAATCAGCACCAAATCTCCTTTCAGTTCCTTTTTCGAAAGCAATCTTTCACCTAGATCTATTAATAAATCATCATTTAACATGTTTGAGATCCTCTGGTTACTAGTAAATAGCTTTGCAAAGGTCGTTTTGTATCTATTTTCTACGAATAAATTCATCCGCCCACTGTCGGGCTTCAGCTTCTGTATCAAAACCTGGACTGAGTTCTTTAATACAGCGAAGCGATGTCTTCTCCAACTCTTGCCATTGCCATTTATTTTGCCCATACACCAAAAAAGCGCTAGTTTCAGACTTCGTTCTGCGATTTCCAGACATTTTTTCTCCTTAAGCTTAAAGATCTCTCTTTTCTCTCTTTTCTCTCTTTTCCCAACTTATTTCCTCTAAAGGTATCCATCCAAGCCAAAATTTTCTACCCATTTTCTTCTTTTGCTTATCAAATTTTAGTATATGTTGCCTGGAAAGGAGCTTGACCGATGATTTTGTGGTCTTAATGTTCCATTTATCCTTTTCGCAGACTATAAAACCGCTTCTTCCATATATCTTCAGTATTGTTTTTGTCTTTTTAGAGCATTTTTTGCTAGGAAAAAGAAAAACTACATCACCTATCTTATGATCAAACTCTTTTCTGGCAAAAATATAATTATAAATTTGTTTAAATATAGGTAACATGCTAAATCCTTCTGTTAAATCGCTAATCGATAGGTAATTTTACTTTTTTACGGCATATTTTTCTAGATTTTTCCTTTTTTCGATCAGTATGAGGCCCGGCTCTTCTATTCCAAGCATTAACAGCATGCCAATTTCTAGTTTTCGGCAATTTTTTCTTATTTTTTTTCATTTTTCTATGCGCTAGCTACAAATATTTCAATATCAATAGCTTCACTTCCTGTAAAGACTACGATACTCTCTAAATCAACTAAATCTGTCACTAAATTAGCATTGGCATCGGATATACCAATTCCATCATTAGGACTTCCCATAATAAAACTTTTACCAGCTTCAACTAATAAACTGGCAGACTCATCGGCTGCTGAATCATCTTCCCCAACATCTGATTGTAAGCTTATAGTTATACTTGTAGTGTCATCTAAATTAGTTAGTCGTATATATTTTACGTCTTCAATATCTAAAGGTGATAAAGTTCCATCAGCCACAGAGCTATGAAATTGAGCAACTGTAGTTTCAGAGTTGGCTGGGCATCTTACAATTCTTTTATATACTTCATTAATATTACTAATGGATAATGTATTTTTTGATCCCTGATCTCTGCCGTTTAAAATAATTTTTTCAGTCAGAGTCACTGTTAATACTGCGTTTGTAATTGTACTTGCCATTTGTTTTCTCTCCTAGTCTATTCGTTTTTTCGAAAGGTTCCCTGTTCTATAGATATAATATAATCACGAAAAAATGATCGTCAAGAGGTAAAATAATTATTTTTTCTCTAATAATTCAAAGTGTATTGCTGATTGCCACCCTATTTTTCCCGATTCAGTCTGTATTGTTATAAAATTATCGATTATTTCAACAACAACCACCACTTCCCCCTTTGAAATATCGACAAAAAGTATACCATAATATAAACTGTCAAAATCGCAAGAGAATAAAATATAAGCCGTTCGGTTAATTAAAAGATCTCCGACTTTAAAGTTGTGTTTTCTCACTAGCATGCTTTTGATTTGCTTAAATTCATTCGTTTCTTTTGGAAACTAAAAGCAAATACCCTGTCCAATTTAAATACCATCCAATGGTACCAGATTCTGTATAGAGTTTTATCCAACCTTTTTTACTTTTGTCGACATCAATAACAATTGCCATTTCTTTGGGCTTCAGGATAGTATATATGTCGTGAAACCCTAAATCATATTCGCTTACGTTGATAACCAAGTCACCAATTTTAAAATTTTCTAAAATATTTTTTTTAATTGACATATTATAATAAATATAAGCGAAAAATTAAGTTTTACTTTCTAAAACTTTAATGTTGCTGGAGTATATCCACCCAACCGAACCATTATTTGTAAATATTTGAATAGGTTTGTACATCAATTGATCCCTTCTTTGTATGATAATTGCTAACTCTCCTTCTCTTACCAATTCCGACCCTTCGATGCTGTGAATCCAGCAATCATACGCAACAACTACCAGATCTCCAATTTTATATTCTTGTCTTTCTTCCATTAGTCGCACACCAAAACCAAATTTTCTTTTAAGATCCAGCCAGATATACCCCCACTAACCTCTACTTTAATTGATTCTTCCCAAAATTTTACCATTAGATTATTATTTTCATATTCCTCCGGAGGGCTAATGCTTATAATAATACCAAAGCCGCCCATTTTTGTTATTTTTGCTCGCTCTTTCATGAAAATATAACAATCATTAATGATATAAACTAAATCCCCAACTTTAAAATCTATATCATGATTCATTTCGGCATAGAAGCTCTATTTCGCTAAAATAAAAGCCTTTCCTTTTGTTATCTATTTGTATATATAATATATCAGCCCTTAAGTGCCAATCATAATATATTCCAACAATTACGCCAATTTTACCCTCGTCGGCATCTCTGAGACCAGCCCATGCGTTGATTCGGGTTATAACAATTAAATCGCCAATTTTAAATTTATGCATATATTTAAATATACTAGTGGAGTCTAAATTTATAAAATCTGTGCATTACCTGCGTGTAACCATCCAAATCTCCCAAATTCATCACAAATTTTTATAGATCCTTTCCAATAAGACCTTCGACCTTTAGAAAACACTTCCAAATCTGGACCGTCATCAATCGTTTCTATAATGACAGCGGTTTGACCTTGTTTGATCATGAAAGCTTTATCATCAATGAATATATAAGCATCATGGATAAGCTTTACTAGATCTCCAACTTTATAATCCAAAATAATAATATCCTAATTCATTATCAATTTGACTGTTTCGATTAAGAAACCAAAAAACATCCAAACTGGAAAGTGAGCAAAACTAATTATTCCCTTCCAGTGATATTTCTCCGGCAAATATACATAATTCCAGAGGCGAATGCCTCTTCGCGATAGCGGAATACCCAAACCAATCTCAACAGCCCAAACCCAAAAGGGATAAGAAAGATATCTTAACCAATCATTGGTTATCAAATATGCTACCAGATCAAAGCCATACGTCAATCCTAGGGCATAAACGGGGAACATCCATAGGGAGATATGGCCTTTAAGCGAAACGTCTCCTTGACCCCTTAACAGGTCTCTGAGGGCAACAAATGTCAACTCCATCATTACGCCAAACATTCCGAAAAAGACTACATACACTCTTGACAAAGACCTCCACTAATATTATATATCGTAAACTATGGATTTGTCAAGACTTTTTAAAAAATTAGAACAAATTGTTTATACCTTCGTCAATTTTCGCTGGACTGAAACCTAAAACGTTTCCTTGGATAACCATATCAGAATCAATAAAATAGAAAGAGGGATAGGCGACAACAGACCAACCGTTTAAAGCTTCAGGATCCAGCATGCTGTCGCTTCCGGCCAAAACTGGAGCGGAATATATGCCGAAGGCATTCGCCCAAGCATCGCAAAATTCTGAATCTGGTTTCCATCCACGATGATCCTCAATCATAACGGTGATATAAACTAGCTCATGAGAAGCGTACTTATCTTGGACGGCTTGTACTTCTTCTGCGGCAATACCGCAGAATCCGCACCACCCTGTACTAAAATCCAACACTATAGGTTGGCCATAGAAGTCATATAGGGAGACTGTTTGATCGTTTTGGTCTCGGAGAGAAAAATTACAAGCGTGATCACCCATCTTCTGTGAGCAATCATCCCATGGATAATTTGTATCTACTACATCCTTGTTGAAACACGCGAGGTTAAGAAAAAGCGAACAAAGGATAAAAAAGTACATACATGGAGCCTCCCTATATACTTATCTATCCTCTGGAATGATAAAAAGACAATTTAATCTTTTATGCCTTCTTCATAAATGCTTTTTCCGGATCAAAATCGGGAGGAAAAAAAGTGCCATCATCATATTCTGCTTCGTCAAGACCCATATAGTACTTTGATGCTTCTCTTTCAGTCATAAACATATCTAGATATTTAGATTGACTAAGATCTGCGCCCTGAAATCTGGCAAACGGCAAAATGAAAGGAGCCATGTTAATTCCGTGCCAAGTAGTGTTTATAAAGTTTGCGCCTTGAGCAACAACATTAGCCATGCCTGGGCCTTTGAACACTGCAGCTTGAGAGAGGTCGCAATTTTCGAATTGTGCATATTCCATAAACTGTATTCGAAAGTCGGCTTGATCCAAAGTTGCATTATTAAACCAAGTCTTGTTCAATTCCGTTCTTTGAAATTTCGCACCCGTTAGATCCGCGCCAGAAAAATCTGATTCATTGAATCGACCGCTTGCTCCAACGTTATGATCCTTGCTGAAATTTGTATATGACAAGTCCATTCCAGAAAAATTCAATCGCCCTCTTTGTGGACTTGCTATTTTGCTTAAATCAGCGCCTTTTAGAAGATCCAATGCTCCTATTGAATGCATAAACTCTAGAGCTTGATTGGCTATATCTGCATCCATTTTTTGCATCCCTGTAACAAAAAGGTTAATGACCTTTCGTTCTATAGTACCTTCATCAGGAGGGTAATCTAAGATGGTTGCAGCGTTAACTTCATCTTCATCTTCTTTTAAAAATATTCTGAAGTTTTCCATTAGTCGTTTCATTGTTTTATCTCCCAAAACCGGGAGGTGAATCAAATTGAGCTAAAGTTTTTCCACCGGCGGCTGATATCATCTCTTCAAGCTTTGCGAAGAGACTCTCCCAATTCATCATGGCTTTCTTCGCGCCGTATACGCCCTCATTACGCTTTCCAAGGTTTGCTGTCCTTTCCTGCCAAGCTCTTTTTTGTGCGGCGCTCCATGGGCCTCTCTCGCTGCCTCCCTGCGCCCCACGTAGGCGCTGAATAATCCTTTCATTCTCTTCTCGCCACTCTTTATTAATCTCTGTTTCAGCTTCTTTAATTTTTTCATGCAATGTTGGTTTAAATTTTGTCAATTGATATCGCATAGTTCGCAAGGCCTTTAATTGATCGATTTCAAAAGCATCTTGTAAAAGCATAGCCCATTGTTCGACCTCAAAGTCATCAAAGGGCTCTGTTGATTTTATCACTTTATCTTTCCATTTCGTGCTTTTTTGCACTTGAGGAGATGTTACGTCGACGCCGGCTTCGTTATATCCGGGTCGATAATTGGTCGTTAGCCGCTTAACAGCCTTCATAGCCTCTTGGCGAGCATCTCCAAATTCGCTTCCAATCTCAATATCCAGAGATTCGTTCATAAAATTTTTAAATTTTTTTATTAAAGCTTTCATAAGTTACTCCCCACAAGGATTCTCTTTATAGTCAGGGTCTTCTTTCTTCATTGCTTCATACATATGGCGAACGTCCTGTTTTGAAGTGTGAATGTGTTTGGAATTCCACAAGGCCTCTTTCCAAGTTAAATATTGCTGCTTTCCACATTTTAAGCCTCTCCATCCATGGAATGGGTGACCTTCTTCAAACATAACGAGCCCATAAAGCTCGTTCATCAGCATACGAAGTGTGCCGTAAAGGGAGGCCTGTGCGGACGGCACCATTCCGTCAGAGTCATTGTTTCTTGCAGCATTAATTTCGCCAAATTTTCGAGAGATCGTATCGTAGATCTTTTGCACATTGTTTCTGTTGTGCTCGTTAAAATAAATATCAATCAAACTAAAGCCCAATTCTTCTTCGTTTAAAGGCGCGCCTTCATCCCATTGATTTTGAAAAGCTTGAAGTAGCTTCTTATAAAACAAATATTCAAAACCATCACCAAAGAGGGACTCTCCTAGGGCTTTTGTTTGATCAAAGTCGACTGCTGAGAGTTTGATAATTTGAGGCCAATATCTTTCAACATTCTGCTGATCATGATCATTGTTTTCCTGTATGACAAAATCTGTAACGCCGGGAACATGAGCGGAAGCAGGTTTTTTAGGCTTTGGTTTAGGTTTGATGTCGAAAAGTCCAAGATCGACAATCACCATTTCGTTTGTTGTCTTGCTGTACATAACATTGAAAATATGTACATCTTTGGCGGTGAAGCCTTCTTCCTTCTCTAAACGATTCATGGCGTTGATAATCCCTCTAACCTCCGGAAAGCGCTCCAATGCTGCTTTCGGCTGATATTGGAAATCTCTTGTCGACTCTGGACCAAGAGGGGTGATCGATCTGGTATACCATCGGATAAAATCAGATTCCATAGCTTTATATGAATCTCCAAGCATGCCGTCCATAAGATATTCAAGGCCTGGAGGCCCGGTCGTTTTAAGCTTTTCGACCAAATCGCTTTGCTTATAAGCATCAATTAAAACTTTTACAAACAGCTTTGCCCAAAACTCAAACTTCATTAATCTAGCATTTGTTAGATCGCCGGGCTTTATAAGCGTTCTGCTATAAAAGTTAAGCTTCTTCATCGCCTTGTCTGCGGCCTTTGTGCCGATCCCCTGTTCTGCTCTGGCGACTCCGCGCCTAGCCTTTCCAATATTGCGTGAGATTTCTGAATAAATGTTAGAATATGTGACATTTGCTTGTTGTATAACATCATTGATCATATTCTGGAAATCTTCATCGGATAAATAATCCTCATGATTTGGATCTTTCGAAAAATATGGCAACCAAGTCATATAAAGTCCTCTTGCCATATTCTTTGCAATATCTTCGCGAACCTCCGGACTGGAAAGTAACCTCTCTGCACGCTGTATATTGCCCCATTCAGCGGTCCTGTCAACCTTCACTTTGCCTGTGTCTCGGTCGACGACCTCTTCAGCGCCGCCTGTAAACAAGGCCATATTCATCTTGTACACGTCAGGCTTTAAAAGCTCCATAATGATTACGCCGATTCCATTGATAATTTCCGCAAAATAAACAACAGGCAGATGCTTGGAGATTTCAGCATCAAGTCTTGATCTATTGTCTTTAACCCATTTATAGTTTTCGACTTCTTTATCAATGGTTTTAATCCAAGCGCTAGCGACGATTTTTGCAGCATAGCTTTGATCACCTTTGGAGATTTCATATACTTTTCCAAACTTCCCGCCGCCTAAGAATTGACCAACGGTGAAACCTTTAGATTCCAGTGCATCTTCCATTTCAGGTTGTATTTTGGGAGGTGCTTTTTCCTCTGCTTCAGTCACAAAGTGTCGAAAATTTTCAAATAAATTTTTCATGCTCTAATCCCTAATCTGCCAATGGCTTTGAGAGACATTAGCGTTCTTGCGTTATCTTTTACGTAAACCTTCATTAGCGGAGATTTCTTTAAATTTTCTGCAGAATCTGCTTTAAGTTTTTCTTCATCTTCAGGGCCCTTTACCGCGAAAGGATGCGGATAAGGTGGATGAAGTTTCGCGCTATCAGAATCGCAATTATCAGAATCGGTTGGCGTTAGAGTGTTTTCCAGATCATCCAATTGAACCTTTTTAATATCCGGCCTTTGGGAGTAGAATTTTTGCCAAACATCAAATGCCCCACCGGTGACGCTTGTGCGGTCGGATGTAAGGCCGACATGTCCAGACGTACCGAATTGCTTTGCCCAAGATGGCGCAGTGAGATCCAAGCATGCGATCTCCATCGCGACATCGTAAAGCAACGGTCCCATATTTGAATCAACTATGGATACGACCCATGCGCCTTTGGATTTCTCAAGGTCCTTGTCCGCGCCCACACAGCTTCCATCGCCTCCTTTGGTATTCTTCGTCTTTCTCATTGTGATAGAGCCCATGGGCGGGTCATTTTGTTGATCTAATTGCTTAAGAGGCAGTCCGCCCTTTGGATCAGTATAAGTGACCATAACCGTATCGCCGCTAATATCGACCATGACGATGATATTTTCGAATCCCTGTAAGTGCCCAATTTGGCTGGTAATTTTAGGATAAAGCGGATCACCACCGTCCATAGCCGGTACTTCGCGATTGTCCGCTTCTTTTATAAATTGTCGAAAATTTTCTATTATTTGTTTCATTCGATAAGGATCCTATTATCTATGGAGTGCTTTTCTTTGCGGCTGTACCCCTGGCTTGTTCGAAGCCCCTTTTGGTCATTGCAGCGGCTTTTCTTTTGTTAGCTAGTGCGTCTGTGACACGTGTGTCGCCAACAAGTGATCGCGCAACGAGTACTCTCTCATCTTTATACGGGGATTCTTTAATTTTCGCAAGAAGAGCTTGACGTTCGGCTTCTCTTTCAGTGTCTTCTTTGCTAGGTCCAGTAAGCTTTGCAAACTTTCCTTTAAGTCTTCCTAGAAATGAATCATCTTTTTCAACTTCTCCTGTTCTTCCTTTCGCTTGCTTTTGTTTAATTTTTGTATATTTTTTAAAAGCATCGGAGCCTGTATTAAATCGTCCGTGAATGGTGTAATTCCATTCACCTTGATCCCATGTCGCCTCCTCCTGGCCCTGTTCGTTTTCATTAACGGCCTCCTCTGGGGTTGAGGTTGGTTCAGGTGCTTCTTCCGCTTTAGCGGCCTCTTCAGCGGCTTTTTCCTTATATTCAAGATTTCGAGCCTTGGCATCATACGTTTTTGTGTTGGAAAGTTGCATGTCCTCTCCAGCTTCATTCCAACCCCAGCCAATCATTTTAGCGATTTTAGTTTCTGCGGCGTATTGTCGCTCTTCATTCTCGTATATTGCTGCATTTATAGCCAATTCAATTACGTAATTAACCGGGGCTGCAGCCCATTGTCTTTGTAAACTGGCCCGCTCATCTCTAAGTTTTTTAACTCTGGCGGGTATTCCTTTAACTTGTGATGATCTCGCCAATAGCGCGGTCACCTTTCTCAAGCTCAATTTTATTGAATCTTTGGTTTTCTTAAGATTTTGTGCTGAATCAGCATCAGCCTTTTCTCTCTTTTTCTCTAGAGCTTTATTATATTTAAGCTGTGGTCCGGCATCCTCACCTTCACCTGCAGCAAATCTTAATTCAAAACCTTCCAATGCTTCAAACGGCCAAATTGCGGCTTCAGCCCTTTTTTTAAATTCTTCAGGATCTTCTTTGAAAAGCCTTTTAGCTTCTTTTGCTGCTGGGCTTTCTTCTTCATCAGATTTCTTTGCTGCTGTTGGGGGCGTGGGCGAATATTGAGTTCTGGTCGATCCATAACCACCTCCACCGCCGTATGTAATTTGTGTTGGTTGTGGCGATTTTTTTGTTTCTGGTTCTTCCGGCGTCGATGGTGTTTCTGCTGGCACTTCTTCAGCATCCACCGGTACCGGTTCAGCC
>Ga0098044_1002123_pt1 | contig 10309 bp, 12 predicted proteins | sample 10_taG_FD_75053 | JGI IMG/M metagenome (GOLD analysis project Ga0098044, IMG submission 75053) | Marine viral communities from the Subarctic Pacific Ocean - 10_ETSP_OMZ_AT15264 metaG | ecosystem: Environmental > Aquatic > Marine > Oceanic | place: Pacific Ocean | collected 2015-01-16 | reverse complement strand
TGTCGCCCTCGACAGGGACGTTTGACCCCGTGTCGATCGTTACAGTCGTATCACCGATAGCTGAATCGGCTTGATTGACAAGCCACCCCGTCGGGGTGCCGTTGCTGTTGGTATGCGTCGGGATATTCTGATCGAGGTGCCAATCAGCACCGAGCGCATATCCAATGTCACCGGTCACAATCCCCTCGGTCGTCCCGCGCCACGAGGCATCCTGCAAGCCACGGTTGTTGATAGCATTGCCCTCGGCATCGGCATCGAGAACGACGGCGCGGTCTTCCATCAACGCCTTGAAAGTGTTGAGCTTGGAACGTGCGCCCGAGGTCCAATCGTTCAGATTCGACGCGAATGGGGTCGTTGCGGCAGTGCCGGCCTGTGAGTAAATACCCGTATACAACCCGAGGATATACGCATCGACGTTATTCGCGAGCGAGCGAACTGCCTCGTCACCCTGCAAGGTATTCATCGAGTCCACATCGATCTGCGTCAACTGCTGATCGGTGAGAAAAAAGCCTGCGTGTTTCCACTGGTTCAAGCTGATGGTCTTGCTCGTCAGAGTGGTGTCGCCCGCGGCGGCGAGCGTATTGCTCGGCGAGACGCTTGCGGCAGTTATGTCGGCGGCAACGGGAACGGTGATCGTATCGCCACGATCGCGAGCGACAGAGGAATACGTCGAGTTGACGAGGCGCGGCATAACCGCATTCTCGCGCAAGACATTCAGGCCGCGCGCGATCAGTTTGTCAATAATTGGGGTGAGTGTATTAGCCATGACGGCAGTTTCTCCTTGGAGAAAAAAGGTTGACGGTGATACCCATGACCCTCGGGGTCGTCAACCTCTGCCGCTCGGCGATAGAGGTGGGGTTGTGCTGTGGTGGTGCGTACTGCTTTTACTGCTTTTTAGCCTTCGACGATCTCAACATCTCCCGCCGCGACTTCGTTGATGTATTTGCCGATCTCGGACCGACGAATGCGCTTCTTGCCCGTTGCGCCATTGGTGGCATCTCCACCGCTCGCGCCCGAGCCAGACGACTCGGCGAACAAGAAACCATCAGATACTTTCATCTCGGCCACAAGATCGAGAATGCCCTGCGGGGTTGTCCCATCTTCGGCCATTACTGTATTGCCACTGCTATCGATCCGCACGGCTTGCGTTCCGTCACGTTGTACGTGAGGACGGACGGCGCGAATGATATGATCGACGGCGCGATCGTTGCGAGCTTGTGCCTTGATGGCGGCATCGCGGATCTGGTTCTCAACGATATGCACATCAAGCGTTTTCTCAGCCTCGGAATGCGCTCGCGTGATCTCGGCGAGCTTCTCCTCATACGATCCGCGCATCGCCTCGGTGCGTTGTGCGAGCAACTCGTCGATCTTACCCTCAGACAAAAGGTCTTTTTCGGTGCGCTTCTGCGCCTCCTCTTTTGCCGATTGCAATGCCGATGATTGGTCGGCATGGGCTTTCTTGAGTTCCTCGACCTCGCGGAACAGGTTGCGGTTGTTTTGTCTAAACTCCGTCAAGCGATCGTCGCCATCTGTCGATAGTACATACTCGCCGCCATCCTCTTTGTAATGCTCGCGGATTGCCTCGGGCAATTCCTCAAACTCTTGTTCCGAGACGATGCTCTTAATCGCCATATCGCGCCTTTAATTCTTTCAGTGTTAATTGCCGACCCTGTTGGTCGACCAGATCCTTGAGGGTGATCTTGCCCTCGTTGTATAATGTCAAACGCCCGGGGCCGAGGATTGACCGCCGCTCGGATTCGGACATCGCGTCGAATGTCGTTTTAAACGATGGTGTCGGTGCGGGCTTGCCGTCGATCGGGAACGTCTCGCCTCGCTTGACGATCTCCTCGTTCAATTCGGGATCGAGGACCGATTGCAGATCCTCCAACGATTTGAATATCGGCGCAAGTGTTGTGCGGCAATTGAAATGCCACGGTGGAGTGCCCGGGAACGAGATCGGGGTGCCTCGAAACGGTTTGCCCGACTCCAGATACCAAGCATATCCGTTGCGAGTGCGGCAGAGGACGGTCGTGCGCGAATCGAGGACGGCATTGGCCTGTATGCCTCGGATGGTGTCACTGTTGCGCTTATACGTCGCCAGACGCGCCGAGTTCGTCACGGCATCGGTTGCGGTGCGGACAATCATTTCGGCCCCTCGCTTGCTCTTCGCCATAACGCCATCGCGAAACTGCAAAGCGCGATTGCCGCGAATGATACGAAGCATATCGTCGAGCGTCTGGTCGTTTTGTATCGCATAATTCAAACCGTCTCTGATGTTGCCCTTTGTGCCGTCTCGTTGCCGACCCCATCGGTCGGTGATTGTGGTGCCCAGTGCGTCATTCGGTGCGAGCGTCGTCTCGACAATCTCAAGTGCAACGCTTCTCGGCAATATCTTCGGCGCAATCGGTGCGCGGAATACCTTGCTCGATATGGTGCTAACTGCTTGCGACTCGGCGACCGCGAACTCAGTAAGCGACCCGATTGACTCCATTGCCATCGCGGCATAAGTGCGGTCGATCGCCTCGTCCACGGTGGCGAGCAATAGCTCAAGCTCGCGTTTACTCCTCGGCTCGGCTCGTTTGATCTCGGCGACAATCTCGATCTGCAAGTTGCTGATTGTCGATAAAGCGTCCTTGATCTGCCCGTTCTGGTACTGGACGAGATCGAGGTCGTGCCGTATCAATTCCCGCTCGACCCGCTCGTTGATGTTCATACCGCCCAAGCACCGCCAAAGTCGTCACAATACACCGTATTGTCATCGGCGACATTGACCGACTCAATAAAAATCGGCGAGCGTTTGCCATAATGTGCGTCGATATTGAAATCATACCATTCTCGCGCCTCAATCAATGTCATCTGGTCGCGGGTCATTAGTATGTCCAAGATTTTGTCGGTCGAATAAGCAAGCACATATTGAAAATCTTTATTTGTTGTGGTGCCGATTATTGCATCATTTAATCCATCCAAAACGACCGCGCCTTCAAGCTCTTCCATTACCCCTCGGCTTGCGTGACCGCTTGTATCGACTGCTGTAACTCAATCAGTTCCCGCTCGTCTTGCGGTTCGACTCCCGGTCGCAATAACTCGCCTCGATCATACAAGAACATCAGATTATCAACCGACATATACCCCTGTTGAGCGATCTGCATTAATTTGACCGCCTCGTCTGCCGACATCTGCTCGCCGAAAAAGTCCTTGTTGAGCAGAACCTCGACCCCATCGGGAATGACCCCGAGCCAAAGGTTGAGCAATCCGAGTGCTTGCGTCAGACCACGGTCGAGCGATTCGGTGATGCTCGCGAGGGTCGCTTGATCGCCCGCAGTTCGCAAGCGTATCGCCGCCGCCGCTTCTGCGGCATGTTTGGGTTTCTCGAGTAAGCGACCACCGAGTGCCGCCATCTTTGCCTCGTCCTCGGCGAGCGCATCCTTCATCGCGCCCAATCCCTCGCCTTTAAACTCCAGAAAGCTCGCTTTTGCGTCGGCAGATTCGGACCACCATGCCGCGCCCGGGCCGATGCGATAACCGTCGTTGCTCTTCGGAAAGCCCGCCGCGATCGGGGTCGGGAGTCCGGTATAATGCAGACCGTGGTTGTAATCGCACGACAACCGCCAGTGGTGGATATTAACGTCCACCAGATCGAGCAATGGCGGGCGATCGGTATCGAGTCCGACCGTATTCGCGTTGATCACGATGAACGGGATATAGTCGAGCGTCTGCCCTGCGACAGTTGGGATCGATTCATCAACGAGGATATACCGCTCGCGGTTGCCGCCTGTCGAGTCGTTTGCTTTGACGTAAACGCGCACCGTATACGTGCCCTCATCGAGCGATAAAACTCTGATGCGGTGCTGATCGGTGAGCGTATAAGGGTCGCTCGGGTCGCTTATATGCCCCGATTCGGCGAGGGCGACCATCGTGACAACAGATCGACCGCCCATCCGCTCGACGCGCCAGTTGATGATATTCTCGGCGACATATGGACTGAGATACGGTCGCGCTTCCTCGTCGCTGTAATCGCAAAGGATGCCATACCGCCCGACGATCAGCACCTCGCGCATCGCCTGTTTTGCGAGCGAGTCAAAGGGCAGATCGGTGAGGGTCGCATCGGCGAGGAGATCCTCGGCGGCACCCGCCTCGATGGATGGCGGGCGGCGAAACGATGCGCCGACCATACCTTGCACCGTCCTCGCGGTCGCGTTGAAATACAGACCACGCCGCAGATATGCCACGTACTCGCTCGGCGTTTGTGTATCGAGGGGCGCAACATACTCCGAACCTCTGGCGATGATCGCCTCTTGCCCCTCGTATGCGTCGCGGCACTTCTGCCATGCGGGAGCAAGTGCCTCGTATTGTGGCGCAACTGATTCAACTGGCATTAAATCCCTCTTATCCTCGTCATACCGCCCTCATTTGCGCCGAGCATAAGGTCGGTCAATGCCCATACCGCCGCATCGAGGCGGTCGGGCGAATCTGTGGTGTCTGGCGTATACGTGCAAAGCTGATCCTCAAGAGCCGCAAACATCCCGCAATGATGGACGCGCAACTGCTCGTATAACGCCGCGATCGGCTCGGCGCGGGTCAATTTACCCCTTGCCGCCCGAACGCCCTTATACGACGCATTGCGGTCGAGTGTGCGTATCGTATGCTCGACCATGTCGCCGCCTTGATTGATCTCTGCGACGACCCGATCGGCATCGTGCCGATAGTATGCTTTGAGTGCCTCGCTTGCCCATTCTTGCGGCGTGTAATGCCCCGACAGATCCTCAATTACATATGCCCGATCACCGAGCTTGCCGCAGACGACGATGCCCGTCTCGTCGGCATCCTCGCCCGAGGTCACAGCGGGGTCAATAGCGACGACGACCCGCTCGCACTGAGGAGGAGAAGTGCGGCGAGCGTCGTCGATATGCGCCCTCTGCCATAAAGCACCGGGCACATCGTCGAGGATTTCGGCGTGTAACTCTTGCCGCCCGAGGCGCGTGCCCTCGTATTTGTCGATAATGCGTTGAGCAAACGACTCGGCCAGATTCGGCAGATTGGCGTATGTCGATCCTCGCGTCGTCCGCACCAAACGATCGTCAATCAGCTCGCGCACGATTTTGATCGGTCGCGGTGTCGTTGTTACCACCGCTTGCGGCGATTCGCCAAGTCTCAAGCCCAAATCGAGATTACTCCACGTATCTTCTGCATATCTGTATTTTGCAAGCTCATCGAGCCATGCGCCGTCGTGTTGTGGGCCGCGCAACTGATCGGGTTCGTCGCCCGAGTAACAGGTCGCGACCGCGCCATTGTCCCAAGTGAGTCGGCGTTTGCTTGGTTCGTATAACGGTCTATCCTTGCCCGCACAGGCGAGGATGCCACTCTCGCCCTCAACCATAACGTCGCGCACATCGGCTTTAGTCTCACCGACGAGGGCGATCCGTTGGCGACCCTGCCGCACTTGCTCAAGTACCCACTCGGCACCGCATCTGGTTTTGCCGAATCCGCGACCCGCGAGGATAAGCCAGACGCGCCAATCGCCCGACGGTGCCAGTTGATCGGGACGCGCCCAGAAACGCCAATCATTGTATACCTCTTCAGCCTCGGTTGGACTCAGAACCCGCAGAACCGTCGCCCGATCCGCTTCGTTGAGCGAGGCGATCGACTGCGCCAGTGAGTTTCTCGATGGCGTTGCTGTCGTCATGGACGGTTGTCTCGTTCTTTGTTTCGACCCGATCGGTCTGGTTTAAACGATTCTTGCCGACCCAAATCATCATGGTTGCGTTGCCGCCGACCGCACTGTCGTATTGCGCCCGCCGCAATGACGTATTGCCCTCGGCGATGCCGCGATCATATGCGTCGCGGTATTTTTTCTCTTTCATCCGTCCCGAGAATGTCCCGCGAGCGATCTGGAGAACAGCCGCGATCTCGTCCCAAGTGCATCCCAATCGTGCAAGCGACCGAATTTGCTCGGGGTCAATAATTAGCTTTTTGCGTCCCATATGTATTTGACTCTTTGCTAATCTTTAATGGCGCGGGTCATTTTAAGCCGCCTTACTCTGCTCTAGTACTGCCGTCTTGCCTGTATAATCCTCCCACCGCTTGACGATCACATCGACGTATTTCGGCTCGATCTCCAAACCGAAGCATCGGCGTTTTTGTTTCTCGGCGGCAATGAGGGTCGCGCCCGAACCGAGATAGCAATCAAGGATTATGCCGTCATCAACGAAAAACTCGGCGATAATCTTTGCGAGCATCTCGGACGGTTTCTGCGTTGGATGGACTCGCGCCTCGCGCTCGCCCTCTTGCACCATCCCGAGCCAAGTATGGCGAATAATCTTTGTGACGATCGGCAAATTTGACCATGCCAGTTCACAATCGCTAAAATTTTCTGCCCACGACTCCCTTCCTTTTTTATCCCAAACGATCCAGCCCTTTTGACTTGGCAGTTTATCGGAGTAATAATTCGCACCCCAAAGCACAAGCGACTCGCTCAACGCAAAAAGGTGCGACGGATTAAATGGAGTATCATCGCCACGAATCGGATCGTAAATGTTTGGAGATGCAATGCCACCTCCACCAATCGTACCATTTAATCCAACCACATTTATACCATATGGCGGGTCATGCAATCCATATCTCGCCACCTCGCCTGCCATCAGCTTCTCGACATCGTCCACGCTTGTCGCATCGCCACAAATCACCCGATGGTCGCCAAGCACCCAAAGGTCGCCCAGTTGCGTCGTCGCTTCCTCTGGCACCTCTGGCACCGCCTCGGGATCGCCAAGCACCTCGGGGTCGCGCATAAACTCATCGAGCCACGAATCGAGATCGAGGTCGGGCAGATCGGGAACGGCCCACTGCTCCAAATCAATCCCGGTCCCGTCAAGAAACTCATAAAGCCCCTGCCCCTCAACGCGCCCATACCGCGAGACGATGGCGAGGAGCTTCTCTTTCGCATCCCGCTCATCTTCGGCGGCGATCTCAACGATCGGTATGCCTCCGTCGATCTCCCAATTTTCGTTGCGTATTACCCGAACCCGTTGATGCCCGTCGAGCAGTTTCCACTTATCCGATCCGTTGCGCCAAGCAAAGCACGGCACGCAAAACCCCTTCTCGGTGATGCTTTGCTTGAGCTTTGCATATTCCGTCTTGCCGAGCGATTTGAGGTTGCCTTGGAACTCCTCGATCTGGTCAAGCGGCACTCGGTCGAGCTTGCCCTTGGGGTCGCACGATACGGGAATCATACCGTCCGCTCATCCCATCGCGCTTTTTCGCCGCGCAGATCGAGGTGGACGAAGGTGTCATACTTACCAATGCCATCAAACCCGAGCCGATCCGCTTCGGCGGCGACGAGGATAATCATCTCGGCGCGGCGGTCGAAGGGCGGCGTTTGCGCCAATCTAAACCCGTGCAGATTGGGTTGTATATCGGTCGCGAACACTTGGTGCTGAGATCCCGCCGCACCGCCGATTGCCTCGTTATGTTTGGTCGATCGAAACCCCGAGGTCACGGCGATCGGTGCTTGCCACCAATCCCGCAACTCTTGCAATAATTGCATATGCCGATAAAACCGCTCGTCGGGTTCAAATCCCGCTAGTACCTCGGCCCAACTGAAGTCGGGTATATCGTCCCTTATTTGCATGCGCCTTCTTATTATTTATTGATCTAAATACGACCGTATATTTTTCTGTAATTGCACTTGTTCTGCAAAGCTAAAATCGTCAGTGATGTTTCGACTGCCGTTGATGCCATCGTATTCAAAAACCGCGAGATGCACATCTTCTTCATACTCGATTAATCTCGTCCGTGCCACGCTTGTAATCGGATGGCGGGAATCATCAAAAAAGGTGATCCGCGCATCGGACATCTTCAAAACCTCGCGGCAATAAAAAAAGCGGTCGCGTCCCGTTTGTGCGGTGCATCAAACCACACAAACCGAATCAACGACCGCTCAAATGCCCTCTGACAGGCGAGCAACCGACTAAGACACGTTGCCAGAGGGTGGGTCGGTCGCTCGCTCTAATAATCCCACGCTCGCGCAACAAAAACAACCCATTTGACTCACAATCGTCATTTGTTTGCGCGGCGGCGCAATAATAACCGTCGATTGCGCTTGTTTTCGGTCAGTCAGTATTGCATATTAATCAGACAATCAAATCAAACAAGGCAAAAATTCATTGGCAGATGAAAAGATCTCACCGACCGCATTGTCCCGTTGGCTAAAACTCAACAAGTGCTCGATCAACGGACTCGCAAAACGCATCGGCGCATCGCCGCACACCGTGAAAAACATGGCACACGGCGCGACCTCGACAGTTAATACCGAGATATTGAAAAAAATATCATTTGCAACGGGTCTGAATTACGAGCAACTAATCGACTCTCCTGTCAAATTTGACCCGCTCGACCAATCGGGCGATGGGCGTATTGATGTGATGCTCGGATCGATTGCCAAAAATCTGCACTCGCAACACATGGCGAGCGCGTGCCGCAAGTATTTCGCAAGCGATTTTCGGTGCTCTGGCAGGGAGTACAATCGGCACGATCGGCCCGCTGTTAATTATGACGAGATGTGCGCCCTCAATACATTGAAGCCGGGCGTAATCAATTCGATTTTGACATCGTGTGCATGGTATAATCCGCAATGCGACGAACATGACTCGGCTACGCTGCACACGTATTGGCGATCGTATGTATATGCCGACCTTGATCCGAGCAACGAACACGGCGAAACGCAGAACGAGACATTTGTCGCTTTGGAACTTGAAAAATCAATAAATCAAATGCGGGCAATCGATACACCAAAAATAAAAACATGGTGGTGGGATTTAATTGACCACGGTTTTATGACAAAACAACTCAAATCGACTGGGTCGGCGCACCCATACAATAATTATGGATTTTTTTGGCCGACTCCCGAGCAGATCACCAAAATGCCCGAACCAAAAAAAAGGGGGGGGGGGATATGAACACTTGAGCAGTTAATTGTTGAAATAACAACAGTTTAATCGCCGAAATGAGGATACAATTATAATGCAGTAAATAACTGTACTTGAACGATTTACTTCATTTTTCTCTTGATGTTTTTCGGTCGATGTATTATCATTAAGAGTGCTTGAGAGACAAGCACAAAAAATGCCCGCCCAGTGCGTCAACACTGAGCGAGCGAGTAACAAAGTCCCACCCTCTGACAGATCGGATTTTGTATGCCGTATAATATATCAAAGAACCCTCTCGCGAACAAGCGGAAAGTTTGCGCGCCCGCGCAAAGAATCGACCCCGTAATATTACGCGAGCATCTCGTCGCTGCTGATGCGACCGAGATCGAGTATCAAACCCTCACCAAATCGTTTGCAGATCGTCGTGCCGCCGAGCGAGCCGCCCGCGCCCGCTTCGACGCAATCGAGCGCAAGATCTCCATCGCTCAACGAGCAATTTCTGAGATTGAGAGGTTGCGCGATGACCTTCACTAAACCCATCAAACGAAAAGCTGATCGCCCGATCCGTTGCACTCGTCCGCGATGGTGCGCGATGGATTATTTCCTCGCGACAATCATCGCAGTTCTGGCGGTCCATCTCGGTCCTCAAGTTTTGATTTTTTGGATGGAGGGCGCACGATGACAGACGCTATTCAAAAAAGCATCGACGCTTTCCACAACGGTCAAAGCGGATTCGATTTGGATGATGCACATCAAGTCGAATCCGCTTTGCGCGACATTGCGGAATTGCGCGACGAGTTGGTCGGCATCAAAAACCATGCGGCGGCACAGATCGCACAGGCCCAAGCATGGGCCGATGCTGAAGAGGATCGAATCCGACAGGATCTGACATGGAAAGAGTCCTCGGTGTTAGTCTGGTTTCGCCGAGAATATCCCGACAAATCAAGCAAGAAGTTAATCAACGGAACCCTCAAACGACGGGTCGGTTCACTAGTCGCCGAGGTGCTTGATGCAGATCAAGTGCCAAAGGAATACTGCGAGCATGTGCCCGAATCTTGGCGACCAGACAAAAACAAGATCAAGTTACATTTCAAGGACACGGGCGAGATTTTGCCCGGCATGGAAATAGAGCGATCTGAAACATCATACACGATTGACACCGGACATAAGGGGTTAAAATAATGGACAATCAATCGGAAACCATCGGCGCACTTGCCGCCGCACTTGCCAAAGCACAAGGGTCTCTCAATGCGGCATTGAAAGATAGCAAGAACCCGCACCTCAAGAACAAATACGCAGACCTCGCCAGTATCTGGAATGCCGCCCGCGAGCCGCTTGCCGAGAATGAGCTTGCGGTTATTCAAACGACAGACGCCAGTGATAATGGC
>Ga0098044_1002117_pt1 | contig 10319 bp, 21 predicted proteins | sample 10_taG_FD_75053 | JGI IMG/M metagenome (GOLD analysis project Ga0098044, IMG submission 75053) | Marine viral communities from the Subarctic Pacific Ocean - 10_ETSP_OMZ_AT15264 metaG | ecosystem: Environmental > Aquatic > Marine > Oceanic | place: Pacific Ocean | collected 2015-01-16 | reverse complement strand
ATCGTTACAAAATAAAATGAAATCGAATAATAAAATAAAATGGAATCCACCCGATTATTTTACATCGGTGTATTCCTGTAATCGTGCTTTAAATTATGTAAAAAATAATAACTGCCTAGATGCGATGCAAAAAGGTCTGGCTAAGATAATGTATGACCCGAGGAGAGACAGGGTGGTATTCTTGATTAAGGAACAAAATAAAGTGATTAACGCCATTGGCCGTGCCATCACATCTGATAACTATCCAAAATGGTATGTCTATGGAAAAAAATCAAATCCATTTGTATGCGGCAACCACGGGGATGCCGTTCTGGTGGAAGATTGTGCAAGTGCGTGTGCCGTGTCCAATGTTATTACGGGAATTGCATTATTGGGAACATCCTTACCAGAAGAATACATCCCCTACCTTAAAAAATACAATAAAGTGTTGATTGCATTTGACAGGGATGCAACCGTCAAGGCACTTGACTTAAGTTCCAGATTGTGCTATAATGTTAGTAATGTTCAAGTAATACTGCTTGAAGATGATTTAAAATACTTTGACGAAAATAAGATAAGGGAGATTTTATATGAAAAAAAGAATACACGTAAATCAGCATAAAATAAAATCCAATAATAAGTATGGATTGAATGAACCTGTTTTAACTGTAAAGACCTACAAAGATAATTTTTATGGTTCGACTGTGGCAATAGATGGTGCGTCCACTGTTGTCTATTCACCCGATAAGCCATTGTCGTGTGGAGCTAAAGTTTGGATAGAAACGGATTCAAAGGTTCGGATTTATAGTAATGCAATTCCTGTGAGGATTGTATGATATATAAAATAGTTGTCATATTATTATTGCTACTTATCCTAATGTATACGTGTTCTCAATGAGCAGGGCTGATTTAAAAAGAAAGAAACACAAGGGCAGACGTAAGGTCGGCTCAACTAAAAGACGTAATCGCAGACGTATGCGTTTGGGATTAAGAATTAGGAGAAAAAGATGAGTAATTTATCTAAAAGAATGTTGTTTGCTTATTTAGTATCTGAAATAGATATATCAAAATACAAACAAAAAAAATATGTAAAAATTGTTAAGTCAATTTACTATAATATTTTTGGAAAAGAAAGGAAGAAAAATGAGAAAGTATAAAGTGGTGCTAGACCACGAAGTGTCCTGTACTTATATTATTGATGCGAAAGATGATGCTGATTTGATTAATCTATGGAAAACGGGCGAACTGGAAAAAAAAGCTGAATTAATTAAAAAGGACGTAACTAAAACCATAATGAATAATTGGAAACAGATAGGAAAAAGTGATGGTATTGCGAAATGAAAAGACAGCCACGGAATGGCTGAATAAAAATGTTTCCGCATTCAAGGAATCACCCTTGAAATTATCTTGGAACAACCAATATGAAAGTTGGGATGTCTATAATGATGAGCTTGTTGGTGAATTAAAACATCGTCATATGCCCTATCTTCGATGGGCGGAACAGGGTTACATATTGGAAAAATATAAATTTGACAAGCTTCTTGAACATTCAAAATCAAATGGGGCGAAAATATTATACATTAACACGTTTGATGATGAGGATTCAACGCTTGTTTGGTGGAATTTATCAACATTAATAGAAGAGAAATATGATTTCAATTGGCATAATAAGTCAATGAAAAAGACAACATACTTTAGGGATAATTCTCAAGTTGACAAGTTAGTTTGTCTGTTGTCTGATAAAATAGTGCATTATAAAATAAAAAGAAAGGATGCATAATGACTAGAAAAACTGTAAATTACGGATTGGAAATGAAACTGTTTGGTGTACCTGCTGTTGCCATAGTGGAAGACGTATCTATGCCAAGCAAACTGCAAGATAATGATGGGGAAGACTTTTGGACTTCCCATATAATAAATGCATCATTTGAGAATAAAAAATTATATGAATATGATATGGGAACCACCCAGAAACAGTGGGAGAAGAGGCGGAAGTTGATAGAGAAGAATGATGAAAGCAATAGTATTGTAAAGACTATGCAGGTAAAAGATGAATACCAATTACCCTTCTCTGAAACAGGATACAGAAGTTCCATCTTTGATGTGGGGTATGAGGAAAAGATAACAAAAGCCAATCTTAAAAAATGGCTTGTGGGGAAAGCTCACGCAGAATTAGATGTAGAGCAAGGGTATGACCATCCCATTTTAGGAAAAGCCGTAGCAGTTGGGAAGGAGTTTACAGTAAAGAATACAAAATAATAACTTTTTAAAAAGGAAAAAATATGGAAAAACAATTAGTGAACCTTCTTTTGAAGAAGGACTTTTATGTAAAAAACAAGTCGAAAGTTGAGAGGACTATTTTTACAAACGGGGTGGGCAATTTTTATGATACGATAAAAAAGGCTCATAACAAATATTCAGATATAGATTTGGATATTGATGAAGTTTCTGCGTTGCATATGGATGTGTATAATCCTGCGTTGACACGAGCGGCAAAGACAAATTTTTTAAATTTGATTGATGAAATAAAGAGTGAAAAAATGCCTAATGAAGATGTGGCTGATGACATTCTCGATTCAATGTATAAGCGTAGTCTTGCTCATAAGATTGCAGTTGAAGCAACAAATATCTACAATGGTGGGGATGCAAGTTTCAATACCATTAGGGGATTTATTGATGAAGCTGAAAATCAAGTGGAAGAAGACGGGGATGCTGTTACGGATGATATTGATAAGCTGATAAAGGAAATTGATGCTGATACGCAATATAAGTTTGGTGACATACCAGATTTGCGAAAGCTTGTGAAAGGGGTTGGCAAGGGCAATCTAATGATTGTTTTTGCTCGACCAGAGGCAGGTAAGACTGCCTTTTGGATAAGTTTAGTCGCAAATCGAAATGGTTTTGCATCTCAGAACATTAAAGTTCACGCCTTGGTTAATGAAGAACCTGCAATTCGCACACAGATGAGACTAATCAATTGTTGGACAGGTATGACAAAAGAAGAAATAGCTGTTGATATTGATAAGGCAAAACAAGAATGGAATAAAATAAAATCAAATGTGCGAATAGTGGATACCGTTGATTGGGATTTAGACCAAGTGGATGCATACTGTAAAAAGCATAATCCAGAAATATTGGTCATAGACCAATTGGATAAAGTATCTACGAAAGGTAATTTTGCCAGAACGGATGAAAAACTTCGTGCCATCTATATGGGGGCGAGAGAAATAGCCAAACGCAATGATTGTTGTGTCATTGCCGTCTCTCAAGCGTCTGCCGATGCACACGGACAAACAATGCTGTCTTTTGATATGATGGAAAATTCAAAGACAGGAAAAGCAGCCGAAGCTGATTTGATTATAGGAATTGGTCAGCAGAACATTGTTGATTCAGAAGCTACGCTACGAACTATTTGTGTGTCAAAAAATAAAATAACAGGATGGCACGGAAGAATAGATTGTGTAATTAACCCATTTTTATCGAGGTATGAAGGATGATAACTATATTTGATGTAGAGACAAGTTTTGTTGAAGGGGTAAATGGAAAATCAGACCCATCTCCGTTTAATCCTAAGAATAAATTAGTAAGCGTGGGTATAAATGATGAGTATCTTTTCTTTAACCACGATGAACGGTCAGACAAGGATGCTTGGAAAAAAGTTCAATCCATCTTAGATAGGACTGATTTACTTATTGGTCATAATTTAAAATTTGATTTGTCTTGGATATATGAAGTGGGGTTTTCCTATACAGGAAAAGTCTATGATACGATGATTGGGGAATATGTTCTCAACAGAGGTGTTAGAAAGGCCCTGTCATTAAAGGAATGTTGTATAAGAAGAAACTTAAGTAGAAAATCAGATGCGACAGAAGACTTTATAAAGCAGGGAATATCCTTTGAGATGATACCCCAGAAAATTGTCGAAGAATATGGCCGACAGGACATAACTGTTACCAGAGAATTATATTATTCCCAAGTTGATGATTTTAAGAAACCACAAAATCTAAAACTTATTCCAACAGTTAAAATGATGAACTCCTTTTTGCAAGTTCTAACTAAAATGGAGAGAAATGGAATACAGATTGATTTAGATTCGTTGAATGACGTGGAAATGAAATTTAAGTTGGAATATGATGAATTACGTGAACGCATTGACACGATGATATGGGAGCGAATGGGGGATACAAAGATAAATCCTGCAAGTCCAGAGCAATTGTCTTGGTTGATTTATGGTGTAAAAGTCACGGATAAAAAGAAATGGGCGGAAGAATTTAATATAGGAATTGACCCCTATACTAAAAAGTCAAAGAAAAGACCCAGATTCACACGTTCTCAATTTACAAGAATGGTTGGACAAATGACAGAATCAATTTATAAAACCCGTTCCCATCAATGCATTACGTGTACAGGTTCTGGAAAAATCCAGAAGATGAAAGTGAATGGAGAGCCGTACAAGAATTTAAGCTCTTGTTATTCCTGTAATGGAAATGGAATTATCTATGAGGAAACAAAATCAAAGGCAGGATTTCAATTGAATCCTACGTTTGTATCGGATGTCGCAGATGGTGGATTTAAGACAGATAGGATGACATTAAATCGAATGACTAATAAGGATAACGCTGAATTGAATGCATTTGTTGAAGCTATTACACGATACAATGCCTTGGAAACTTATCTGCATACTTTTGTTACGGGTATAAAAAATCATTCCAATAACAATGGAAACCTTCATCCTAAATTTATGCAATGTGTCACAGCTACGGGAAGGCTGTCAAGTCGTGACCCTAATTTTCAAAATCAGCCACGGGGAAAAACATTTCCCATACGAAAGGTTGTAAGGTCAAGGTGGCCAGAAGGAAAAATATTGGAAATGGACTTTGCCCAGTTGGAATTTAGAACGGCTGTATTCTTGGCTCAAGATAAGCAAGGCATAAAAGACATACAAAATAAAGTGGACATTCATCAGTTTACTGCTGATACAATAGGGTGTTCACGACAAGATGCAAAATCACATACCTTTAAGCCTCTGTATGGTGGTGTATCGGGTACGGATTCCGAACGAAATTACTACAAGGAATTTTTAAAGAAATATAAGGATATTGCAAAATGGCACGACCAATTACAAAGCGATGCTATTAATTATAAGATAATATCCCTACCATCTGGTCGGGAATACGCCTTTCCCTATGCAAAGAGAATGCCTTGGGGTGCGTCTTCTAATTCAACACAGATAAAGAATTATCCTGTGCAGGGATTCGCCACAGCCGACATTGTTCCATTATCGTGCATTGCCATAGATTCACTAATGGTACAAAATAAAGTTAAAAGCTTGATAATAAATACAATTCACGATTCTGTATTGATTGACGTTCATCCAGATGAAGAGGATTTAATTATTAAGATTGTTAAAGAAGGAGCAGGTAAGGTAATACCAATGATGAAAACCTATTATGAAATAGATTTCAATATCCCCCTTGACACGGAGGTTAAGATGGGGTATAATTGGTTAGAAATGAAAGAGGTGTAAATGAAAGATATACAAAAAGGTATACAATCAGATGATAGAATTTGTTTATTTTATATAGCAGATACATTAAAAGATTTGTCTGAAATAAAATCGGACAAAGAACTGAGAAAAAAAGTAGATGAATTTAAACGAGAGTGCATTTATAATTTAGGTGTAAATGCTTTGCATAACCATAACAACTAGAGAGGAGATATTATGGGTGCTATGAAATGGTTTCTTATGGGAGTTGAAGAATTAATTGACCCAGATAAGACACTTGAAGAAAATGTTACTACGAATATAAATAATAAGGTTGAAGTTCGTGGGGAGAAATTTGGAATTACTAAAGATGACATCGAATATGCATATGGGAGAGTTATGCAGGAAGGAGAACAAGATGGATATTAGTACTATGACAGTTGGAGATTTATTTATGGAAGATAACTATGATTGGGTCAATGATGAGGAAGCAGTAGCTTTTTCACGAATTGAGGAATTGATTCGCAATTTCATTAAAACCAATGGAAAAAAGCCAACAAAGATATATGTTGGAAATGATGAGGAAATTCAAAGTTATTTACTGTGGTTTTCTGCGTCATATGGCTTAAAATCTGAGCCAACAAAAAAAACTACATATTTGGAATAATTTACTTGACAAATTATAAAAAATGTGCTAATGATAATTAACATTTAACCAAGAGGTATATATGACTGAAAATCAAGTTGCAAGTTTTGACCAATTAAATCAAAATCAGATTATGGAAATGATAGGACAAGATGTTGGTCAAACAGGAACGGGATTGCCTAGATTAACAATTAACAGGCAACCAGAGAATGATGAAGGCAATAAATTGCCTGTGGGAACATACGCTGTGTATGATTCTGGAGTAGAATCAATGGTGTATGGTAAACCCGCCACCTTCAGACCATTCTTAAATGCATTTCAATTTATGGAATATGATGCGGAACAAAATAAATTTTCAAAGCGTTCTGTCATCTTTAAGAATTGGAAAGATGACCCGATAGACACCAGTGGTGGTAGCCGTTGTGGTAAAGTTCCTTTCAAGGAAAGGGATAAATTATCCAAAGCTGAACTGGAACATCAAAAAAATATAAAATGCTATCGTCTTGTATATGGAACAGTAAGCATTGATGGTGTTACACCTAACGGAAATAAAGTATCCGTAAAAGATAAGCCTGTCTTGTGGCGTGTCACAGGAAGTAATTTTACTCCTGTAGGAGAATCCATACAAAGTCTTAAAAATAGAAAAAAGCTAATGTTTAATCATACATTATCTTTAGATACAGAAAGACGAAAAGCAGGAAGTAATGTTTTTTACGTTTCAGCTATAAAAGTAAATCAAAAGGAAGTTACTTTTACAAAAGAAAATATGGAATTAATGCAAAAATTCCAAGAGACTATTGCAACAGAAAATGAAGATATCGTATCTTTGTGGAAAGATGCCAATAAATCTAAAAATAATGGCAACGATAAGGCAAGTGCAAAAATAGTGTCTGATGTAGAAGGAAGTCCGTTTGAAGGTGATGACAAGATTTGAGTAGTCAAATATTAGAAAAGGTTCAATCATTCCTCAAGGAAGCGACAGATGATTCTGTCGTTGTCTCTGAGGAATTGATTGAAGAATTTGGAGAATTATGCAAATCTGCATTGCGAAAACAATTTACGGATAAAAGAGAGAAATCCTTTAGGGCAAGAATGTCTAATGTGGGAAAACCTTTATGCCAATTACAAATGGAAAAAAGTGATACTGAATCAGAAGGTCAGCCATATAATAATAAAATGAGAAATACATTCGGAGATTTAATAGAGGCTTTGGCTGTAACTATCGTTAAAGCGTCTGGAATAAAAGTAAATTCCACTCAAAAATCTGTTTCTTATAAGTTTAAGAATAAAAAAATTTATGGAACATATGATATCGAAATTGATAATAAAATTTATGATATTAAAAGTGCTTCCCCCTACGCCTTTGAACATAAATTTGGAGATGATGGGGGATTTAAATCTATTGTAGAAGAGGATGCCTTTGGCTATTTATCGCAAGGATATCTCTATAGTGAATCTGAAAATAAGAAGTTTGGTGGTTGGATTGTTATCAACAAAAGTACGGGCGAATGGTTGGTAACAGAAACACCAACGGAGGACGAACAATGGAAAAGCCTTGCTATCAATTTGGCAAAAGATAATCTTACTGCTTTAGATAAGGGTAAACCCTTTAGGCGTTGTTTCAGCGACATTGAGGAAACATTCCGAAAAATCCCGACAGGAAACAGGGTGTTAGGGATAGTTTGCAGTTTCTGTCCTTACAAGTTTCCGTGTTGGGGGGAAAACAAGTTGCAGTATCTCCCTCAACAACAGTCTAAAGGGAAAAACCCTAGATGGGTTTATTATACAGAAGTAAATAATCCCAGAGAAACAAATGAAAATAAGAAGTAGAAAAGCAAAAGGAAGACGATTACAAAATTGGGTTCGAGATGAATTATTATCCTTATTTACTACTTTGTCCGATGATGATATTTATTGTGCTATTATGGGGGAATCTGGTGCTGATGTAAAATTTTCTCCCAAGGCTCAAAAATTACTTCCCTATTCCATTGAGTGTAAAAATAAAGAGACATTCAAGGGAATTTATGATATAATAAAACAAGCACAACACAATGCTAAAAAAAATCAAGTACCTTTAGGTATAATTAAAATGAATAATTTTGAACCATTGGCCATATTGGATGCTAAATTCTTTTTTAATATAGTGGGGGGAAATGAAAGAACTTATTTCTAAGAATGGAATAAATTTATTCATATCTCCTACAGAAAATGGATTTGTCTGTATGGCTATAGAGGATGAATGGATGTATTCAGATGAAGGATATCTTTGTTCAGTCATTGCACGGGGAATGATGAAGATGGCTTGTGATAATCCTCAAGATACATTTGAAATGGGTCTGGATGGATTTGGCGAAGATATAAAAAATAAAAAATCTGTAAGGGAAAATGGAGAGGATAATATACCAAGACCGAAAGGTGCAAAAATAATAGATATTGTGCCTTATTTTAATAAAAGGAAATTAACCAATGGATCATAAAGATTATAAATTAATATGCTGATAACTAAAGAAATATTAAAAGAAGCTGATGAATTGGTAGCAGGAGACCGGCATAAGGATTATGGGGATAAAGTTGAAAACCATAATAATATTGCAAAGTTATGGTCAGCATATTTAGATTCAAAAGTAGAAGCTCACGATGTGGCAATATTAATGGTACTGTTAAAAATAGCCAGAACAAAACTTGGAGAAATTAGTAAGGATACTTACGTGGATATGTCTGCATATGGAGCCATAGCAGGGGAAATTAAATTTAAGGAACCTAAAAAAGAATCCGAAGGAGAGAGAAGGGGCAGGGAAACATTGGAGTATATTAAAAAAATAAATAAAAAAACACAAGGAGAAAAAGATGGAAGATAATTATATTTTAACAAATAGTGACAGAAATATCATATTAAAATACTTATATACAAAACCCTATCAAGAAGTGGCTCAAGCTATATCCGTATTGGCACAGTTGCCTAAACTAGATTCAAAGATAAATCCAAATTTTTTGAAAGAGGAAAAGAAACCCAGAAATGAAAAAGACTAACCTATTCTCCCTTCAAATTAGTGTTAGGGAAGATGGTAGGTTAGCCTTTGATTATGATTATATTAAACCAGAGAGGTTTGTAAAAAAATTAGATGATATATATCCTGATTACGAAAATACCCACGCTATTGCATCCGCTATTAGGTATTGTGTAGGCAACGCTGAGTATTTATCTGACGAATTAAGAAAATTATTACGTTCTGTTTAAGCTTTAGCCATATGGTCGCTTAGTTCCTTGGCACGATTTGGAGTTTGCTTTGCCCAACGTGAATCAAGCATCTCAACCGATGCTAATTTATAATTACGATTTTGAAGTGCCTTAATCATATTTTTAAATTTTGAAACTCCAGAGAATCCCATTTGATATATCATTTCACATAATACTTCTTTTGCATCATCTGAAATGACACGGAGATTATTTTCTTCGCAAAATCTTTCCATAAATTTCCACGCTGATTGAAAGTCAGAATCAAATAACTTCATCCAACCTTCTTCAGTTGTTGGAACTTCCTCATTTGGCATAATCCTATGCCCAATTCCCCCTGTTAAATACCCAAGTGTATCCGTATACGGCTCTAAACGATATCCCTCGTGAAGTTTAATTCTTTCTTTAAGTGATTCTTTTGACATTAATTGATGTGATCCATTAACACGAACCACCCTATCACTAAACACTTTTCTGTATCCTTCTTGGTCATATCTGACAGTATCTTAATAGTATTTAACATTATTGAGCCAACATTTTTAACAGACCCTTTGTGGGTGTCCATTCTTTTTCTTCTTTTCTATTATATATCGTCTTATCTGCTACTTTTCTTTGACGATATTTAGGAGTCCTTACTTCCTTTGCCATAGGATTTGATTTTTTAGGCAATTTTTTTGATGTTAATTGCATTTTCTTTTCCTTTATTTTCTCCTATTTCAAATTCTATTTCCTCTCCCTCTTTTAAGGTTTCAATACCCGCTTTTTCCAAAGCTGATACGTGCAAAAAGACATCTTTGCCTTCCTGTTCAATAAATCCATATCCTTTGGTTGGATTAAACCATTTAATTTTACCTGTAGTCATTAGTTTCCTTTATAGTTATTTGTTATTCCATTTTTCCTTCTTGCTTAGCGTCCATCTTTTGAATGCTTCTTTGCTTATTTCTTTCTTTACCATCTTTGCTCCTTCTGGGAGT
>Ga0098044_1002115_pt1 | contig 10322 bp, 5 predicted proteins | sample 10_taG_FD_75053 | JGI IMG/M metagenome (GOLD analysis project Ga0098044, IMG submission 75053) | Marine viral communities from the Subarctic Pacific Ocean - 10_ETSP_OMZ_AT15264 metaG | ecosystem: Environmental > Aquatic > Marine > Oceanic | place: Pacific Ocean | collected 2015-01-16 | reverse complement strand
CTTATATAAAGGAGTTTGCATATGGAAGCCAACATAATAGATCAATAGAATTTACCGTTCCAGATCAAAGTGAGAACAGGCCTCTAACAATTGGAGTTAATAATTTTATTGATACCAATGGTACAAATCTTGCAACAATACCCATTCGTTGTGGCATTGACCATTTTCGATTGTCAAGACGAATTGGCGAGGATACTATACCGGCTCACTGGGAGTTAATATTACAAGGGTCTCCTTCTTTTGGTTCCGACACATCAGGTCCAGGTTTAGAGTTTAAATCTTCCGAAGTTGGAGACCAAGCTACTTTAAGACAGAACATCGCTCTTAAAAAAGGAAACTCATACAGGTTCAACATAACTGCTTCCGGAACTGACCCAGTAAAAATTGGATTATACAGACAAAGACATGCCGGTGTTAGTGTAGATGCTAGGGAATATTTTGATTTTGACAAAGGAATATTTTTAAGTAGAGGTAAGAGTGTACCTGTAAGATACCCTAGAGGTTCTACTGTAGCTTCAGGTCTCCCCGTTGATCCTGATAAATCGATATTTCTAACTAAGCATAGAAAAACTCATTCTGTTGATTTTCGTCTCCCAGAAAACCCTGTAGATAGATCTGCTTTCGGAGAAGAATCGATTTCTTATTTTTGGGAAATAAAATTACCTGCAGATTCTAGTGATTTTCTTTCTGATATTTCTATCGCTAGTGTAGATTTGATTAATTTAGAAGAGGAAGTTCTTAGAAATTCTAATTTTTCTGAAACTGAATCTATAATCCCTAATTCTGATTTGTTTAGAAAACAGCTCGCGCCTGAGTACGTTACTGACATAAATGGTTCTAGGATGTTAGGGATTTATGATTTCTCAGGTCCCTTAGACAATCCAACACAGTTTGTAGGGGATCTCGTTTCTGTACAGGACCCCACTGACGCCACCCGCCCCGAAGTTACAGTTCGTCAATGGGGGGGAGACACCCACAATCCCATTGTAATATCAAAAGAGGGAGACTTGTGGAACGCAAGGAACGTGTCAGGAAGTGTCTCCTACGTAATGTCCTCAGTTGACGTGTCAAGTGTTACTGATGAGGGGTACCTAGATATAAGAACTATCTATCGAGGGTACACCTCTTCCAAGGTTGGTACCGCTAGATTTGGAGCTAGCTTCTTCTTGTCCGAGGTAGACCAATTAAAAGACAGTCTAGGTAACCTTCCCAATTCAGATAGAAGTAGAGAGGTTCCAATGCAGCTGTCATTTTGGTATAGTACTGAAAATCCAGCAGCAAGCGCCCCACTTTCGGTACAAGTATTTTCCGACCAAATATCTACTGGTGTTAGAAACTACTATTCTTTTTCTTCGTACGATCCATATGGAAATGATCCAAACATGGATGGTTGGACCGATAGAACTACTTGGAGCCAAGTAATCGGCAATGTGTCAGAAGGTTATCTCGGAGGTCCGTCCTTACCTCCTACTGATCAGGGAAAATGGAGAAAAGCATCTGCACCTATTGTTTTAATGAAGGATATGTACGATAACCCAGAGGACCACGAAATTCATATAAGGTTTCGTCCCGTAGGGCAATCTTCTAACATTAGGTCCACTTACATTAAAGGTATTTCTCTAGGCCCTACTCCTGGATGGAAGTATGCTCATCTCGGACCTAGTAGTACGGTAAGTTTTTCAGAAAGAGATACTCTTGTGTACGATTCCTTCGGGCATACAATCCAAAACAGCTGGGATGCAGAGGATCAGTATATTGGAACGGTGTTCAGTGGGTTAGTTCCAAATGAGGATTATACTTTAATGGTAAGATATAAATCTTCAAAAGCTGCTAACGTAGATGTGTTAAATCTTCAAATGTCAGGAGTAGTGTCTGATTATACTGATTGGCGTTATTACAATTGGAATGCCGACCAAAAGTCGTGGCCCAAGTATTCCACCGGGGGTACTGCAACAAAGAAAAAACTTACAGGCACAGCAGGAAATTACGTTACCTCTTCTCTTCCTATTATGGGGATGAATCACGCCGGTTTTACGGTGGACCAGGAGTATTTCCTAAGATTAGGTTACGAAAGTGATGCTACCATTGAATTTGATTATATTAAGTTAGTTCGAACTCCGCGAATAGCGTACACGGGACCTTTCCACAAGGATAGTTTAAGTCCATGGCAAACTATACAAAACAACCAAGCCCATTTTTCTGATGATCCTTTTTACTGGGGGGATGGAGTTAGTGTTTTTGCTGATAGTTCTGCTACGAGGGTAGAGTTGATTACGTCTGGTTCTGAAGGTGGGTATATTCAAGTTACCAACCCTTTTGACATAGAGGAGACAGATGGACGTGTAAGATGGTCAAAAACCCAAAAAGACTTAGGGATAAATAAGTGGGATATAGTTACTGTTGCCTATGGACAGTATGATGTTTTGACAGGAGCTTTGAGTGACCAATTCTTGGTTATAACTGTTTGGGACCCGATCACAGAAGAGCAGTGGTACTGGAACGGAAGTGATTGGAGTACCGGATGGGAGTACGTTCAGAAGGACGGCGCTAGCATTGGGCCCTCCACAGACACCGGAGACCAAAATTACCCATTCAAGGAAATACAAGCATCAGGAATACCCATAGATGGTCACTACCTCCATGATGATACAAGGTGGAAGGTTATATCATATACCCGAAACTCAGACGGAGGTACACCTCCTTATGTTCACAGGAGGTCCCCTCTTCGGATTTATAAAACTGGAAAAATAGTGACTGCTATAGATAGTGAGGGAAATCCTAAGACAGTTTTCAATCAAAATCATAGCTACGCAAGCGCTCTTCCAAGTGTAGGTGTAGCTCCAATGGACAAAACTCTTCAACCCACTTCCGTGGATGGAAGTGGTCCTGCTAGGTTGGGACATTTTTTAAATGCTATTGAATTTTCTGGATCTCCTGAGTTTTCCTCAATGAAGTTAGAGCAAGTTGTCCAAGCTGGTTGTTTCCTTCCTGGAAGTGGGCTGGAGTTGGATAGATATTCTTTCGGACATACTGATAAATCCGAATCTAATGCATTTTCTGGGGTACTAAGCGGTATGTTAAACCAGCAAAGTGTTATTAACAGTGAAGGGTACATTATGGAAGCCAGTGGATCCGTTAGCTCCTACACCGTAAAAGACTCCAGTGCAGGATTCGTTGTGTCCGCATACCCCATTGATAATTCGTTTGGACTGTCGGCTATTAATCACGAGAGGGAAGTTAAGTATGTTTTAACACTTACTCCAAACGATTGGAAACTTTTAGATTATTACTATGGGGGAATCGCTAATATCGGATTACACGTCTTTGACCTGCCTGCCACCGCTAAAAAGTTTGCAGGGGTCTCGAGCAATCATTTATCATTCCTAAATAGAACTAAAGGAACTCCGTATGGAACCGCCGCGACTATGGGAGCAGGTGGTAAAACTTCCCTATATAATCTGACAGACACAACAAAAAATCCAGTGTTTAAATTATTTGCTAAGAAAATTTTTCAACCTGGGGGGTTAAGAATGAACTCAAGCGACTATAATGACTTTATGACTATCGTCTGGACTATAAAATTCTAATGGCTACTAAACTCAGAGACTCGATAAAACCAAAAGGACATCTTGAAATCACTAAAGTGTATCGAGATGGGAAACGTGAAGTTGTGTACTCAAAGCACAATGTTATAACTGTTGGGATGGGTATAACACTTTCTGAGATGTTTGCCCACGCTACAGACGAGGATCCCGGCTCTACTCTTGGAAATGCAAACATTGGAAGTTATAGAATTAAATATTTCCAAATAGGAACAGGAGGAGATACAGTAGCCGACCCTGCACCTAGCTCTTTGACCTCTTTGGGATCTCCTTGCGTTCTTTCTCAATATGGAGACCAAGCCAGTCTTATAGTTGGGAGTCATAATTTATGGCAGGATGGTGCCTTGTCAAATAACGCATTCGCCAAATTGGATGACGCGAACATCAGGAAATATGGGAACACTGGAGTTAGTTTTACGTTTGACCTAGATGTCAACACTGCAAACGGTGTGGCAATTGATGAAATTGGAATATTTAGTGCGGACCCATTCCTAAGATTATATGCGACCCAACAAGGGGTGAGAGCGTCTGTCTTGTGCGCCTATAGAAAATTCCCAGAAATTACCAAAACTACTAAGTTTGCTCTTGCTTTTAAATGGACAATAATATTCTAATATGCCTGGAAAACTAAACACTAATGACACAACTTTCGGTGGGGGGAATAGTAATTTCTCTGTTGGCTCCGGTGGAGAGGACATCACTGAGCTTTTCGATACGGAGGTTACCAAATTTGGTCCCGATCAGTTTTATAATTGGGAACAAGATAATATTCCTATTGTTGAGCTGGAGAGTAGGACCAATGCACTATACTCACAGCTAAACGGGCAAGGAGCTGCAAATTCTACTTATAGTCCGGGAGTAGGGGGGAGAGCTGCTGTTGGAGGTCCCGCTAGTATTTCTAACAACATAGCAGGCGGCGTTACATTAGTTTTATCTTCCGTCGCGGATAAGGCGAATGGTATCTACACAGATTTAGATGAATTAGTTTCTAACATCCCCAAAACAATTAAAAGCCCTACTTTAGTTGAAATTTGTAGGTACGGAAATCTTGGAATTCTCAGTTTGTCTAATTTTAAAACTGAGGGTGCTGGTAGTTTAGAAATTATAAATAGAAATTTTGGAACTTGCCACGGTGGGTTTAGTAGTATCAATACTGTGTCCGCAGTTCGAAGCGTTTCTGATTTTGCAGTAAGATACGGAGATACTTCGCAAACTCTTGTTACTTCCGTGTCTTCTGTTGAAATGTTTAATGACGTATCTTCGGCAGCATCCACTAAGACCGGAGTTAATTGCTATAACGTTTCTGGTTGGAATAGTAATTACAGATGTTTTGCTGCGCAAGATAATGCAACTAATAATCGTGTTGGTCCTATTAATTTCTCATACGGAGGTTTGAATGGGGTAGGAGGAGTTTTCCCATTCACTAGAGCAGGTGCAGATACGGGAAACTACGGGTTTACACTTTCTGCCTATTCCGCAAAGTTTGATCACTCTATCAGTTCTTTGGACGCAAAGCCTGGTACTGAAAATGGGTATGGGCTTCAACTTAAGAGTAACCTTGTTACTTATCCTACCGTAGGAGTTTCCGCAAACTCTTCTTCTTACGGAAGTTATTTTACCATGGTTGAGGTGAATAATTGTGCAGGCCCCGCTATTAGATTAAGCAATATAATGGTAGACTCGTACTCAGGGTCTGGAGTAACCTTAAAGCACAGGGCTACTGCAGGGTTCAATGTTAACAACTCTAGGATTTCCCTTAAAGGAACTGCTTCAGTCAGAAATCGGTACTATGGGTATAGGATATCCAACTCTACAGTAAATGTTTTGGATGGGATGATCGCTTATAGAAATTATCCTATTACGGCTGGAGTTAGGAATGTAAGTTCTACGGAGCTTGAGGGAAATATTCCTTTAGTCTGTAGTGGGGTTGGTCTTTATGCTGCAAACTCTACGGTTGCATTTGATTCCGTGTATAAACCAAACAACCAGGCTATTAATAGTGGTACGGGAACTTATTACACAATACCAGGGAAGAAGCTCTATCACTTCTCACACAACGGAACCGGGATTTATGTTAAAGATTCTACCGTGGTTGGTGGGGTTGGAGGGCATACTTTCAAATCCACTGGTAATGATGGTTATATGGGTGGAGACGCACAAGATTTTGAAACCACTAAACTTGCAGCAACCTTAAACACTCAACACGGAATCGTAGCTGAAAATTCTAACTTTTTGTATAATGGTATTCCTTGGGCTTACAGAAATGGAGAAAATGGATTTGTAGCTAAGAGTTCGAATATTGGATTCATTGGGACTATCTGTGAGCTCAATTCTAGGGACGGATTGCATCTAGAGAATTCTGACTGTACGTATGGATACGGGTGGGAACACTATAAGAATGCAGTTAATGACACACACAAAATAGGACAAGGGTCTAGAAATTCCCAAGTTCATTGTGATGGTAACGGTTATCACAACATCTACGTAGGAAAATCTTCCTGCATGAAATCTCAATTCGGTAGAGCCATGGCGGCTTACTATGGGGCTATCGGAGGTAGTGAAAGTGGGCGTTCTATGGGATGTTCTTCTGGTTCTTATGGGTATGCTAAGGATTATAATCCTATGGTCTCTGTCGATAACGGGTCAAAAGCAACTTTCTTATCTTTGGGAGGAGCCGCCGCTACTCGTCCTACAGGCACCCAATTTGCGCCAGTTAAAGGGTATGTTGCAGCAGCTACTAATAACTCTGAAATAACTTTCATAGGTACTTCTGCAAATGCAACGATGGCTTATCGAAATTACCCTTTCTTATCTTCAGGAAACCTTCCCTACACGTGGTGCAGGTCCGCATTTTATGCAGGGAATAATTCTACTACTAGATTTAGTGGACCTACTAAGATTTCCGGATTTGGAATCGCGTCCTTAGCGGAGAAAAATTCAACTACGAAGTTCTGTCCGATTTATGGGGATGACAGTGAATACTTTGATAACTACGGATTTGATCTATCAACTACCACAGGAAATCATACCAAAGTGGAGTTACATGCTTTAAGGGCATGTTTAGTTGCAAATGATAACTCTACTATTGATATGACGGATTTGGGGGGTTCTAGTACTGGAATGAATACTGCAAATTCCGTGGACGTTTTCGGTGTGGATTCTAATTATTGGAAATGCATATCAGGCGGTTACATGCAGTTCTATCCAAATGCTTTTACCGCATCAGTTATGAAAGGCTACGGTTCCTATAACGGAGGAGGTAAGAGCGGAGGTCTTGATTACAACTCTAAGATAAATCCCGGCGCTCTGAAATCCAACAGAAGCACTGTCTCACTTGGCAACCAAAATGACATTTCTACTGGAGGCATGTGTGTAAGAGCAGTTGGAAACAGCTCTGTTAAGGTAGACAGTGTCAATTTCCCTATGGGGAGAAGTACAAGTGCCGTATCTGGAGTTTACTATAACCTTGAAGGATCTGGACAGGAACATGTGACTGGGTATGCTGGCATTGGAGGAACCCCTTACAATCCCGGACTCAATCAAAGGTATGGAGGTTCACAGTTATTCTTGTGGAACCTCGCAGATACATCTAGAATAAAAGCACAGAATTTGTTGGTATCTTCTGTAACACCCTCTGCTATTGGAGGGAGAGTTACGACTTTAGAAGGAGGAGCGCCTGTCAGTGGATACCATGGACCTGCTGGGAACTGGTGGAACGGTGTCGAATTGGATTACTACGGCGCAAATGGAATCGCCTCTAGTGGCGCCAGAAACTTGACCAGACTTGCTTATAATAACAATGGACCTTTTAGGCTTGTAATGGGGACCAGAGGGGATGTTAAGAGTTATTTTGATCTTTCTGGAAATGCGCCCACCGTCAGAGCAGCTGGTCTAGGGTCACTTAGCTCGACTGGAGGATCCCCAATAGATCAAATTATCGGACAGGGATACATGGCTCCAGTATCAGGGGTTTCTGCTATTTCCACTATTACTAGTCCCGATTCATACTACATGACCTACGATCCGTCTGGATATGGTCATAAAGTATTTGGAGGTCTTGATGGAGGTATTCAGTCTAGGAGTCTTGGGGTAGATCCAGTTGTGGCTGTCCCAGTCAGAGATTCGGATTGGCAAGGGTATATGAGAAATTTCTTTGACCAATCTGCTGCCGATACGTTTGCAAATGTAAGACATGCCGCCAATGACAAAGTTGGTTTTGCATCAATTTACAATTCTAGTACACAATCCGAAAATGCAGAGGGGATTGGGGAAGGAAGAGATGGTGACAATGTCACATTTGGAAAGGGAGTGAGATCCCTCAATCTTTTTGATTTAGATGATTTAGTATAAAATGACAAATCTCGATATCCCACTTGACGATATTATACAGCCTGTACGGAAGTATAAGCCTAATGATCCTTATTACTATGAGGTGGACAACCTTCCTATTGAGGAGCTTGAAAGTAACTGCGTCACGCTAAACACTAACATCAGGACAATACGGGATACTGTCGTCGCAGAATACCCATCAGAATCGACAGTACGTGCTTTAATCGGCACCGCACAGTATGAGACTCAAAATACTTGGGCTTTCGGCACCTATCAGATGTATTTGGAGGGGAACTTATTTGATCCTAACCTAGACTTTAATACTGGTAAAGTTTACCAACAACATCAAATTTGGGACGAGAGTGTGGGCTATTCGACTGGTCCATTGTTCTCTCGGTTTATGGGTAAATATATTGACCGTGCCGGTCATCAGGGAGGCACAGGAGCAGGTCAAATTTTAAATGAAGCTGGCACAGCTTGGACATGGACTGCCGGACATATTTTAGACTGGTTCTACGACAAAAATTATATTACAACTACTTTTTCCGACATAGTTAAGCTTTCATCGAAGGATGTAAATGCTATTACAAGAGACGATTCCAACTCTGTGTATGACGCTGCCGACCCTGACATATCCAATCCATTTATGACGAAAGCGGATTTAAATACATATGTAAAACCTGATTCCGCAGGTGCGGCTAACGCCGCACCCACTGCTAACAGTGCCAATCCGTTTGCTACTATGGGCGACATAAGTCGAAAAGACGAGACTATTTTTAATGAGTTACTTCCTCTGGCATTGAACGTTAATGTCCCCCCCAGTACTATCACTTGGACGGATGTATTAACTCAGGTGCTGGTGTCAAACGCACCTGCGGGAGAGTACAGGGCTACCATTCACTATACGCTGGGTTTTGGCTGGATAAGCAGCGCCTATGATAACACTACTCAGTTCTATATAGGGTTCGATTCTAATAAAGACTCACTGGATAATAGTTGGTTTCCTTCCACCAATCCTTTGTCTAATATATGTCCTCAATATGCCCTTTTCCTAACTAACAAAAGCAACAGTATCCAGGCTTGGGGCTATGGCGCCCATCCCAATCATGGCTCTTCATCGAAGCCGGATAATGTATTCGAAAGCCCACCAATACTCAGGCAAGAATGGAATAACTCCGCTGGCATACCTGAACACGGATTTTGGGAGCCTTATGTAGGGTATTCAGTGCCCCTCAGCGGTTCCCGCCCATACCACCCTATAACATGCTCAAGTAGGTCGGGAGGTATGGTACAGGACTTTACTTTAAGTACCTCTAGTGATATCTGCTTTAAAGCAATTTCTAAGACTGATCGTTGGAGCCAGCCTACATCTGTCGAGTCGTGCCGCATTGTATTGGAGCTGTTAAGTACATCATGATCAAACATTTTATAGGTCTAGGTTTACTTCTCCTATCCTCTTGTTCTACGCTCATGCCAATAGCAGGTGGAGCAGCAGGCGCTGGGATTGGTGCTGCTTTAGGAACTCCAGCTACTGCAGCCATAGGAGGAGCAGGCGGGGTTGTAGCTGCTCAAATGGCATTCCCCAATGAAAGTGTTGATCCGAGTGTTGCTCTCGCAGCAGCGCAAGCTGGAAAACCAGCTCCAGGAACAGCAGCTTCTACCATTCACGAAACTAAGAACCTTGTGTGGGACTTAGGTTGGATGTATTTGCTAATCTTTGTCCTCGTTCCCCTCTTTACAAAGAAAGGGCGTGGCTGGGTTAAAAAGTTTGCTGACATTCATAATACTGTTTCCCAAAAGGAGATAGACGCAAGAGATGAAGAGCAAGATGTTAGACTGAATGAACTTGAAGAAGTTATCAAAATAATAAAAAAGAAGAATAAGATAACTTAACAATGCACTAAATAAGCTAGAGGGAGTTTCCTCCCCATTTAAAAATATGAAACTTATAGACTATAATTTTATCTCTAATGACGACGCAAAGACCATCATGGAGGCATACGGGTATGAAGTTGCTGAGGAAGAAGCCGTTGAGGAGACTCCGGAAGAGCAAGTAAACGAAAGCGAAGAAGCTTTGAATATGTTTGTTTATGAAAGCAACGGTGTTGTTTTCGCTCTTTCTGAAGATGTTGAAATCATCGACGATGTTCCTTACATTCCAGCTCACGCTTTGACTGATGAAGACATTACAGGACTAGACGAAAACAGTACTTCCCTTTTGGAATCTGTTGAGTATGACGATGCTACTTACAACCTCGGTGACGTTTTCGAAGACGAAAACAGTGGGGAAATATTCGTCGCACTAGAACTTCCTGAGTAATAATGACAACACTAAGTGTAATGGAGATGGCTGATGACATCATGTCCTCTATGGGCATCTCGGACGCTGTT
>Ga0098044_1002113_pt1 | contig 10332 bp, 7 predicted proteins | sample 10_taG_FD_75053 | JGI IMG/M metagenome (GOLD analysis project Ga0098044, IMG submission 75053) | Marine viral communities from the Subarctic Pacific Ocean - 10_ETSP_OMZ_AT15264 metaG | ecosystem: Environmental > Aquatic > Marine > Oceanic | place: Pacific Ocean | collected 2015-01-16 | reverse complement strand
CAGAGTATTTCCCATATTGGGAATTCACAATGGTAATGATGTTAGCATTAATACTAAGCATACTCTGGAGAATGCATAGAACAGAAACAAAAATCGACATACAAAATGAATTGTTACATCACATTATTGACGAAGTTGAGTAATGGGAACCGTTAAATCATCAATACACGATGATACTGTTCCATCACAGCATTACATAGGAGAGATGGAACGTCTTTCTGGAGAGATATACAAACTAGAAGAACAGATAGGTCTATTAAAATCTGCTCTTATACAAATAAAGGTAAAAATAACAGATGTTCAATTTTATGAACCAGATGACTACGATCTGAATGATATCGTAGCTTTAGTAGAAAAATCACTGGAGGTTAAATGATTGTTATGGATGTAGCAGAATGGATAGTCAACTTTATCGCATTTGGTCTAGGATTGACCCTAACCATCTTAGGTCTATTTGGAGTATTAATGATCACAACCCTTGTATTAGATGGAATTAAAAAGCTGAAAGATTAGGACGGGTGGAGGAAGCCAGTATGCGAGGATACTATGGCTTCCAAAGAGTACAAAGAAAAGCTAAGAAAGAATAAGGCTAAACTAGATGATCTAATACATTATTTTGGTAGAGATGTTGATGAGTGGATAAACCGAAAGGATATACTCATATCAGCTATAAAGGATACTTGGAGGGGCAAACAATCCTCTGAGTATCCTCCTTATACCTGTACTGAATGTAATAGATACTGGTCACATGAGATAAATCAAAGCACAAAGAAGAAACAATACAATTACTTAAAGAAAAGTGTCTTCAATGGTGTCTTATGTAAAAAGATAAAATGCCCTGAATGCTCATAGTACAAAGTCCTCTATTTGAGTAGCAAGTAAGGGGGCATAATGTCTTTCTGTGGTCACAATGGAACTATGCCCCAATAGTTTACTGACCTTAAAAATAGGCATTCCCAACTTGATCAGATTCAAACCAAATGTCCTTCTAAGGTCATGAAACCTTCCATTCCTTATTTCTAATCTTCTCAAATTCTTCTTAAAATTCTTTGATATATACTCACCGTTATAATCCCATATTCCCTTTTTCATTGAGAGTATGGCCCTTGCTTGTTTGTTTATGCGAACAAGCCTCTTACCAGACTTACCATCTACCTCAAAATGCAAAGGTTTAAAATCATAGGCCTTCAACCCTACCAACTCTCCTCTTCTTGCACCAGTATAGTATGCAAATTGTATAAATAGGTTAAAATCCTCATCAATTACCTCATTTTTTATCAATTTCATCTCGGCATCATCAAATACCCTATGTCTAGGTATGGATGCACCAATATTCTCAAACTTCTTCTGATCCGTTATGATGTCATTCCTGGTCCCCCAATTGATACAAGTATTCACCCTACCCTTTACGATGATGGCAGCGTTCTTGTTTTCTGGCACACCTTTTAACAAATAACGATGTAAGGCACCTTCTGTCATCTTACGACTTTCCTTTGTCCATTTATGCGGTTCATTTAAATACTCTACGACAAGATTCTTAAAGGGTATGAATCGTTTATTCTCCTTTACGGGATTATAAAGCTTGTTCAAGGCTTGGTATTCTAAAGTTGTATGCAATTTATTGGCTACACGTTCATCTTTTGTATGTGTACTCAAGGTAATGACCTCACCTCGTATCACCTTTTTAAAATAAATATCACCGTATTGATTCTTATAAAGATTCTTTTTTAACATTTTTCCCCCTTTTCAGTATATATATAGTATATATGCCGATCTAGTTATTATTTTGGGAAATTTCTAGAATCCGTAAGTGTCGGAATATGTGCAGTTAAAGGAGAGCGAGAGACGAGATTCGAACTCGCGACCCCCACGTTGGCAACGTGATGCTCTACCAGCTGAGCTACTCTCGCATTAGTGTTTTCTGGTCGCTCTTTGTTCGTCTGAAATTATCATAAACAATGCTTTTCCCTATGCTTCAACTTATATGGATAAAACAGTTTTAATCAATAAAAAGTATATATATAGTATATATTATAAAAATATAAGTGTCCAAAAAGTAACTGATATATGTAAAAGGCATACCTACTATCGCCTAATGGAATATTGCATTTTTAAGTCTCTATATATATGGACTTACAATGCTACTTTTTGGACATCTAGACTACGTTGTTTACGTTTGGAATGTCTATAGGATATGGTCTTTCTTTTTTGCTTACAAGAATTACAATATATAGTATTATGAGCAATGAACTTGAAGGACTTACGACATTGTTTACAAGGTTTGGTATTATTATCATATAATTTAATAGAGCTAGGTAATTCAGATATCCTACCTCTCTTAAAGGCGAGTATGGTCTCTTTGGTGATATTAATAAATTTATTTACCATTCAATCTGACTCCATTCAAGATCCTTTGGTGAAGGTTTTCTATATATCTTTTTAGCAGTACCTTTAAACTCTAATGGTTGTAATAAAGCCTCTGCAAGACCTCTTTGAATCGAAACTGGTAATTTTTCACGTATTTCTCTTTGTACAAATCCCCCTACTCCATCCTTTAGTAATCTTCTAAGTGGAATTTTCATTCGTTCTTTCAATGATGTGTTTCTAGCAAAATCCCAATTATCATAATAGTCTTCCCTTAATACACCACCAAGTTCTTTACTTCCTTTCATTCTTGTTTTTCTACCAAAACCACCAAATAAACCGTGTTTCATATTTGCCCATTTATCACTATCTCTTGCAGAAAAATAATCATCTGGATTTTTATAATGATAGTATTTTTTACCATCTTCCGTATGGCTACCAAATTTATTCCATATTCTATCTATAGGATTATTCTGATTATAATCATCTACTATTTTTTGATATGCACTCCTATCTAAATGTGGATGATTATCAGATAAGTATTTTATTTGGTTCTTTGCGCTTTGTGCTGCGTTATACTGACCCATATCCAAAGTTTGGTTATATTTTTCATTAGGCTTACCTAGGCCAAGTTTTTTTCTCCATGCAAACAACCTATCTTCCACTGTAACTCCTATAGGCTTCCATTGAGGTATATCATCTATGACCGCTTCTTTAAAAACCTTAGGGTTAGTTAATACTCTTTTTAACTCAGGCCATTTATTATCATATGCCGCTGGCGTAATACTATTTGCTATCAACCTACTAATAGGTGTGCCACCACTTACTGCATACTTAACAGCTTTTCCACCTGCAATAGGATCAGCGATAAAAGACATTTGCTCACCTAATTTGGTCTCAGGTGTCGAAGATTCATAATTACCAGATGGCAATAGACCAAGTAATGCATCATCTGTGCCTCTATATAATCCTTTTAATACACCACCTACTCCCGTATCAGGAATTAAGTTACCTACCTTATCAATAAGGTTAGGCTTATACTGTTTTATATTACCAAACCTATTAGGGTCTGCTCCTACTGGTACTGGTATATCTACTCTAGTGGAAGACGGTTCTTCTACATTAAATCCTTTAAATCTATTTGCCATACTCGTCTCTATATTTTTCAAAATACATTTTTCTCATATTTTCAGCATTCAATAAACCGCTATTAACTGCTTTTCCTATAAATTCTTCACCTTGGTTATTATAAATATCTGTTTTTTTATCATACTCTAATAAAGCACTTATCAAGTCTTTGTGTTTCTTACTGTCTTGATTGATATGAACATCCGTTAATGCGTGTCTAATATTTATTAAATCTTTACTGACGTCACCTGTTTTTAAATATGAAGATATTTCATTTGGCAATACTTTTGTAAGTATATTTTTTCTATTTACCATTTTAGGGGAAAATCCCAACTCGTCAATAAACATATTATACATTATATCTATTGATTCAGGATTGTATGTATAGCGACCCATGCTTGCAATATTTCCATCACTATCATAATGATATAAAGATTCACTGTCACCCATCAATTTTAAAAGACCCTTTGTATACCAAGGCATTGACTGCGGTAAGCCTTTTTCTTTAGGCGGCATTTTTAAGTTCCTCCTCTTCTTCTTTTTCCTTCCGTGCCTTCTTTATCTTTTGAGCCAATGTATGTATCGGCAACCCTGTTGATTCTTCAAGCCACATTTCAGGTACTTGCCCAATTCTATAAAAACTTCTTCCAAGCCTGCCAAATGGTGCCCAAGTCCAAAGCTGATAATTTAGAAATGGTTCCCAATCATTGTTTATAAGAGCTTTTGTCGGTCCAAGAACAAGTCTTAACGAAGGACCGGTAACGGTTGATAAAGGAGCAAGTGCTGGATGTGGCCACTGATTAAAGAATGCACGTTCTCTTTGTTTTTCATCCCCGAATACCCAGTCTGCGGTATCCTGCATATATGACATTGGAGGCGGTAAAGCTGAATCAAAAATAGATGAAACGAATATTTGAGCTAACGCAAAAGTAAATATATCAAACGTTAAAATTTGCTGAAACCTTTTTCCAGGGATTGTATTTAAATCAAAACCATAAGTAGCTGCACGTTGATATGCTAATCTTCTAAATCTTACAGAGTTCCATGCAAACGGCATAAAACGAGTCATTATCTTACCGGTAGAAGTACCTGAGAACAAAGGTCTGGCACTAGCATGATATAAAAACTGTGTAGCCTTAACGCCTTCGGTGGCCATGCGGAGCAAATAAGGATTATCATACTTTAAGTTTGGTATTATACCAGAAAGCAATTCATAAGAATTGAGATAATGAGCAAAAAACGAATCCCTACGTAAGGACCGCTCTGATTTACGCATAAACCAAGCCCCTGCATCTACGAATGCTTGAGTAATACCATGAGTCTTAGCTAACTCATACAGTGTTTTATCAGACATAGTGTAATCTTTTTTAAGTTCTTCTACGAAACCGTCTAAAAATCCCTTTACTTTTTTACCTCTAAATCCTCGTGCTATACCCGCCTCAGAAACAATAAAAGATTCTATTGCGCCAGATTCTTCTGCAAATCTATTCGTAAAAGTTTTCACATTTTCAGGAGTAATCTCAAGACCGCCCCGCAATTTTGCTCCTTTAAAAATATTATATAAAAATGCCTTATCTTTTGCATGAGCAAAATGACGCAAACCATTTTGTGAAATAGTGTTTACATTTCCTCCCATTAGATTGCCTAAAGCTGTTTTTGGATGGGACAACAATGAGATGAGCTGCCATTTTGCATCAAAGGCCCCCATTTTTCTAGCCACATCCATAAAGTAACGTTTCTTAGCTTCTTCAGCCTTTGGAACCTTTCCTAATAACTTTTCTCTCCAATTCTTTTTGGGCATTACTCCTCCCAATTTGAAAGCAACCCACTCTAAATATTTTGAAACCTGATGATCGCTTAACCAGTAAAAAGGCGTAAAACGTATTTTTCTAAGTTTCTTTTGTCTCTTTAATGTTTCTTTTATATGATCATACTCATACATTTCCTCATTGCTGACATATTTTTGTTTTTTCTTTTTATCAATTCTTTTAATATAATTTTCAAGACGTTTAATTTCAGGCTTATCTAACCCAATCATATCAGAAGAAAACTCTGATGAATAACCCATTACATTTTTTGTATAAACTTTCATAAGGGTTTCCCACCCCTTCATATCCTCTTTCTTTAGAATATCATTTGTATTTTTAAACTTTTCAATTGCCCGATGAGATACAATTGATGTCAGATTACGATACAATGAGGTTATCCATTGTTTTGAATACACCTCCGCTACTTCAAAATCTAAACTAAAACCCGGCATTGGTACTTCACCCCTTGCCCTACCGGAACCTGGACGATCACCCCATCCTATATTTTCTAATAAACTTGCATCGCTTTTGTCTCCAAGAAACCATTTCATTGCAGCTTCACTTGCCCCTTCTCCTTCTGATCCGCGATTTCCTAAATTCCTATTAAATTCTACCTCTTGTTTTGCAAGGAATATCTCTACAAATATATCTTTACTTATTCCACCTTCTTTTTCCCCTATTAAAAGACTGTCTATAGCATCTTTTATTTTTCTATTATCCCACCAATGCTGTTTAATCTTGTATTTTCTTTTATCTGGCATTACACCATTTATAAGATCATCGGCAAGACGTCCAGCTTCTCTTTTTAAACCAGCCATTGTTTCGTTTATATAAGCATCTACTTCTCTGCGACTCTTTTTTGTAGCGCGATGCATCATATAAGGCCAATAAAAAACATCTTCTACTTTACCAATAGATCTATATGCACTACTTCTCCATACTGTTTCATTTGTGACCTTATCTATTGTATATCTTCTTCTATTATCTTCTCGAAATTTCTTTGCTGCTTTAGATTCGGGCTTATATCCAGCTTTTTCTATTCGCGCTTCAAGAGCTATTTCATATTGTACACGATTTAAAAAATCAACAGAAAGAACAGTGTTATTAATTAAATACTGTAATCGTTTCTGGTCTCCGAAAGAAACAGGGTTAAACACTTTCTTTTGTATCTTTTCAATTTTTAGCCTTCCACTTGGAGTAAATTCAACTAAATCGTTTTTTATTCCATATACATGTGCATCATCTATTTCAGCCCAATCAATTCCAGAAGTAACCCATTTATTATATACTCCTTTATAGAAATTTTTATGTGTTTCTACGATCCAATCCATTACCTCTTTGCCCGATTTTTCAACTGTCTTGCCTTCTTCAGTAATTCTATATGTTTTATCTTTTAATTCATTATAAAAAGGTTGGTTCTCTTTCCAGAATTCCAATATAGTATTTTTATATTTAGCATTTGATTCAGCATCGCTTGATTTTTTTGACAAACCACCACCCGTATCAAATAACTTCTTTGATATTGCAGCTCTGTGAAGTTGCGAAAATTCTGCGGTCCCATTTTTAAGCCCCTGGATCTGTTCTTTCCAACCATAAAAATGCTGTATATATTCCTGATTGGTTTCTTTATCCATGTTTTCAAAAAGATAGATCTGATTAAAAGATTCATTTAGATATTGAAACGTACTAAAGGGAACACGGATATCAACGAAACCAACCTTTCCCTTCCCCATATCATAAGGAACTGTTTTCTTATATAATTGAGTCGCGTCATAAGAAAGCTGTTTCTCTCCTATCCTTTCTGGAAACAAAGAATAATATATTTTCTTTACACGCGGCTCTGTTGAACTCCAAATTCTTGATCTTCTGATAAATTTTTGAAATCTTTCAAGATCTCTAAAAGTGGCATTAGATATTTTTTTCCCAATGCCATATGCTTCTCGACTATACTCAATAAAAAGTTCTTCAATACGCACAGCTCTATCTTGAGGCATCGCTTTAAAATCCTCCATGAGGTCATCTAAAACCTTTGGCATATGCTTCGGTATTTTATCTGCTGGAATATTTTCTATTTTCTTTCCTTCAAATATTTTATCAGAAAGTCTCTCTATAATAATCCTTGATTCAGTATCTGCTTGAGATTTATTAACAGCTTCTCCAGGCTCTACGGTTTCCGGACTTATTTCTTTTCCTTTTAATGTTTCTTTTTTACTTAATGGTTTATCGGATCGAATTATATTAAAAGTTTTCGCAAAGCCTTTAATAAAATCCTTTTTAATATATTCAGGCACCTCTTTGCTCTCTAGTGGAAAACGATTAAAACTGGTTTTATTATAGAACTTACTCCAATTATCTAATGCTTCTTCATACCACTCTATTTTATTCTTGTTTCGATTCTTGAAAGACTTGCTTTTTTCTTCTTTTAACCAATCGCTTATAATCCCCTTAGACTTCTGACTCGAAAACGATTGTGGATATAAAGTGCTTATCATATATGTATGATAATAATCGAGAGCATCTTTTGCGGGGACTCCAAATTCTTTAGCCATTTTATTTATCTCGCGCTTCATTTGCTCCATACTTTTTTCTACATCGGAAAGCGCATACTTTGCTGGTAAAAATTTTCTTTTATTTCCCGCTCTGGCATTTCTCCAATTTATTTTGGTTACAGCAGCTTCTTCAGCTAAAAATCCCATGAAATCCATAGCTTCCTGTTCTGTTCTACCAGCATCTATAAAAGCATTATAAAGTTCTTCACCTTTTTCAGATACTTTAATAACACTGTAGAAATCTAAAGCATCATTTCTTACAAATTTTGCTTCCATAAGCGGATCGAGCGGGCTAATAAGTTTATCCTTTTTAGCTTGATCAAATAAAGTCTGCCACCTTGCATCAAGATCACTGTCTCTTCTAAGGGCTTTTATCTTTAATCCCTCCAGTCCATATTTTTCTTCATCTAAATCTGGATTCTCTTTTAGAAGTTTTTTCATTCTTCTATTCATTTCTTTTTTGTTTATATCAAGATATGTAGGTGTAATTTGAAATTTCCTGCGTTGAGTAAATTTTAATGCATTTGGATCCTTTTTCCATGTTTTATTATGTTCATTAATAAGAGTTCTCCAAGCCTTATTACCGCTTAAATAACGTATATTAATATCATTATTTGCCATTTTGTTAGAAAGCCAAAAAAGCGAATTCATACGATACTCTGTAGATGTAGCATCCCGCATAGTTTGCTGCACCTCTGATATATTCCACGATTTGCCAGTTTTCCAGTTTTTACCAAACAATTTATTGTTTACTTTATATAGATCCCCGTAGCTAGTGCTTTCTATGTCTGTATATTTGAAATCAATTTTCTTACCTTTTAGATCTATTGCTTTAATATCAGAAAAAGCACTTTTAAGAAGAACTTCTCTCATTTGCAAAGGAGCCATCATTTCCCAATAAGAAGAACTATCCGCTGTACGACTTGAAGCCTCTACAGCTAACCGTCTATAACCTCTTATTCCGTCTAATTGATTTTTACTTGTTTTAAATATTACAGTACCATATTTTTTACCGTCTTGTGTTAAATCAAGCTTTATTTTACCGCCATGGTTCTTTATAATATCAGCAGTCATAAAATTCAACACAGTTTTAGCGTTGACTACTGCACCTATGCCTTTTTTACCTTGATAAAATGACATACCGGACTTTCTTAGTGCAAAAGGAAGGTATTGACTAATTTTGCTTTCAACAAATGCAGGTGCCTTTCCTGTCCCAAATATTTTATCCAATTCTTTAGCTTTATTAGCAAAAGTTGCTTCCTTGCCATCAATGGTTCTTGATAATTCATTTTTATTCTTTTTGATTGACTTGCGAAACTCCTTTGGTAACCCTTGATAAATAAATACTTTATCGCCATCTACGTCTGCACCATCACTATAAAAGTGATCTTTGGGATGCATATAAACACCATGATCTTTTAAACCTTGAGCATTTTCAATAAATCCATCGAAACGCAATATTCTTGTACCGCTTACTGCCGAAGACGGTACGCGCATTAAGGCAATCTCTAAATTATCTTCAAACTTTTTTACCTCTCCCTTATAAAGTTTTTTATCTTCTTTAGTTTTAGCAGTTTTAAACTTTACTTTAACTTTTTGATATTCATCCCATAGTTCTCCAAGTGTAGAATCCTTCCCTGTTTTAAACCATTTTACAGGCATCTTCCTTAATCCATAACCAACTTTGAATGTATCTTCTTTGATTGCCCCATGCCTCATTTTTGTAATAGGATCATTTCCGCCAATCCATGAAGATGCTGAATATTTCCACTCAGGATACATATACTTACTTTTCCTATACCTAAGTATCGTAGCTTGATATAATTCAGGGTTTATTATGGTCGAGACGGGGTCAAATTCGCTGTATTCAGCCCATCTTTCTAAATCGGTCACATAGTCCTTTAGTTCTATAAGGTTTTGTTCGTCCCTAAAAGAATCAACGTGTTCACCGTATTGAGTTTCTTTTATTATGTGCTTTAATAATTTTTTAAAAAGCGGATGTTCTGGGTTGCTAACTATTTGAGTAAACTCCGCATCCCCAATATCTTTTATTTTAAAATCATTAGGTATAGACGTATCGGCATTTTTTGATAATTCCTTAACAAGATCATTGGCTTTTTTTGTGCCTTGTATATTTGGAAGAAAAACCTCATCCATAAGAGAATCAAAAGCCTTTGGCTCTACCTGTAATTCATTTAAAAGAACATGGAATTGTTTTTTTATTGATTGAGGCTTGGGTCTAAAACTTCCATTTTTATCCGTAGTTCCAATAGCGTGCAAGTCTTCTCTTACGCCGTAATCAATACGCAAGTCTTCTAATTTTATTTTTACAGTTTTGGGGTTTTTAACCTTTTTGTTGGTACCGCGCTCACGAAATTCATAGGCAATATTTCCATCCTTATCCTTAAATGCTTGTCCATGATATATATTTTTTTTATCGGGAACAATTTTAGCGGCACTAATCATTGCAATACCGCGATTCT
>Ga0098044_1002112_pt1 | contig 10332 bp, 10 predicted proteins | sample 10_taG_FD_75053 | JGI IMG/M metagenome (GOLD analysis project Ga0098044, IMG submission 75053) | Marine viral communities from the Subarctic Pacific Ocean - 10_ETSP_OMZ_AT15264 metaG | ecosystem: Environmental > Aquatic > Marine > Oceanic | place: Pacific Ocean | collected 2015-01-16 | reverse complement strand
CGGTCGCGTCGAGTCTACTGCTCCCGGAGTACGGTTGTCGAAACGAGGCTTCTTGCTTCTGGGACGACGAGTACACGGGCGTCAGGTACAAGGCTCGCCTCGATGCGCTGCCTGTTGACGAGAACTCTGGCGTGATTTGCGACCTCAAGACGACGGTGAATGGGAGCGCGGAAGCGTTCACTAAGGCGGCCTTTAATTTTCGATATTTCCAGCAAGCGGCCCACTACCTCGAAGCGTGGAAAGAGTGTGGTGACGACGACAGGCCGGATTTCTTGTTTGTCGTGGTCGAGAAGAATGCACCTCACGGCGTGAGCGTGTTTCAAATGTGTGAGGCGAGCATCGCGCTCGGGCGCAGAGAACTCGACCGCTTGTTGCAGGTCTGGCAGGCGTGCGACGAGGACGGTATGTGGGCTGGTTACCCGACGCACGTACAACAACTCAGCCTGCCCGCCTACGCTTTTACCCAGGAGCTGCTGTGATCACCGTAGCCACGATTGTCAGGGACGAGAGAAGGCGCTTCCTGCCGAGCGCACTCGAATGCTGGAGTGAGTTCGCGGACAGGATCGTCGCGGTCGATGACGGCTCGAAAGACGGCACGCATCAGTTGCTCGAAGAACACGGCTGCGAAGTGTACCGCGAGACGTTCGATCTTTGGGGTAACGAGACCGCAGCCAGGAAATTTTTGTGGGACAAAGCGGTCAAGGACTCCGAGTGGGTCGTTCACATCGACGCCGACATGGTTCCGGCGAATAATTTTATAGACGCTCTAACGGGCTCACTGGTCGGATTCAGAGTCTATGACCTTTGGGACGACGAGAGGCGCTACAGGAGCGACAGGTGGTGGACAGGGCATCGTAGGCCCTACTGGACGGCTGCGAATGTTCATAAGCACCAGGACGCGAAGTGGGTGTGGGGCGACGCCGGGATTCATAGCGGTCATCTGCCCTTGAACGTGCGCGAGCAGCTCGGCACCGTGTACCCGGTCGCCAGGGAATGCTCGATGCTGCACTATGCGTATTCGAGGCCCGAACTCAGACGCGCCAAATATGAAAAATACATGGCGGTCAAAGAGCAACTCGGCCCGCGTCAGCTGTTTCACGCGCAATCGATCATCGATGAGATGCCGCGCCTCGAAACAATGCCCTTCGAGCCCGAATGGGAGCTTCAGTGGACGACACCGTAGCACTCACGATTGCACTCGCGAAGCTCCAGAAGGACGCGAACTCGTTCGTGCGCTCGATGTTCAAAGCCGAGCCCGATCCGTGGCAGAAGGAGGTGCTGGACACGATCTCGACCGGCGAGCGCCAGATATCGATCCGCTCAGGGCACGGTGTAGGCAAGACGACGCTGCTCGCTTGGACCGCGATATGGTTTCTGATGACGCGCTTGCACTCGAAGGTTGTGATCACCGCTCCCACATCGAGTCAACTCATGGACGCGCTGCTGCCGGAGATGAAAGCGTGGATCAACAAGATGCCGAGGCAGAATCGCGACTACTTGAACGTCAAGCAGGACAGAATCGAACTGGTGGCTGCACCCGAGCGTAATTTTATCTCAGCTCGTACATCGAGGGCTGAACAGCCAGATGCCCTCCAAGGCGTACATAGCCGATGGACCCTACTTCTATGCGACGAGGCCAGCGGGATACCGGACGCGGTGTTCGACGCATCCGGCGGCTCGATGTCGAGCGAAAACGCGCAAATGATCCTGGCCGGTAACCCGGTGCGCTCGCAGGGTCTGTTCTGGAAGACGCATACGCTGCTCCAGGATCGCTGGAAGACGTTCCATGTCAGCTGCCTCGACTCGCCTCGCGTGACCCAGGACTACATCGACGAAAAAAGGCTTGAGTACGGCGAGGACTCGAACGCATTCAGAGTGCGCGTTTTGGGCGAGTTCCCATTAGCCGACGACGACACCGTGATCCCAATCGAGCTAATCGATACCGCAGTCGGCAGGGACATAGATCTCGACCCGGAAGCCGAAGTGATCTGGGGGCTCGATGTCGCCCGGTTCGGCTCTGACCGATCCGCACTATGCAAGAGAGCTGGCAGAGTCGTTACAGAGCCTGTGCAGCTGTTCAGCGGCAGCCACGACTTGATGGCGATCACCGGGTTCGTGAAAGCCGCATACGATGCAGCTCCCTATGATCGCAGGCCGTCGGAAATCATGGTTGACGCGATTGGCGTAGGCGGTGGCGTATGCGACCGGCTGATCGAACTGGGTCTGCCTGCTCGCTCGATCATGGTCTCCGAGGTCAGCTCGCTCGGCACCAACTATCACCGGCTGCGTGACGAGCTGTGGTTCAAGGCAAAGGAATGGCTCGCGGGTCGCGATGTGCGGCTGCCGACCGATGCGACATTGACGCATGAGTTGGCAATTCCAAGGTTCAACTACACATCGAGCGGCAAGCTCAAAGTCGAATCGAAGGAAGAGATGCGGAGACGAGGCAACCGGTCACCTGACGCGGCAGATGCGTTCGTGCTGACGTTCGCGAGTGAAGGTGCAACCGCTCGCCACGGCTACCGCAGCAGCTGGAACAAATCAGTCAAGCGAGACCTCAAGTGGATTAATTGACATGGCTAAACTCTCGACAAAGAAACGCAAGCGCCTGAAGACTTCATCGTTCGCGCTCAAGAAAGACCGGGCGTACCCGATCAACGATCTCGATCATGGCAGAGCCGCGCTCAGGTTGCTGCACAACGCTACCCCGTCCGAGCAGACTACGATCAAGGCTGCGGTCTACAAGAAGTTCCCTAGCTTGAGGCCGGATAAGGGCAAAAAAAAATAGGACCGAGGGGCGTATGCCCCCCAGCCCTAGAGCCGCTACTCCTCAACAGTGCTGGCATCTGGTTGCTTCTTCATGTTGGCGCTTGTTGAAAGTGTGCGGGTGAGTTCTGACATCCTGACGAGGATGTTGTCGATTCTTTCGAGATCCCTGCGGAGGCGGCGAAAGTCCCTGACCTCCAGCCACACAATGACATCTGACATCCGGTAAAAAACGAATTGACCACGCTTCCTCGCGCCACGTTTCTTCAACTTGTGGAACCGTGGACCCCATTCCCGATTTGCTTTCCGGTGCTGGCGGTTTTGGCGGTAACCCGCCAAAGTTTCAACCGCGCAACCCAACACTTCAGCTAGTTGCTTAGGGTCGAGCCACTTGCCGAAAAGCACTTGGACATCTGTAACGAACCAATTGACGCGAACCGGCTCGTCTAAACGAATGCTCATGGTGTCTCCTTAATTTTTACGATCCGTGAGTCTCCAGGACTTTTTCACCCTTCCAGGTCAACCGGTCGCTGCTGACGCGGCGAGCGTAGCGGCGAGGATGTTCTCCTTGTCGGGAACCTGGTAGCACGCACGGAGAGTGTTGGCGTCCTTCCAACCACCAGCAGCTGCGATGAATGCGTCGGGAACGTTGGCCTCAGTCAACCGCGTCACGTAGGCGCGGCGGTAGGCGTGCCACAGAGTGCGCCTCTGCGGCTCCAGCCCCGCGAGTTCCTCGGCCTTCTTCAGCCACTCACGCAGCCGGTCAGCCGAGATCGCCACATTCGGATTCTTGGGCGATGGGAAGAGCAGCGCGTCACCGATTACTGGACGCCGGGCAAGCACGCGGTCGATGGCTGCTCTCGCCCGAGGTGTCAGTGGAGCATACCGCTCCAGCCCCTGCTTGTCGGTCGCGCCAGGCCAGAGAATCGCACCTTCCGGTTGGGTCTTGTTGCGCTCCAGGCGCAGATCCGAGTAGCGCAGCTGCCGCACCGCGCTCAGGCGTCGTCCTGTCTCTGAAATGATATCGAAGAACTCGGAGAAGAAGCTCACCACGGTAAACCACTTGCCGTCCACCAGCTCGATGGTCTTGATGAGGTCGGCCACATCGCGAATCGCGTCGATGCGATCCGTGCTGGCTGCGACCTGGACCGGCTCATGCTTCGGGGCGTTGAACGGGCTGTTCTTGCCGCTGGGTAGAGGGTTGTTAAGTAGGAGAGGCTGGCCGTTCCAAGTGGCGAAGCGAGCGTGCCTAAAGACCGCACGCAGGAACTTCGCGTCCTGCTCAAGAGCGCGGGAGCCGATAGGCTTCCTATCGCCCGGTGCTACCTGACGGCCTCGGGCGTCGATGACGCCGAGCTGCCGGTCTTCCTGGTAGTCTTTCCACTCGCTTATATCGATCTTGGTCGGATCGAAGTCGTGACCGAACACACGCAAGAAGAGCTGCGTTCGCTTGTGGTCTTCGTTGTAGCAAGTGCAGCCGTCGGTAACCCATTTGCCGTCCACTAGCTTTTTCTTCGCGTCGAGGTCGGCGACATCACCGCCGCAGAGCTTCGCCTTCGCGGTGTCGCGCTTTACGGCACTGCGCTTCGCGGTGTTGTCCGCTAGGTACCTCAGTAGAACCTGTTCGAGCGTAACCTTGCGGTCGGACAATTGCACTTTGCCCTGGGACAGCTCGTAAGCTAATCCCCGTGCCTCGGCTTTGGCTTTCTTGAGATCGAAGTGTCCGAGGCTTCTGGTCTTCCTTGATTCCGTGAGCGGATTCCAGATTTGGAGCTGGTAGCTCTTTTTGCCCTTTTGACACCGCTCGATGACCGAGCATGACGCGCCGTGGTCACCGGTCTTCCATACTACCTTAGCGTAGTCTTTCATCATTTCTCCTAGCGAAAATTTGGTCAGTCTTTCCGTACTACTGCGAGCGCGTCCTTGATCGCATCGTGCGCCGTGAGTTTGGAATGGATCGCTCGTCGTATCCACTCGCTGGTCGATATCGATGCTCCCGTCTCTTTGGATTCTAGTTCAGCAGCTCCCTTCACTCGGTCCCATAATACGTCGGGCATATGCAAGTTGCGTCTGGTCATCACCACCTCCATTGATTGGGTAATGATACACACAACATACACACCTACGCAATAGCGTTATAGACACGGGGTTGGGTAAATAGTCAGTTGTCCGGCAGGGGCCATATTCTGACGGGATAGCGTAATGCCGGAAATGCTCGAATTGCAGCAAGAATCACAGATCGATATGCAGATGGACGAGGAGGAAATGCAGCGCGTGGTGCGCTCCTCGATTGAAGACGCCGTACAGTTCATCGAGGACCAGCTGACGAACGAGCGCGAGAAATCCGCGAAGTATTATCGAGGCGAGCCCCTCGGCAACGAAGAGGACGGTCGGAGCCAGGTCGTGTCCCGCGATGTGGCTGAAGCGGTACACCAGATCATGCCGTCGCTGATGCGCGTCTTTTTCTCGAGCGAGACCCCATGTGAGTTCGTGCCCCAAGGCCCCGAAGATGTGGCACAAGCGGAGCAGGCCACAGACATGGTTAGCTACGTGGTCAACGAGTCAGAAGGCTTCGACGCATTCTACGCGGCCTTCAAGGACTCGCTGTACCAGAAGATGGGCATCGTTAAGTACTGGTGGGACGAAGGTAATGAAATCACCTACCACACCTTCACCGGGCTCACTGACGAGGCGCTCGGGTTGCTCCTCGAAGAGGACGGCGTCGAGGTCGTAAGTGCGACTTCTACACCGGACCCGATTGCCGTGCAGATGGCCGAAGCTCAGGGCGTGCCGATGGAGCAAGTGCCACCCGAGATGATTCCTTCGGTCCACGACGTGAAAATCCGAAGGAGAAAAGCGAAAGGGCGAGCGCGGCTCATGGCGGTTCCCCCGGAAGAGTTCCTCGCCGACCCGAGAGCGAAGTCTGTGGACGAAGCGTCTCTGATCGCGCACCGGAGCTTGAAGACTTTGAGTGAGCTCGTCGCGCTCGGCTACCCAGCTGAACTCGTCGAAGAGCATCTCACATACGACGGTGATTTCCTCTGGGATAGCGCCCAGGAGACACGCCAGGATTGGAGCTTTAATTACGGAACTACGGTATCAGCGCAAAGGCGTGCGCTCTACGTGGAAGCGTATATTCCGGTTGACCTCGACAACGATGGATTCGCTGAAGTGAATCGTTTCTGTACACTCGGCGATGCGTACAAAGTAGTCCGGGCAGAACCCTGGGGCGGCGACATCCCGTTCGCGGTGTTCGTGCCCGATCCGACGCCGCACTCGATCTGGGGCTCGGACATAGCCGACCAGGTCATGGACATCCAGCGCGTGAAGACGATGCTGCAACGTGGGCTACTCGATTCACTCGCGTTGACGCTCGATCCTCGCATCGAGGCCGTCGAAGGCCAGGTCAATATGACTGACCTACTCGACTCGGCAGCTGTCGGAGGAATCGTGCGCGTGCGGGCTCCTGGTATGCTCCGGGATCGCGTCACTCCGTTCGTCGGTAGGGACGCCCTCGGGGTGATCGGATATTTCGATGAAGTCAGAGATGCGAGAACAGGCCAACACAACCTTGCCCTGGAAGCTGACGCGCTACAGTCAACAACCAAAGCAGCCGTCCAAGCCCAGGTTGAAGGTTCGCGCCAGCGTCTCGAATTAATTGCACGTATCTACGCCGAAAGCGGCTGTAAGCGCATATATCGGGGCCTGCTGAAGTTGTTAGCCAGGCACCAGGACAAGCCACGCATGGTCAGGCTCAGAAACGAATGGGTCGAAATCAATCCAGCCGTCTGGGACACATCGATGGACGTGACCGTGAACGTCGGCACCGGGGGCTTAGTCGAAGAACGAGTCGCCGTCCTTCGCATGACGCTCGAAGCGCAGAAAGAGATCTTAATGACGATGGGTGTGAACAATCCGCTCGTCGGGCTCGGGCAGCTGCGACACACGCTCGCCAAGCTGCTTGAGCTGAACGGAGAGAAAGACACCGCTCGCTACTTTAGACCGCTGCCGGTGGACTACGAACCGCCACCACAACCTGAGCAGCCAGATCCGGCGGTCATGCTCGCGCAAGCCGAGATGGTGAAGGCTCAGTCAGACGCGATGAACGACCAAGCGAAGCTGGAGGTTGAGAAGAACAAACTCGTCATCGATCTCAAGGAAATGGAGCTGAAGTACGGGACGATGATGGACGTTGCAGCGATACGAGGAGTAATCGACGCCCAAAAGGCGATGTATAAAATCGAAGAAAAGTAGGTGCGCTGATGGTTAATGGTAGAGGTCTTTTGACGCCGCAACAGCCTCCGTTAGATCCAGATTGGTGGAAGCGGTTACGACAATTTGCTGGACCTAAGTCGGAAACAGAGAGGGCTGCGGCCCTAGGACTACTGAGCCCGGCGTGGAAGCGGCTACAACCGTTCGCCGGACCTAAATCCGAAGAGGAACGGAGCGCAGCTTTAGGGCTATTGGCCCCAGCCTCGCAGTTTGCTGGGCCTAAATCCGAAGCCGAGCGAGCTGCCGCATGGGAGTTGGCCCGAGCCAACGCCCTAAGATCGATGTACGGAAGGCGCTGATGGCGAATAACCTGAGTCTGCTGATGGGATCGTATAACCGGGTACGCACTGACAGCGCCCCCCCCGTCAGGACTGCCCCGGTGGCCCACTTGGGGCTCACCTACGGTGACGCGAACAGGGGACCGTGGTATCCATCGGAAAGAGAACGCGAGCGCGTCCGAAGGAAAGCAGAAAGGGATCGCGAAAAGCGGGAGCGCCGCCAAGAGCTGCGTGACGCCCCAGTTGGGTGGGGGGCTGTACGTGGATTCCTCGAACCGGAGACCGGAGCAGAAATGGGTGCCCTCTTGGGTACGTCCATGTTGCCGGTTGCCGGTGAAGCGATTGATCTCGCCGACATCGCCGCCGGTATCCAGGATCGTGATCTATCGAGAATCGGATGGGCTACTGGCGGGCTGATGCTTCCGTTCGTGGCCGGGTCCACGCTGAGAAAATTCGCAAGGGGTGCTGACCGAGTGCCAGATACAACGGTGAGCCCAAGAGAGAGGCGCGGAATCGAGGGCATCCCAGAAGCTGGAGAGGAAGGCCGTGGCATCAAGAGTGTCAGGGATCTCCCACAAGCCGAAGCCGTCGAGCAAGCTGACCGAGGAGCGCATCTTGTTCGCAAGGCAGACGGCTCCTATGTAGGAGCCCCGAATTGGGTCAAATCTCCACAGGCCCTGGGCAGACTTCGCCGTCAACTTGACGAGCTGGCCGAAGAGGGCGTCCAAGGCAAGGATTGGTATGAGCGAGCCGAGGCTGGCAACCTTGAGCTGGCAGGCCCGTACCGGGACAGGACTGCGCTCTTGTCTGCCGAAGAGGGTCTCTGGTCGCCTCAAGCAACCCCTGACGTAAACCTTGGTACTGCGCTCCTGGGCCACAACGCATATGAGCTTGGCGCACCTTTGGATAAGGTCCGCACTACGCGCCAAGCCCAAGCTTACAACACGGCGCGAGATGCTGGAATTCTTCCAGACTTGGGTCCGAAAACAGGCATCTACGGAGAGCATTTAGATCCGTTTGTGGAAACGCCGATTACAGGCGTAAACGATGTGTGGCACGGCAGGGCGTTCGGCTATGACACCGACAAGATCTCACCTCAAGCACACGCATTCATGGATGCCGAAACGTTGCTCGCTGCCGAGCGTTTGAATGCCCGGCAGGCAGGCACGTTCACCGATTGGGATGGCCGAGGCACCCAAGCCGCGATTTGGGTGCGAATGAAAGGCGCAGACTTAGCCGAAAAGCGTTTCGGTGGAGACCTACAGCGTGGTATGGAAGAGGCCCAAAAGACATACCCGGATTACTTCAGCAAGTATGCATACAATGCCACACATGAAGCTGTGCCAGGTAGAGGAACAGGACATCTGCCTGGGCTGCTGGATGAACCCTGGGAAGTCAGAGAAGCATACACGGATGCCGTGCCGTGGACGACGCAATCGGGGCACGACGTGATGTACGACGATTGGTGGCAACAACGGAGCCGAGATGCTACAGGCTACTACATGGGAGAAACGAACCCTGTACGTGTCAGCCTCCCGATGGCACCTCGCGGGGCTGGAGTGACAACCATTGACCCCATGAGCTTGCAATCGATCAGGGCAACAGAATCACTTCGGTCGCTTTTGGACGCCCAGAATGCAACTGGCGGACACCGCGTAGTAACCGATATGCCAGCGGGCCGACAGACATCTGCCTTTAGTTCCTTAGATGCGGCGGTTGACCCCGATCTTTTCGATGAAGCCGCAGCGGAGGTGACGACACATTTCCCCATCGATATAGGGCGTGGAGTGACGTGGATGCCGATGGATGACGCCGCGACAAGCAGCAGGGATGTTCTCAGGAGTATTGCCGAAGGAGGAGAGCTTGATAAGGCCAAAGAGGTTTTGGGCTCTCCAGGAACGGCCCGAGTAGGGATAGATAGCCACTACGTTCCGCTACTCGAACGAGTAGGGAGCGAGCAGGGAACCGGAGTCGCCACGCAAGCGATGCTGGACGAGATCGACAAAGCCGTCGAGATGGGCGCTGTCAATTTGCCCGAACGTTTGTCAGCGGAACCAATACGCAGGCGGGCCCTCGGGCTGCTTGAGCGTGATGCAACCTGGGGCCCGCAGTTCGGTGGTGACCGTCTTGATATGGAGAACCTCCGAACACTGTTTGGAAAAGGGGGTCTAGCCGAGGTCCGTGCCGGGCTCCTCAGAGGAGACTACCTCCCCGCTGTTGGGCTTTTGGGCGGCTACTCCGCTCTCCAGGGCGGCAGACGGCTTGAGCGCGAGAGAAGGTAGCCGGATGGGCGGAGAGTGGACCCCCATATTATGTAGCTCATCAAGCTCGTCCCTGGTGTACGGTCCCCACATAACCCAGCTGCCATTACTCAATGTTTTTTTCATCGTGTCCTCTGTAAATCAACGATGCTGCCAACAACAAAAGGGTCCAGTACGGCTTTTCCGCACGAGACCCTTTCGAGCGGTTTAGCACCTTGTTAACCCGGTTGCAATCGCAACAAATCTCCGGGATGCAGAGTCAGCCTGCACACCATAAGTATAACGGGAGACCGCTAATCGCGTCACCCGCCGAGAGGACGAAATGACTGATCCGATCACGAAGGGGGACCGCGCAAAAGCGATTCTTGATTCCGAGACCTTTCAGGAGGCTTGGGAAAATGCAAAACTGCGAGTCAAAGAAGAATGGACAAATGCCAAGAAGCCTGACGAGCGGGAGGCACTTTGGCATCAATACAACTCGCTCGATGCGATACCTCGCGAGCTGCGCGTCATGCGTGATGCCGCAGCCGTGAACCGCAAAAGGAAGAAACGTTAATGGAAGCACAAGCCACCAACCCCGAGGGGAGTGGAGGACTTTCGTTACGCGAAGCAGCTACCGCATTCGACGCATTTGCTCGTGATGAGCAAGCGGCGCCCACCGAGAGCCAAGACGCAGATAATGGGGTAGCAACCCCCGAAGAACCTGTCAGCGACCTTCAACCAGAAGAGTTGACAGAAGAAGTCACCGAAGATGG
>Ga0098044_1002108_pt1 | contig 10337 bp, 10 predicted proteins | sample 10_taG_FD_75053 | JGI IMG/M metagenome (GOLD analysis project Ga0098044, IMG submission 75053) | Marine viral communities from the Subarctic Pacific Ocean - 10_ETSP_OMZ_AT15264 metaG | ecosystem: Environmental > Aquatic > Marine > Oceanic | place: Pacific Ocean | collected 2015-01-16 | reverse complement strand
TCGATCTGTGTGGGTGTAACCAGCCTGCGAAGCTTTTCGTGCTGAATTCGCAATTGTGCTAACTCGCGGAGTCCGCGCCTTTGCTATTGCAGTACGAGACCGGAGTATCTCTGCTTCTATTTTCGCGACGTTGTCGTGGATGTTGCGCGAATCTTTAGCAAGTGATTCTTGCCAATCACCAACATTACGCATCATCGTATCGAGCAGCTTGATTTCGTTCTTATACTGGCCGATCAGATTTTTGTTGTACTCACGTCGTATTCCGTTGAGGTAAGATCCGACTGATTTCGACAGGTTACCGTAAAGACGGAATTCATGTTCAGTAATCTCTTGAGTTGTCGCCTCATCCGCAGTGGTCCACCCATGGACAGCGGCAACTGCGTCAAACATCCCGGCATAAGCAGCCATTTATTCATTCCCCCCTGGCGTACCCGCCCCGGCACTCTTCAAGTATTCGTTGTAGTTTATGTCTGATTGAAGTGCCGCCGCTTGCAGCCCTGCTGTCGATGCACTTTCCGCCGCCGGTACAATCCAATCCCAATCGGCTGCGACTTTTTCGGCGTGCGCCTGCACCTTTGCCAAATCCGCTGCTTTCTCTTGATGTGCAACTTGTTGTGATGCCTTCTCCATCTCAGCTGATGCCAATGCCTGCGCGGTTGCTGATTGTTGACCCAACCCCGCAGCTTGCTGTGCGGCAACTCCAGACGCCACACCACCCGTTGTAGCTTGCTGTGCTTGTAGTCTTGCCCGCTCTTCACCCAAAGCAGCGTTAGAAGCAAATGCAGCCTGCTTCATCGCTTCCCGCTTTTGCGCAGCGGACATTCCGTACCCTTTACCGGTCGCAAGTCTCTGCTCCGCTCGTGCGGCTTCTTTCTTTATGGGGGCGTAGGCACCTTTCGTCTTTAAGTGCTTAATTCCAGCACCGATACCCTTAGTGCCCAACCCAACAGCCGAAGCGATTAAAGCGGCGGTGACTGGTTCCATTATTACCTCCCTCGTAAGTATATCGTGTGACGCTAAAGTACGGTAAGAACTCTGGCATTTCGGATGCCGAAAGATGCCCGCGAATTAATTAGTTGAGTACGTGTAAAACCATCGGCGGAATCGTCCATAGCTATGCTTTCGAAATCATCGGCGAAGTTTTCTAAAAACACTTGGACTTGAAGTTCGTGCCAACCAGCGGATACTGATGTAGCCATATGTGCCATATCATAGGGTCGAGCCATATAATGCTCAAAATGATGTGATTCGCGATCAACGTTAGTTGGCTCATTAAGTAAATACGCAGACAGCGGAGCGGCTCGTACAGTATGTTCCAACGTAGCGCCATTCAAAGTGGATCTCATCTTAACAAGCGGCTCAACCCTATCTTCGCCAGTATCATATAGCTGGTCGATTTGAGGTACGAACGCAGACAAGTGGAATGACCATTGCCACAAAGCAAACGTCACGTCATAGGGCATGTAAACACGCAAAGCGCAACCTACGACAGGTACAAACTCTTCAGATGCTGCGTCAGAGATAGTATTACTAAAGTAATGCGCGGTATCATATTGAAAATCTTGGTGACCCCGGAAGACTTCACCAGGCCACACATGCTCCTTCGAACATTTGAATGACGACGATAGATCAGTCAAATCACCGTTGGCTGTGGACATAATCCCATGATCCAACGTGGTACTATAGACGTTCTCGTTGTGTGAATCTACGGATAACGTATTACCATCGGTATAGTCTAAATCTTTAATAATAGTCATGACTTACGCTACTTCTTTAGTTGAAATACTTGAACACTACCCTTATCATAGGTGTAAGAGATCTCATTGTCCTCTTGGGCTGATCCATTCCCCATCTGTAATACACTACCAAACAACCCGATGGATGTAATGTTTGCAATCGCATCAGCCGCTTCGGTCGAGTCGTCGATTATAACCATCAAAGCGACATCAAACCTGTCAGGTTCATTGTCGCTTCCTTCCAGCCAGCCGGGGTCAACTATTTTCCCATCTGTAATAGCTGAACTCCCGTACTTTTCCTTGTTCATTGACCACCACAATTGATGGTTCACCGACCCTTGACTACGCTTCATCATCACCCACGCCCCGGTATCGTTTCGGTAGTACCCAAGCTGGAATGACGCGACAACATCACGGTAAAAGTTGCCTATATCTACTGAATAGGGGTTAGCCGTGGTGGTTAGCATCATCTTTGTCACTGATATATTCGCCAGTACAACCACAACTGTTGAGTCAGTCGTATTCCATCCCAACGAGCTTGCGGTATTTACTGACTGTATCAAATACCACCCAGATTCATCAGTTGTGGTTGAAGCAACGTCATCGCTGCTAAAACCGGGGTAGTGGTTGTACGCTGTCGTGGTGGTACTAAATGTTTCTTGTGTAGAGAATGCCACAGGGCTGGCAAAGTGATCTCGGGTAAACGCTCCGCGTCCGCAATATCCTGGCTGCACATCGTTTAGTGCATCACGCACTGCATCTATCCCATCAGTGCCAATAGACTTAGCCGACACAACATCTTCTGACTCTAAAGCATCAGGCTGAACCGTAGCCACTGAAGCCGTAGCCGAGGGGAATGTCGGCATATCCATCACAAACAATTGTCGATTGAACGTATAGACATGATCCGCCGCATCACTAAACGACGCTGCTGATCGAGGGATTCTCCGTGCGACAACCTCGATTGTGTGTTCACCCGCTTGTACTGGAAACACCGACCCCATACGCACTGGAAACATCTCGGGACCGCAGGTACCTGTACGCTTTACATAATTGGGCGGAAACGCCGCTGCTGAAAGTACGTCCGCAGGTTGATAAGGCACAACTGTAGTTTCAAACGGGTTGTGCTTTCCCGTGATCGTCCATTCGAGCACTTGACCGTCTACCCGAATCGCAAACTGTACACCGCAGGGATAGCCTGAAGCTGCGTACCCTTTGCTAGGATTATGAGCGTCATATTTAGTAGCAAGCTCGCCCCATGGATCATACGTACTGCTATTAAGAACCACTTGGGTACCACCGTCAAAAACGACCTCTTTCGCGCTGGTCCAACCACCAAACCCATGGTTGGGATAATTCCCTTCCATATTAAAACTAGAGTCTGCTATACCACTACCGTCCCAGCCCGATCCCAACTCATCGTCCCACCACGTCCAAAAATACTGCGCAAACCCAAGAATCCATAGCTTTGAGATGCCAGTTGTAATGGTAGCGGTCTCCATTGCTGTCCAAGCAAACGTATTGGGGATTGCCACTTCGTTTGTCGAGTTCTCGTGACTTGGCTCTTTAAATGCCCCCGGTGTTCCCATCCCCGGATTCGCTACGCCTTTTTCATATACATAGTCAAACAGCGCGGCTGAGTCAGGGGTTACGTCTACTGTGCGTGAGACATTATGGGCGTTCAACTTACCGGAGCATAGCTCTGCGGCAGGGATAAAATCACCATTCAGCTCTTCTGGATCAAGTATATCGGCAGATCGTAGTCGCCGTCTGGGGAATATGTAGCTCACCTTACCTCCGCGTAGCTTGCACTACATCTACCCACGTTAAACATCTGCTCTATGAGGGATGCGTCCTCGCACATTCCCCATAGTGGCTGTACTAATATCAAACGCAAATGCTGCAATGTGCAGTCGCCCCGGATGAGCCATCTTAATCCTAAAAGCCCATGAGTATGCATTCTCGATACCTACAGGTATTTGCCGCCAAAACAATCGCGGATCATGTGCCTTCGAAGTTCCAATCACCGCTGAGCCTGCAATATCAATCACGACATTGCTACCATCGTCGGGTCCGACCGCCCGAACATCCGTCATGGTAGCCACTTCTATCCACGAGCCGTTGCGATAAAACGATATCTCAAAGTCGTCGTTGTACGCATCCAACATACCAATATACATCGACCGTACATGTAGGGGAGTCAACCCAATCTCATCCCCATACATCCATGCCGACTGATACTTTGCATTGCGAGATGGAATCGTCCACGCCGTAGTTTCATGGTCCAGCACGAATACGTCTGTCTGGTCATTGGCATCACGATCACTTGGCCCTGTAGGCTCCTGCGTTTCATACGCAGCAACACACATCAAATACTGTCGCCAATCATCTGTGTTGCACATCCCTGCGATCTTGAGACCCAACCGCTGCCTACGCCAATAAGTACCATCAAAACAAAGAAGCAATGTGTTTGCTGCTTTGCCCGCCTCTGCAACAGCGCAACGGTACTCGCGACTCACTGGGTCAACCGCCGCAACCGCTGATGTAAAGCGGGAGCGATTCAATGTACGGATCGTGCGTTGGATGCCGCCGCTGATCAGCGTGATTACGCCGCGATGCATCATATAAAACCCATCACGCCCCAGCCAGATCAGTCGTCCGTCAGGTAGAGCTTTAAGCGAACCCGGAGCAATGCACCCAATGCCCCTCGACAACGGGCGTGGTTGACCAAACTCCTCCATCGAATACACGCTGGATGCAGTGAATATCAACAGTGACCCCTCGTGCGAAGAGACCCCTGTGATCTCGGCACCACCGCTGTCGGGGATGACCCAATCATGTACAGAAAATGTACCTGGTCGTCCAGGCTGCGAACGACGTAACAGCCCCGCATTACTAACAAAGTTTGCAATAACCAATCGTCCCTGGTGCGTACACATCACTCGAAACGCAGGTACTGTATCGGTTATCGTCGCGGGTGCCCCCAACTCACCGTCTGACTTCTCATCAGAAAACGCAAGCACCCCACGCCCCGGTATCCTTGTAAGAAACCGTGGCTCAGGTGAATTGTGCAAAACATCCGCTGTTCGATACAACCATACAGCTACCGTATGCTCTGGCGGCTCACCTGTTGTGGTTACCAAAAACTGACGCGTCAAGTCGGTAATGTAGTCCAAATTGTCAGCACCAGCATTCATTGTGTCTATTGTTACAACGTTACTTTTCGCCGACATTGCTGATAGGTTGCCATGGACATCTTGGTACTGTAAGGAATAATACCAACCCCCCGTCAACACCGCCCCAGCCTCACCATCCATTTCATCACCGGCTGTTCCGATACGACCGGACCATGAATACCCAAGAGAGTTGGTCTGTTCCGTAGTTCTATTGGTTCCCGCAGGTGAGTCAGGACCATACGCTGTGGGCGCACCTGGACGTTCCCAAAAACCCAACGGTACAACCATTCCATCTGCTGAGATCACACGCGCTTGGTCAGTACCATTCGTCCATATGATTGTGTCATTGATGACGACAAACTGATCTGGATACTTGGGTAAATGCTCAGATGACAACCCAGACTCAATCTCAATCCATTGACGTTTCCAACCCTCGTGGCGATATAGCTTCGTGCCCGCACGGATAATCAACGTATCTGCGATACCCCCGACTAACCCCGCATGAAAGATTCCATGGGCGCGACCGAGATCCGACGCAGGTGTCTTTACCTCTACACCACCTGAGTCCTTCGGTGGCTCATACAGACAGGGACCGACAACTGATTTCAGCGTTCCTTCAACTGTAATTGCGAAGTTTTCAACCTTTGTCGCCAACGCGTTTGGAGCATACAGCTTCTGCGCCTCACCGGGAGGAACGATAAACTGTCTAGTTGATTGGCCACTTGGTCCTGCCATCTACCACTCCGTGTACGAATAGGCGCTGATGGTCTCTGTAACACTGGAAGCACCGCCCTTCGTAAACTTGTAGCGAAGACCGGCAACAACCTCAAACTGATAGGGAACCTTAAACGTACCCGCAATATTGTTTGGGATTTGCGCTATCACAACCGTATTATACGACCCCGACGCCGCAGATGTTTCGACCAAGCAATTAATAACCGCAGCGTCACTCGAAGTGGTCACCAATGTGAAGTAACCAAACACACGTCGAATCTTGCGTACTGTGCTTGCAGACGTAGATACAACGGCACCAAACGCAGGTGCCGTCGCTATTTGCGTCAGCCCTGCGTCTGGAATCTCTGTATAAGAATGCTTCCCGCTCACCAACTGCGCAGTGGAGCCATCGAACAAATGACCGTGCGGAGCTACGGCGGGGGCAAAGCGGGGCAGTATACCTGGACCTAAAGCATCACGAGATATCTCGTCATACGTGCCGTATCGGTTACGCCTCCCCGCCATCCTCCATTACACCGCTGCCGCAGTGCGAGCATCCCATGCGTTTGAAAGAATATCAGCCGCTTGGCTTTCTTTCTTCAACTCTGGCAAGACCCGCATAACTCGTGATTTCCACGTCATATACTTTTCATCCTTCTTGGGTACAGGAAGGTCCCATACGCTGTCGCCATCCATCGCGACAAAGCACTCGTTCTCTTCATCCCAAGTCGTCCCTTCGGGAACAAAGCAGTTCGTCTTTCTGTGGAATATCCAACCTTTGGGTCGCCAATCAAAGGCGCTTCGTTGCTCAACATCTGATGAAATAAACTCAACACCGTTGCGCGTCATCAACACAGCTTGCCAGTTCTCTTCATCATTGGCTGAGCCGATAATGCTGATTACGAGAGCCTCTTCGCTCATTGTATTAAGGTTGGTGCGCTCCATAGCGGCACCCAACTCGGGACGAGGTAGACGAGAAAGATAGGGTCCTTGCATAATAATCTCCTTGGCTGTCCTATCAATTATCCAGTGTAGTTAAATTACTCACTCGAAAATGTACCGTATCGCCGACGCACACGCTGACCCGCCAAAGAGACAGGCTCGACAACACGACCAGGGTTTGCGTAGCGGTGTCTATACCGTCGCGCAAGTATCTGGTACCGATCAAGATGCAACTGGGCACCTGTTTGATCTGCACCATCATTTAAGCACAGATAGTAAAGACCCAACTCAATCAATGCTGGAACAGCATCACGTTGAATCGGTGCAGTGTCTTGATCATCAGAAAACTTACGCGGCAACCGTAGCACTCGCATATCAAGCTCATATGCCGCATCTTGGTGTGGGTATACCTTGTATGCGTAGTAGCCAGTGGAGTGCTTCAAGGGTCTATAGTAGTCAGGAATCGCTGACCCATCCCACGTATACGACGCTGTCTCAATCAAAGTTGCGGGATCTACTTCTGCCAGTAGGTAGAAGATGCCAGCGGTTTCTACGTTGTTGTATGCGCCCACCCCGTTTTTACGCACGCTATCACGCGCAACGTAGAAGCGAATACGCAATCCAGAACGTGTCTCTCTCGCTGTATTCTCCACATCGAAGTTGGTCATCGCATCAATATTCGCAGCTTGAATCTGAATCGACTGTTCTTTATTGTCTTTGTGGTAGTAGGTATCGGATATTGGAGATGGGGCACTTTCCCATACGGGGTCTTGGACTCCTCCCGGCGCAACCTGCCACTCTTGCCCTCGCCGACCCCACACATAAGTGTAGCAAAACCGGAATGCTCCTTCCTGAACAGGACCCACCCATCCCGTTGTAGACGATTTTGCTGTCTTAACCGACCTCTGGTTAATAAACTGCGGTGCCAATCGGGGAGGCGGGAGCTGAAAGTGCCTACCCCGCCACATACGAAACGGGCGACCCTTCACCTCACCTCGAAAATCAATCATGTCTTGTCGATATGCTCCACCTGTATCGATGGCCCACATTTGCTGCCGGGTCTCATCCCAAATCCGAGCGGGTTCGAGCATCCGCATGATGTCATCACGCACAAAGAACTCTGGTTGATGGATACGAAAGTCCATCAGCGTATCCGTGACATTCTTCCATGGGCGGTCGATGCTTACGAAATAGCGGTAAAACGAAGGGGTTCCCCCCTCACCAGCCTCGCGCCACCATTCACGACTCTGCCGTCGATGCCACTTACCATCTGGGTCTTTAATCTCCAGATGCATAATCCCATCCCAAGTACCATCGATGGTAGGCGTCCATAGCGGACTCGCAGGAAACGCATCTCCCGCGCTGTCGGTAAACTCAAGCACAAGAGTATCTGATGATACAGACGCTGATAGACTGAAGTGTGTATCTGCCGCTGACAGTCGCGCTGTTGTAGTGGTCGTTACGTCGGTACTGGAACCAACCACATCAATAAGCAAACTGACATGCTCTTCGCTAGGCACCAACGCTTCGGGTACATCCCCCGCCATGCGATCAAGAGCCATGTTGAGAGACTCTCGCACACGTTTATTAAACGTCTCGCCTGAACTATCCCACGACCGGAACTCCAGCAGACGGGATCGAAGAGCGCCTAAAGATACATCCATTACCCCTCCAAAAACAAAGGGTCGGGACCTTTCAGCCCCGACCCCAATGTATCACGAACTATCTAATCAGGACGGAATATCAATCCGAGCGATGACATAACCTGCTCCGAAGGCAGCACTAGAGCTTTCAGTCTCAAGCGCAATACCAACGACGCGTTGACCATCACCGGCAGATGTACCTGCAATCGTGTCAACCTCACCCGCAGTATTGTCGCCGTCTGAAGCCAAGAGGTTGCCAGCGGCAACACCCGCTTCAGATTCAACAACACAAGCACCCTTGCAGACGATCCAGCCGTAAGAGCCGGAAGCAATGGCGTGGTCAGCTACACCAAGCAGATCCCAAATAAAAGTCTCGCTGGCTGCATCTTCTGCTGCTGTAAACGGCGTCGTATCTGCATTACGTTTGCACAAAGACCCTGCGGCGATTGCCGCTGCGGCTTTCACAAAAATCCAGGTACGGTCACCTGAAAGCATCAACGCCTCGGCAGTGGTAAGGGTAACCGAAGTATCCACACCAGAGCCGTTTGCGGCAACTTCATCGGCACGCTCTACATACTTAGACCCCAGCGCGTACTGCGCTGTGGTGTAAGTTGTGCTGAGCGCATCAGTTTTTACTCGTACAGTCATGATGACCTCCTAAGCCGCGCCGCCAGACACACAGCCTTGGGCTGGGGTCTTGGTGCAAATAAGGTTGCCTTGCATCGAGAAGATAGCAGTCACCACGTCTTGGTCACCAACGCGTTCTTTGAACTCGCTGATTTTCGGTGCTTCGTGCATCGGGAACTCGATGAAGTCAGTGTTGAGAACATAAGTAACACCAGCAGCGGCAGCACCCGCAAAGTCACCACGTGCAAGGTCCAGTGAACTAAACACTTGTGCGGTACCAAGGTCGAGGCCTAACATGTTGGTCTTTGCCGTTTTGTCTTCGAGAACCGATACGCGAATATTGGTTCGCCTGGTTTCTTCAAAGTTGGCGTAGACTTCATCGTCCATGAGGACAATGTCAGGTCCTTTACCTACGCCACCAGCATAGTGAGAACACTGCCGATAAACGCGTCGAAGGTCAAGAAGCCCGTCAGTGGCCCAAGTACCAATGTCCAAGTAGTTATTGAAATGGTAGTAGCTACTGGATTTGGCCACATTTTGGACGGTGTCCGTTTGAGATGCAGGAGCCGCAAAGTCCAACAGTCCATTGGTCACACCAGTACCAATACCGGCGGTGACAAGACCATTGAGCGAAAGCAGTCCGCGCAACTCAGCCGTTTGGAAAACCAGACCACGAGATACACCGGTAAGGATGTACTTGTTGATGTCTGCCTTCGCGGCTTCCATTGTAGTTTGAGGGTATTCCTCAATGAGACGAATCACAGCCAGCTTTCCGCTGTTGTAGTTCAACTCTTTCTTGGGAATGTTGATTGCGACAACCATACGATGAGGTTCAACTTTGAACCGCTTGGTTTGTTGACGCCGTGTCATGTTAAGAAGTTCGTCGCCGACGTACACACCAACACCACGAGCGGGAGCGCCACCTGCGAAGGACCGTTCGATCAACGAACCGCCTTCCATGGGCATCCGAGCCTTGGAATTGAGTGTCTCGAACAACTCATTACTGCGCACAAACGAGTTGACCAATGGTCCCCGTAAGTCGCTGAACGTAGTGTTCAGAATCTCGGTAGAGATAGACATATTTACACCTAAAAAGCTGAGGACTTACGCCGTAGGGAGTCGTGACTCTCAGCGGGTAGAAAAGAAAAAACCAATTGTCCTTGCTTGTCCATCTGTGATCTACGGACCCCATAGGGCTACCCGCAAACGCAAGAGTGGGTGCGTACTTCTATATTTACACCACCTTGGCTTACACAGCAAGTCTATGACTTGATATTTTTCTCTTCTTCGTCTTTCGGTTTCTTCTTTGTCTTCTGTCGCTTTCGGAAAGACAACACATCATCCACGGTCTTTCGCAGCATCGCACGTCGATATGATTGTGCCGGTTGAAGATCAGAGAACGTCGTGTTTTTTACATCATCGCCGATTGCCATTTTATCTCCTAAACTTTCCTACGTCCTATAACCCATCTGTCACAACCACTCTGACATGATCCCATC
>Ga0098044_1002107_pt1 | contig 10342 bp, 5 predicted proteins | sample 10_taG_FD_75053 | JGI IMG/M metagenome (GOLD analysis project Ga0098044, IMG submission 75053) | Marine viral communities from the Subarctic Pacific Ocean - 10_ETSP_OMZ_AT15264 metaG | ecosystem: Environmental > Aquatic > Marine > Oceanic | place: Pacific Ocean | collected 2015-01-16 | reverse complement strand
GGCAATTGGATACTGGAAAGATGATGCGTTCCTTGATTCAAAAATGTTTGTCCTTGGGAATTCCTATTTTAAATGGGGTTATGGTCAATGATGTTGTTGAATCGAATAATGGAACCACCATCGTAACAGGTGACTTTGAGTTTTCGTCCAAAAAAGTATTTGTGGCCACGAATGGTTTTGCTTCCAAACTATTAAAATCAGAAACTGTTAAACCTGCACGAGCGCAGGTTTTGGTTACGGAACCCATCAAAAATTTGAAAATAAAAGGCACCTTTCATTTTGATGAAGGTTATTATTATTTCCGAAACATTGATAACAGAATCTTATTCGGAGGTGGCAGAAACCTCGATTTTAAAACCGAGGAAACTGTGGAATTTGGAGAAACACAAATTATCCAAAATAAGCTTGAAGCATTACTCCATGAAATGATATTGCCAAATCATCCGGTTAAAGTTGAACGAAGATGGAGTGGTATTATGGGCGTGGGCAAACAAAAATCGCCTATCGTGAAACAGGTTTCCGATTCCATTTTTTGCGGTGTTCGGTTAGGAGGCATGGGCGTGGCTCTGGGAAGCCTTGTTGGTAAAGAATTGGCTGATTTAGCTGATTAAACCATTCTTCCGTCCAATAAATTGATGGTCCTGGAACCGTATTCAGCATTTTTCTCGGAGTGCGTCACCTGAATTATGGTTACCCCTTCATCATTCAATTGTTTAAACAGTTCCATGATTTCCTCTCCCTGCTTGGAATTTAGGTTTCCTGTGGGCTCATCCGCCAATATCAGTTTAGGATTTGATATCAATGCTCTGGCCACACCGACCAATTGTTGCTGTCCCCCACTTAACTGGGCGGGAAAAAGATCCTTTTTTCCCACAATGTTGAACCGGTCCAACATATCAGCTACCATGGCCTTACGTTCAGCGCCTTTAATTTTCTTATAAATCAACGGCATTTCCAAGTTTTCCTTCACCGTAAGTTCATCCAGCAAATGATAGGATTGGAATACAAAACCAATATATTGTTTATACAGATTAGAACGGTGTTTCTCCTTTAGAGAATGAACGGATTCATCCAAGAAATTATACTCTCCCTCGTCAAAGGTGTCCAACATCCCAATAACGTTGAGCAAAGTGGATTTTCCCGAGCCCGAAGGTCCCATTACAGAGATAAATTCTCCTTCTTCTACTTCAAGATTGATGTCCTTCAGTAAAAAGAAGCGTTGACCTCCTGAATGTACCCATTTAAATATGTTGTTGAGTTGTAATAGCATCTTATTTGTTTTTTATTTCGTCTAATTTTTTTCTAGAATTTTCGCACCAATAGCAATTCGCCCCAGGTTTAAGCTCTATCGCCTTTTTAAAACTTTTAATAGCGTTGGGCTTGTCATTAAGCAAATAATATCCTTCACCTAAAGAATCCCAAAGATTTCCATCTTCTGGGAAAAGATCTGTATTCAGTTTTAACAGTGCAACGCCCCATTCAACATCCTTGTTCTCTGATACTTGTTTAAAGCCGATTCGGTTCAAGAGCGCCTTATCATTTATTGGCGTTTCGGTTTTGCTCTCAATAAATTGAGGTAATAGACTCACTTTATCAGGAGAGTTCGACCTAATAAAATCAAAAACCAGCTCATACTTGTTTTTTGGAATTATTTTGAAACTGTATTCTTCATCTATCACCATTGAAGCAATATCCCATGCTACATTTTCTGATTGGTGGTTTAAAATGATGTTAGACAAAGCAATTACCACTAAATCTTCTTCTACAAACCTGAGAAAATCTGCAAAGTAAATTCCATTACTACCGTTATGTGCAACAATTTTTGTGTTGTTCCGTGAATTGAATATGGCCCAACCATACCCATAAAATGATGTTCTAGTTTCATTCTCTGGGACATGGGCCTTTTCCATTAACTTTTTTGTCTCGGCAGACAGCACTTTATTGTTTTCCAAAGCAAGGTGCCATTTGTACAAATCTTCGACGGTAGAATATATGTCTCCTTTTCCGATACTGTACCAATGCTCATTGTTGTAGGGTAGATGTTCTTGAGTTATTCCCCAATCCCGCCATTCACCATCTGTATAATGGAAATAGTATCCGTGCGCAAGCTGCTCGCTATTAAAATGTATCTCCTTATAACCTGTATGGTTCATTTGCAAAGGAGTCTAAAAGTTTTCCCTTAAAAATGTTTCATAATCTTGTTGGGAGGCTTGTTCAATTATTGCTGACAACAAAATATAGTTGGCATTGGCATAAGTATGTTTTGTTCCCGGCGCATACATTAATTCTGCTTCAAAAAAGTCCTTTAAAAAAGCTTCTTTGCTCGCTTTATCATATCTGAATCCTCCTGTTCTTGGTGATACACCAGATGTATGAGTAAGCAAATGATGTATCGTAATGTCTCTTTTATCGGCAGGTACTTGTGGAAAATACTTTTCAATGTTATCCGAAACTTTCAGTTCTTGATCTTCCATAAGCTTCAAAATAGCAGCCGCCGTAAATTGCTTGGTTACTGAGCCTACATTAAATACCGTTGACGGAGTGTTTGTTATTTTCAAGGATCTATCGGCCCAACCAAATCCCTTCGAGAAAACAAATTCACCTTCTTTGGCCACTAAAACGCTTCCTGAATAACCGTTAGCAACACTTTCACTCAAGAATTTGTCAATTTTAAACGCAAGGCTATCATCTTTTAACCCCTCTTGAGCCAATAAAGTGTTACCGAAAACCAATGATAGGCATAGCGCTTTCAATATATTACTTTTCATTTTACAGTAGTATTTGTGTTCTATTCTGTTCGTAAACTTTTTACTGGATTGGCAGATGCTGCTTTTACTGTGCGTGAACCCACGGTAATAAAGGCAATAAGACTGGCTGTAAGTCCTGCGCCAAGAAAAAACAATGGGCTTAAGCTAACATGGGATGCATAGTTCTGAAGCCATTCATTTAAAAAGTACCAAGCAATTGGTGTGGCAATAAAAAAGGCAAGGCCGACCAACTTTAAAAAATCTTTGGTCAGCAAAAGTGCCACAGAAGATACACTTGCACCAACCACTTTTCGTACTCCGATCTCCTTGGTTCGTTGGGCAACTACCAACATGGATATGGCAAAGAGCCCCAGACAACTTAAAATAATTCCCAATACACTGCCACTTGTAATAATGGTTGCCATGGTTTTTTCCCTTTTAAAGGTGCGGTCCACATTTTCGTCCAGAAATGAGCCCAAGAACTCGGCCTGTGGTTCAACTTTCTCCCATGCATTTTTTATGGCATCAAAAGATTGTGCCGTATTTTGTGGGGCAATTTTCACATAGGCATAATAAAGGTCCCAATTACGATTCATGAAAAGCGTAAGTGGCTTTATTTTTCTGCTGACTTCCTGAAAATTATAGTCTTTTACAACTCCAACAACCGAATATGTAATGGAATCGTCCATGGGAATACGGATGGACAAAGGGTCCTCTTCTCCTAATTGCTTCGCCATACTTTCGTTGATTACCATACTAAGGCTGTCCGTACTAAATTCTCGGTTGAACATTCGACCTGATTTAAGCTCAATGTCCAGCGTTTTGGCATAATCATAATCCACTGTTAGGGCATTGGTGACGACACCTCTGCCTTTGTATTCAAAGCCCATTGCACTGCTAGTAATACTTCCGTCTTTTCCAAGTCCCAAATTACTATCAGAACCCGAAACGCTCAAAATGTCAGAATTTTGGGAAAGCTCATCACGCAATAAATCCAGAACAGCATAGCTATCCTTTCTTCCATTTAAGGGAATAGACACCACTTGCTCCTTGTTGTATCCAAGGTCTTTGTTACGTAAAAAGTCTATTTGCCCATGCAATACCAAAGTTCCACTGATCAAGATAATGGCGATAACAAATTGAAGGACGATCAACCCATTGCGCAGTCGGTTTTTGCCCAAATCGAGTTTACCCTTTAGTGCCCGAAGTGTACTCAGCTTGCTCAAAAGTAATGCAGGGTACCCTCCAGCAATCAGAGTGATTACAAAAATGGACGCCGCAAACAGCACAATAATTCCTGGTTGGGTCACCTCGGCGAATGTGGCCTTTGTATTAAAAAGGGTCTTGAACGGGTCTATGAGCAAATTACTGACCATAAGTCCCAAACCTATCGCAATCAAAAAAACAATCACACTTTCCATCCAAAACTGGAAGAACAATTGCTTTTTGACAGCACCAAGCGTCTTGCGCATTCCAATTTCTTTGAGTCTTTTTTCGCTCAAGGCAATATTCATATTAATGAAATTGGCGCAAACAATAAATATGATTACTAACGCTACCCCTAAAATAATATACGGAAAGGTTCGTGGCGCTTCAGCTTTACCTGCTTTAAAAGATGCAAAATGCATGTCCGTAATGGGCATCAAGTGAAATTGTTTGTATTGCCCGTTGACATCGGGAGTGGCACCATCTCTTTTGTCACTTTCAATACTTTCCGCATAATGAAGGTTTGCAAAGGCTCTTGTGTTCTCCTCAAATTGTTGAGTTGTCACTCCTTCTTCCAACTGCAAGTAAACAGGTAGAAACTGAGAGTTCCATACATCTTTGTTGGATTCATATTCCGGATGATTCTCAAAAGGAATCACAATATCAAAATCCATACTGCTATTAGCTGGTGTATTTTCTAAAATGGATGCAACGGTAAATGGTTTTTCCTCGCTTCCTATTCTTATCTGAAGAATTTCTCCCACAACATTGGTTGTACCAAAAGTTTTTAACGCAGTTTCCTCCGAAATGGATACCGAATTTTTGGTGGGAAGCGGATTGTTGGTATTACCATTAATTACGGCAAACGTAAATAGGTTGAAGAATTCTGGATCTACATATTCAGCATCCAAATTCAAATTTTTTTCTTTGTAGGTTACCAGCGCATCTTCACTCAAGGAACGCGTAATCTGTTTTATTCCCGGAACTTCTTCTTTCAGTGCCTTCGCCAAAGGCACTGGATTTGATGTGCTTACTTCTGCTCCTCTAGGAGTTTGGTTGGTAAGATAGACTTGATATGTGGAATTTTTATTCTCATGAAATTGATCAAAAGAGAGTTCGAACATTGCGGTCATGGTCAACAAAAGTGCAACGGCAAACGCGCAGGTAAGCCCCATTATGTTGGCAATGCTAAATATTCTGTTCTTGATCAGGTTCCGCCAGGCGATTTTTAAATAGTTCTTGAACATTTTTTAGGTTTTGGTTGATCTATTCTGTTCTAAGACTCTTTACTGGATTTACAATCGCCGCTTTTATACTTTGATAACTCACCGTTAAAAGGGCAACGCCCACAGCCATGAATGCGGATAGTGCAAAAATCCACCATGGAATATCTATTCGGTAAGAGAAGTCTTGTAACCACCTATCCATGGCAAACCATCCTAAAGGAAGTGCAATGATTACCGAGAGCCCGACGAGTTTTAGGAAATCCATGGAGAGACGATACACAATTTGTCCCACTCCTGCACCTAGCACTTTTCTCACGCCTATTTCCTTTACCCGTTTTTGCGCATTGAAAGCAGCAAGCCCAAGAAGTCCTAAACAGGCAATTATTATGGACAGAACGGTAAAAATCATGAAAATTTGCCCCAGACGTTGCTCCGCTTCATAACTTGTATTGAAGGAGTCGTCCATAAAATAATATTCGAATGGTTGAGTGGGGGCAATATTCATCCAGATATTCTCAATGTCCCCAATGGTTCGGGTAACGTCACCTTTGGCCAGTTTAATAATCAAATTACTGGCCCTATCAGTTCCGTAAAATAGGGCAAGTGCCTCAACCTCATCCCGTAGGGATTCAAAATTGAAATCCTTTACAACCCCGATTACTGTAATCAGTGATTCTTCGTCAAAATTATCCAGAAATTGTTGGCCCAATACAGTTTCGGGAGTTTCCCCCAAAATAGCCACCGCTTTTTCATTAAGGATAATTGCCGTGGAATCGCTAGCGTATCGAGTAACATCAAAATTTCTACCTGAGACCAACGAGAGCCCAATAGTGGAAATGTAATTTTCATCCACGCGCCATTGTTGCATATTGATGGCCTTTTCCTGACTTCGATCTTCCTTTCGCATAAATGAACTATCGCTTCGAGAAGATGGTGTGGGCAAATAGCTGCTTAATGTGGCCGTATTCACCTGGCTTAATTGCCCCACTTCGTTTTTGAAAGCCTTTTTGTTGCCATCCAATGAATTAACCCCTTGAATCACCAAAACTTGATCTTTGGCATAGCCAAGATCTTTTCCTTGAATGTAACTCAATTGTTGGAAAACCGTCAATGTGCCCATGATCAGGAATACAGAAATGGAAAACTGGAGCACTACCAGAATGTTCCTGACACGTCCCCCGCCAATGGAATTGTCTCCCTGACCTTTCAGTACTTTGGCCGCAACAAAACGGGACATAAAAAAGGCCGGATAACTACCGGATAGAATGCCCAGGGCCAAGGAGGCCATCAACAAAACCACCCAGAACAAGGGGTTTGTAAATGGAATGGACAGTTCCTTACCACTGAGATCATTATATAATGGCATTGTAACTGCGGCAATAATTACGGCAAACACAAGGGATCCCATCGCAATCAATCCGGATTCGGTTAAAAACTGGCCTATCAAACTACTTCTTTGAGATCCCAATGTTTTTCGGATACCCACTTCTTTAGATCGTTTTAGGGAATGCGCAGTAGTGAGATTCATAAAGTTGACACTGGCCAATATGAGAAGAATTAACGCTATGGCTCCTAGGATGTAGACATTTTTAATATCACTTACCGGACTAAATTCTGGTCCTCTCCCGGAATATAGGTGTATGTCCGTAAGGGCGATGGTGGAGTATTTCATGTAATTTCCAGAATCCAAGAACTGTTGCTCGGTAATTCCAGGAAAAAACCTTTGGGCATAAGGAATAAGATATTTCCCTACCATGGACTGCATTTCGACCTCCAAATCTGCTACTGAAGCCCCGGGAATCAATTTTATGAGAGTATAATAATTATGGCTTCCCCATTCGGCCATCCGCGAATCTTCATATCCTGACATGGCCAAGAACAAGTCCCTGTCCCTTAAAAAGGAATTCTCAGGCATATCATCCACAATACCAGAGACGGTATATACATCTCGGTCATTCAGCAAAACGGTCTTTCCGACGGCCTGGTCTATTGGAAAGTGTTTTACAGCGGCAGTTTTGGTCATCACCACGGTATTGGGCTCTGTCAAAGCAGTATTTTCATCACCATAAAGGAGTTTTATCCCCAGCATTTCAAAGAAGGTGGAGTCGGCATAGGTGACCCCTGGTTCGCGTACATTGCTGCGTGTTCCCTCTTCTTTGATAAAAACACTTCCAACACCCCTGAACCGTGTGGTGAGTTCCACCTCGGGATAATCATTCATCATTGCGCCCGCCATGGGTGCGGAGACCTCGGCCATTTGCTCCGCCTTGCCTCCGAACTTCATATCTGCATTAATGCGATAAATCCGGTCTGCATCGGTGAACATGGTATCGTGACTTAATTCATCATAAATGTAAAGACCGAGCAAAAGCCCCCCAGCCATTCCGATAGCTAATCCAAATATGTTGAGAAAGGTGAAGAATGGCTGCTTTTTAAGGCTCCTCCATGCTATTTTAATGTTGTTTTTAAACATGATTTCCGTTTTTTGATGATACTGTTATTCTGTTCTTAAGCTTCTGGCTGGATTTAATTTTGCTGCTTTAATGGCCTGAAAGCTTACCGTTAAAATGGTAACTGCTAAAGCCCCGATCATGGCCAGAGCAAAAATCCACCATTTCAAGATCACACGATACGGATACTCTTGTAACCAACCGTTCATTACATAATAGGCTATAGGGACTGCTATAAAACAGGAGATAATTACCAGTTTTAAAAAGTCCTTGGACAACATGTTCCACACATTGAACACAGAGGCGCCCAGTACTTTTCTTACCCCAATTTCCTTGGTTCTTTGTTCTGCTACAAAAGATGTCAGTCCAAACAATCCCAAACAACTGATTAAAATGGCAAGGGCAGTGAAAATTCCGGAAAGACGACCTATCCGTTCTTCTGCGGCAAATTTTTCACCATACTCTTCATCCACAAAATCATATTGAAATGGGATATTGGGAAAATGCTCCTTAAAAACTCGTTCGATTACCGCTATATTTTGGCTGGCACTTTGGCTAGGGTTCAACCGCATATTATAAAAAGAACCATTTCCATCTTTGTCAAACACATACATCCCTTGCTTTACGGGTTCGTATGGAGATTGGGCTATCATATCCTGGACCACTCCAATAATCTTCATAGGATCGATAGGGTTTTCTGTGTCAGGATCAGTGATTAGTTTCCCTATAGGATCTTGAAGGCCCATGTATTTCACTGCAGTTTCATTAAGTAGAACACCAGTAGAGTCAGAAGCAAACTCTCGTGAAAAATCCCTTCCTGCTATAATTTTTAAATTAAGGCTCTTGGCATATTCTGGAGATACTTCGGTCCAAGCTAAATCTTCCTGGAAACCTTCCGGTTTGCCCTCCCAGTCAAACCCGCTTCTATTGGACCATATGCGGGTAGTAGGAGCACTTGACGTGGACATTTCGGTAACGGCTCCGGAATTGATGAATTCTTCCCGCATCAATTCAAACTTTCCAGTAAAATCCTCACTCATTGTTGGCACTTGTACCAAACCTTCCTTGTCATAACCTATAGGTCTGTTTTTTGCGTGGTTGATTTGCTGCATCACGATTACAGTACCTATAATAAAAGCCACGGATACCGTAAACTGAACCACTACCAATATTTTTCTGGGCAAACCGGAATGTTTCCCCGTTTTAAAGGTGCCTTTTAGCACATCAACTGGTTTGAACGAAGACAAATAAAGTGCAGGATAACTGCCTGCCAATAATGCGGTAAACAGAATGAAGACCAAAGACGACGCCCAAAAACCAATAGACCCCCATGGAAACACCAACTCTTTTCTGGCCAGGTCATTAAACCCGTTAAGCGAAAGCACTACAATGGCAACAGCAATAACAAATGCAAAAAGCACTACCAAAAACGACTCTCCCAAGAATTGATTGATCAATTGACTACGTTGTGACCCAATCGATTTTCTGATGCCCACTTCCTTGGCCCTCTTCTCGGACCTTGCAGTACTAAGGTTCATAAAGTTTATACAAGCCAAAAGCAATACAAAAGCGCCGATAATACCAAATAACCATACGTACTTAATTCTACCACCGGCTTGTTTTCCATTTTCAAATCGTGAACGCAAATGCCAGTCCTTCATAGGAAGCAAAAACAATTGAGGGTTAAATTCTCGAGAGTCTTCGTTGAGGTCTTTTTTTACATTTCTTATCTTATCTGTGACCACTTCCATGGAAGTATTATCCGCAATCTGGACAAACATCTGATAAGAGTTGTTGCCCCAGTGGTCTACAGAATTTTTGACCCATTCATTAACGGAAACGTACTTGTCCCACGGCATCAAAAAATCTGTGTCGCTAAAAGAAGTATTGAACGGTATGTCTTCGAATACTGCTGTAACCATCATATCATATTGGCTATTAACCTCAATCGTTTTTCCAATAGGGTCAGCATCACCGAAAAGAGCTTTAGCTGTAGATTCCGAAAGCATGATTGAATTGATTTCCCGAATTCCATCCTTTTCTCCTTTTAAAATATTAAGGTCAAACATTTCAGGAGCTTCTCGTTGCATAAAGTTTCCCTCCCTTGAAATACTGGTTTCTTTGTACTTAAGATACTGTGGGGTGGTCCAGGATGACATCACTACATGCTTAAAATTATCCATATAGCCTTCCCTAATAGCCATTTCTAAAGGTCGTGGAATGGCTGGCCCAGTTCCTGTTTCTCCATTATTTGTCTGAGATTGATATATCTGCGCTATTTGATCTTTGTTCGAAAAATAACTGTTATGGGAAAGCTCATCCTTGATCCATAACCCTATAATTAAGGCCACAGCCATTCCAAGTGCAAGACCGCCCACATTAATAATGGTATAACCCTTGTTCTTAGTAAGGTTTCTCCAGGCTATTTTTAGATAATTCTTAAACATGATTGATGGTTTTTGATTGATTTATTCTGTACGTAATCCTTTAGTAGGCTGCAAAAATGCCGCTCCTATCGATTGATAACTAATTGTAAGTATTGCTATGCCAAGCGCTATAAGTGCCGCGGTTGCAAATATTTCCCAACCAATGGTTATGTGATAAGCAAACCCCTCCAACCATCGGTTCATAAAGTACCACCCAATTGGAATTGCAATGCAGATGGAAATAACGATCAGCTTTAAAAAATCGAGCGTAAGCAACTGGTAAATAT
>Ga0098044_1002106_pt1 | contig 10346 bp, 17 predicted proteins | sample 10_taG_FD_75053 | JGI IMG/M metagenome (GOLD analysis project Ga0098044, IMG submission 75053) | Marine viral communities from the Subarctic Pacific Ocean - 10_ETSP_OMZ_AT15264 metaG | ecosystem: Environmental > Aquatic > Marine > Oceanic | place: Pacific Ocean | collected 2015-01-16 | reverse complement strand
CGAGGCTGAACCGTTGCGCCGGTTCGGTGTGCTGCTCGACGCTGCCACGCTGAAAGCGAAGGCGCTCCAGAAGGGGATCATCACCAGCACGAAGGACGCGCTGACGCCGCAGCAGAAGGCGCTCGCCGCTTACGCGGTGATCCTGGAGCAGACGACCGTCCAGATGGGCGATTTTGAGCGGACAGCCGATTCGGCCACGAACCAGTCGAAGCTTCTCGCCGGCGAATGGGACGCTATCCAGACACAGATCGGCACCGCGCTGCTGCCGGCGTTCACAGCCGTCGTTACACACCTAAACGACGAAGTGATGCCGTCGCTCCGCGAGTTCTTCGAGGATCCTGGGTGGGCGGCCCTGGGCGAGCTGGCCGGCGAAGCAATCACCTCCGAGTTCTCTAAAAAAACGGTAGCCGTGTTCGAGGACGGCACATCATGGTTTATAAATCCGATCGGTTCAGCCATCCAGACAGGTATACCGGTTATTGGCAACTACTTCTTCGGAGCCGGCACCGATGCCCGAACGTCGTTTCAGCGCGGCATCGACGCCGCCGAGGGTAGTGAACTAGGGCGACTGAACCCGGACTGGGATCGCGGCGACTGGGAAACAGCCGGTAGCGCCGCCGGCGCGGTGTTCTACGGTGCCGCCGGCGCAATGGTCCCGTCGCCCCTGATCCCGCCGGGTGCCGGCGTCGTGCCGCCCGCTGGGCCGCCCATCTTCGGGCCGCCAGGAACGCCTCCTGGCGCGGGCGGTGGCTTCGTGCCGCCGGCCGGTCCTCCGACGGGTGGGCCACCCGGCACATATTCGGAGTTCTCGCCGCCATCGTTCACGACCGGCGACGAGCTGGACGCGTTCTACGCGACGCTGGGGATCACACCGTCGACACCGCCGGCAGGGTCGGGCCATCCCGCCGGCCCGACGGTCAACGTCGTCGTCAACGGTGTCGTGTCCGGTCAGGAAGTGGTCGACGCGATCGGTAAATACGTCGACGGCAACGGCCCGCTCCCGCCGCACTGGCAGCAGGGCGCCAACTAGCCGATGGCCTCGCCGACGTTCCTGGTGCAAATACACCTCGACGGGTCGTTCCGCGACGTCACCGCCGACGTTCGCGCCATCAACATCAACGTCGGCCGCCAACGCGTCCTCGACACGTTCACGGCCGGCACCGCCCGCATCGCCCTGAACAACGACGACGCGAAATACGGCCCCCTGTCGGGCGGCACCTACTCCGACGCCCAGTGGATAAACAGCGAAGTTCGCGTCCTCGTCTACCTCAACTCGGCGGCGCAACCGACACCGCTGTTCCGCGGCCTGTGCGACGACATCGACGTCGTGTTCCCCGACTCGAAAAGCAGCGTTCTCCAGGTCAAGGCCAGCGACGGCCTGTCGAAGCTGGCCCGCACCGAGCTGGTCGACGACATCAACGGCGTGACCGGTAACGCGACGTTCGCCGAGCAGGTCGGTTCGGCGCGCTTCACCGCCGTGCTGGACAACGCCCAGGTCGACTACCCGGACGAATCCAGCCCTGTGGACCGCGCTGTGGACACCTCGGAGGTGACGATGGCGGCCGAAACTGTGGCGCGCCTCCAAACGTCGACGTACCTGGCGCGCCTCGCCCAGTCCGAGGACGGCGCCATCTACTGCCGGCACGGCATCCCCGGCGGCGCCGCGGCGGCGTCGACGTACCGCGGGAACGTCCTCACCTACAAGAAACGGTTCGCGTCGTCCACGGCGACCGGGTTGACGTTCGGCGGCACATCTGGCGCCGAATCACAGCGCCCCGACTTCACGAAAACGACTGTGCAGTTCGGCAGCGAGCTGCTCTACACCAGGGGGATCTACGCCGGGTCCACCGGTGAAGATCAGACGTACAAAGAAAATGTGATCGGCGAACCCGCCTACGGCATCAGAACCATCGTGCGCCGCAACCTGTTGAACCTGAACAACGCCGACGTCCTGGCGGCCTGCAAGAACTTCGTGGCCCTGCATTCGACGCCGGTGCTAAGGATTTCGTCGATGGACTGCAAGCCGCGCGCCATGACCGACGCGCAGGCCGAAAAGGTGGCGAAGCTCGGCGTGTGGGACGGCGTTTCTATCCAGTTCCAACCGGCCGGCGCCAGCGTCGCCCTCCTGGAAACGGTCCGGATCGAAGGCGTCAGGCACGACATCACACCGGGCGACTGGACGATGCGCCTCACGACGTCGGGTTCCGGCGCTTCGCAGTTCTTTATCCTAGATTCGACGATCGACGGGCTGCTCGACGAGAACAAGCTCGCCCCTTAGGAGACAAACATGGCCCAGCAGACTTTCGCCGGGGTGCCGGCAGCGTTCACAGCCGGCGAGGTGCTGTCCAGCGCCGACCAGAACCTGCTACGGAACTACCTGATAGCACAGATCAAGGAGGGCCAGACCGGCGACACCGGCGAGGTACTCCCCATGATCATGGACCTGACGAATAACCGGATCGTGCTGGACAGCGGCGGCCTCGAGTTTTCCGACGGGTCGACGCAGACCGTCGCCGCGAGTTCCGACCCGGCCGACATGAACCTCATCGTCGGCCTCGAAATGTTCCTCTAGGGAGAACCCACCATGGCTACCTATTCCAAAGAACTCCTGTCGGCGTCGACCAACGGCAAGGGCATCCTCGTCGCGGCGACCGCGACCGCCGGCACGCTCATACACACCGCCGTTTCGGGTACGACCGACCTCGAGGAGGTGTGGCTGTACGCCGTGAACGCCCACAGCGCCGACATCAAGCTGACGCTCGAATGGGGCGAAGCGACCGAGCCGACCGGCAACATCGAACAGACCGTCCCGACAGAATCGGGCCTCATGCTTCTCGTCCCAGGGCTGCTTCTCCAGAACGGCTTGACGATTAAAGCGTTCGCCGGCACAGCGAACGAGGTCGTCATCCACGGCTACGTGAACAAGATCGACAAGTGAGCCTCCGGTATGGGGCGCGCAGCCGCCCCGCGACGATGGTTTCGACCTGGCTGAACGGCCTCGACGGTTCGACCGTGCAGCATTCGGGCTACTTCTGCAGCGGCGGCGCGTTCACGACGGTAAACAGGTTCACGTTCGTCGACGATGCCAGGTCGACGCTCGCCACCGGCCTGTCGGCGAACAGCGACTCAGGCGCAGGCATGGCCGATAGCAACGTCGCCGGCTATGTCGCCATCGGCGTCGAGGGTGCGGGCCGGGTCGACACGGTCGACAAGTTCGCGGCGTCCACCGACGCACGGTCGACGCTCGGCAACGGCCTGTCGGCCGCCAGGTACAGCGAAGGCGCTATGGCGAACAGCGGGACCGCCGGCTACTTCGGCGGCGGCAAGGAAGCGGCGAACGTGTCGACGGTCGACAAGTTCGCCTTTCCCGGCGATGGCCGCACGACGCTCGGCACGGGCCTGTCGATAGCGAGACAGTGGCTGTCGGGCATGGCGAACTCCGGGACCGCCGGCTATTTCGGCGGCGGGTACCCGCCTGTGCGATCCACGGTCGACAAGTTCGCGTTCTCCGACGATTCACGGTCGACGCTCGGCACGGGCCTGTCCGCGGCTAGGTCGAGCGCGGCCGCTATGGCGAACAGCGGCACCGCGGGGTATTTCTGCGGCGGCTGGACCGGCTCGAACGTCAACACAGTGGACAAGTTCGCTTTCTCGGACGATTCGCGCACCACGCTCGGCACGGGACTGTCGTATGACGGCAACGGACCGGGCGGCATGGCGAACTCCGGGACCGCCGGCTACGTCGGCGGCGGCGACGACGGCGGGAACGTCACCACGGTCGACAAGTTCGCGTTCTCCGACGATTCACGCACCACGCTTTCCACGGGCCTGTCGTTCGCCCCGTACAGCCCCGCCGCGTTCGCCAACTGCGAGGCTCTGTGATGGAACTCGACGACGCGATACGGGAAGTCCAGCAGCCTAGGAGCCGCTACCAGCTGGTCCATTTTGTGATTGGCCAGCACGACACCCCGGAGATGAGGTTCTACCAGCTGATGCTCGAGATCCAGGACACGGCCTACAAGCTGCGGATGGCCGAACTGAGCGTCCGAAAAGCCGAGGTGGAGATCACCCGCCTGCTGGCAACCGGCGACGAGATCGACGCTATAGAAGCCGAAGAAAAGCGGGTTGGACTCGAACAGACCCGCATCGTGATGGGCGGCGCGCTGCGCGAAATGGCGGTACTGGAGGACATCTTCGACAGCAGCCAGCACTACACCCGCGACGAGATCGAACACGCGCAACCCGAATACTGGGAGAAGCGGCTGACCAGGCAGACTGAACTCCAGATCCTGTCGGGCAGCGTCGGATGGGCGCAGCTCGATTCGATGCGGCAGATCGGGCTACTCGACGAACTAATGGCGGCCCGCGAGGCCCGACAAGCTGACCCGGCGATGGAGTTGCCGACATGACGTATCTGAAGTGGAAACTATCGGAGGGAACCTGGGGGACAGGCCCGGAGGGAACCATCGCGGACCGCGGCGGCGACGCCGAGGCGGGCTGGGCGGTCGACGCCGGCGGCTACCGCGTCGGCTACCTGATCCAGACCGCCGACCTGGCCGGCCTCGAGGTGTGGGACGTCACGGAGATAACCGAAGCCGAGGCGCTGACGTTCTGCCGGCAGTTGTGGGCCGACGCCGAGGTGCAGGACGATGGCCTGATTACCGGGCCGCCGCCGCCGACATGACGTACACCGGCTATCAGCACGACCTCGACTACCTCGAACAGTTCAAGGACGACGGCGACGAGAACGTCCAGCTGATCGAACCGCTGCTCGCGTTTCGCCTGAGTCGCGCGTACAGGCGTTCTGACGTCCTCCGCGCCCACCTGCGCATAGAGTCCGCCGGGCGCCCCCGAAGCGAACAGGAACACCTCTACGCCGGTTACAAGGCCGGCAAGCCGGGCTACAACCTCGCGGCCAACCCTGACCGGATCATCGGGACCAGGGGCGGCAAGACTTTCAGGGGATCGTGGCACATGGCGCAGGGCGACGCCCCGGACGGCGTCGGCTACGTCTACGCGGTGGATCTGACGCACCACTGGAAGCTCGACTGGGACGACGTCCACGACCTGCTCCGCGCCAACGGGCTGCACACGACCGTCCCGAAAGAACCCTGGCACCACCAGGCCACGACCATTAGAGGGCCGTTTCCGGGACCATTCCCTGACGGCACAAACACGGAGGATGAGTTGACACCTGAACTAGAAGAAAAACTCGACGGCCTGGCCACATGGGTTTTCAACGGCACCACCATGATTTTGAAGCGGCTCGACGAACTCGAACAGCAGGTCGCAGCGGCGAAAGGTGACGACTGATGAAGGCTTACTTGGACCTCCTGGAACGCTGCGCGATGACGTTCATCCAGTCGTTCGCGGCGCTGCTGCTCGCCGACACCGCCGGCGTCGACCTGTCCGTTTCGACAATGCAGGCCGGCTATGTGGCCGGCATCGCTGCCGTGCTGGCCGTCGTCAAGGGTTTTGCGGCGCAACGCCTCGTCGGCGACAAGTCGCCATCGCTGGTGAAGTGAGCCACGACTTCTTCCTCTACAACTAGGGCGAACCAATGTCGAAGATGACGAAGCTGATCGCCGCCGTGACCGGTCTCCTGGTCGCCGTCGGCACCCTTGTCGGCACCATCAGTATGACTATCGGCGACGGGCCGGAACCCGCGTCCGGCGGTATCACCATCGTGCTGAACAGCCCGGAGGCTTACGCCGACTTCATAGAGAACCATCCCAGCGGCGGCTAGACCCGGCCGCCATGACAGGCCCGCCCGAAAGGGCGGGTCTGTCGCCGTTTTGGGACCATCCCCGACGGCGGTAGACACGGTGCATAAAGTTGACCTAAGGTGGAGTAGCCGTAGAGATCAACAAGGGGGGCAAATGAAAAAAATCAATTGCACACTGACCGACGCACAGTGGGATGCGCTGCGAGCAGCGGTCGCCCACTACGACTACGAACTGGAGACCGCCTACGACGACGGGGACGAGGGCGCGGCGCAGACGGATCGGAAGCGCGGCGTCCTGGACCGCGCGTGGGATCGGCTCGTGGGGGTGACGTCGTGAAGATTCCCCACGGGTACGTCTGCCATCACTGTTCTACCAGCGTCGTCTGGGAGAACGACGGCGAATACTGGTTGGATTCCAACGGCAACGACCATTGTCCAGATGTTTGGCATCCTGAGGACTGCGACGGGATACTTTATTCTGGCGTGGAACCCGGCGAGGCCCATGAGCCGCATTGGCGACAGTTGGTTTGATCCAGCACGACCCCTCCGCAATGGGGGTGGTTTCCGCGTTCCCTGAGCCGACCCTGTGGGACCAGACCGGAGGCCTCGTCTCCGACGCCCACCCGCTGACCAGCCACCGCGCCGCCTCGACGGTCCGGTCCGGTTCTCAGAAAGCACAGATACTGCTCGCCATGTACGCGGTGTGGCCCGACGGCGGGTACACCGGCTACGACCTGGCGACCAGCGGCCTCGTCGTGAACGGTGCCGGCAACCCGATCTCGGCGAACCAGACCTGCACGCGGCTCGGCGAGCTACGCGACAGCGGCCTCGTCGAACTCAAACGCGAGTTCCACGGCGGCCCCGTCGTCGAAACCGAAACCAGCCCCGGCAACACCGGGCAGGTCCACCGGCTCACCGCTTACGGCGTCACCGCGACCGTCGCCCTCGCCGCCGCCGACCGTCGACAGGTCGCCTGATGGACATCGTCCGAGTCGCCGACAAGCTCGCCGCGTTCCGAGCCGACTATCCCGCCGCCGAGTACGGGCTGCACCAGTCGTTCACCGAGGACCAGGTCGGCGACGTAGCCCGCGTCGTCGGCTGCTGCGAAGTCGTCGAGATCGCCACGCACAGGATCCTCGCCCGCGCGTATGGCACACGGGCGCTACGTGCGCCGATACCCGGCGCTCAGGGCGCACGCGACACCCGCGACCCTGACCGCGCCATGACCCAGGCTCTAGGCCGCGCCCTCGGACTGATGGGTTACGCCGACGGTTCCGGCATCGAGGGCGACACCGACGAACCAGACCAGACCGGCGTCACCGCCGCCGCCCCGCCTGCGCCTCCGATGTCGCCGGCCGCCGTAGCGAAGCTTCACCTGGCCGGCACCCCGCCGGAGGCGCCGGCAGTGACACCGCCAGACCCGGTGTCGACCGAAGCCATGAAGGAAATGCTGAACAGCCTCGACCCGAAGACGCGAGGCGTTCTGAAAGCGAAACTGACCGCGCAGGGCTACGCGCTGCCGCTTCCGGGCATGCTCGCCCGAAACCTGTACGACAAGCTCGACGCGATCCTGCCGGAACTCATCAAGGAACTGGTCGGCGATGCCGCGCCCACCGCGAACTGACGCCGTATCGGGTCTGGTCACCGAAGCGTCATGGCAAGCCACCGTCGTCGAAGCCGCAGACCTGTTCGGCTGGTACGTGTACCACAACCCCGATTCGCGGCGCAGCAACGCGGGTTTCCCCGACCTGGTGCTGATCCGGCCGCCGCGCGTCATGTTCCTGGAGCTGAAACGCGAAACCGGGCGCCTGTCGCCGACACAGCGCGACATCGTCGGCGCCCTGGAGAACTGCCCCGGCGTCGAGGTTCACGTAGCGCGGCCCTCCGACTGGGAACAGGTCTGTTCGTGGCTGTCATAGCGGTCGCGTGCGATGCGAAACAACTCGGCGACGACGCCGCCACCGTGCGCCGCGTCGCCCATGATCGGGTGCTGGCCGCGACGCCTCCGGCGACCACGGCAAGCCCGCCGGACCCTACGGCCCGGCCAGCGCCCACCCCTGTGGATGGTGAGGCCGTGCCGATCGGGGGAACGGTTACGGTCGCACCATCCACGCCCGTCGATTCGCTGCTCGTCATGTTCCGCGACGAGATCGAAGCATGGCGCCCAGACGTCGCAACCTGGTTTCGGAGCGCCGATGTCGGCCGTGTCCTCCACATCATCGACTGTGAATCCGATGGCCGATGGGACGCCGAAAACCCGAACCGGGCCGCTAACGGCATGTACGCCAAAGGGTTGATGCAGCACCTCGACGGGTACTGGCCGTCCCGCGCCGCCAAAGCCAACGCGGCCGGCTACCGAAACGGCGGCGACATCTGGAACCCGATCGACCAGCTCGCCGTTTCGGCCTGGCTCGCATACAACACGCCGCAAGGCTTCGACCATTGGAGTTGCAACCCGTGAAACGCCTACTAGCCCTGACGATCATCGCCGCGTCGTTCGCCGTGGCCGGCACCGCCACCGCCGCCGGTCAGTACCTGCACATAACGACCGACGAGAACTACCTGGCCGACGACGGCACGATCCTCGCCGACCCGTACGGCGTAGGGGAGGGCGCCGGCGCGTCGCACGCGTCGATCCTGTACTGGGGGCCACAGGCCAACGGTGACGACCACTACGTCCTAGAGAAGGCCGGGTGGCCGTACACCCGAACGCTGGCCGCCGTCGCCGCAGCGTTTCCATGCGTCCCTAATCGGCGCTGTTTCGACCATGACGCCGCCGCGCAGCTGCTCGCCAACGGTTTGACCTGGAGCGCCCTCGACGGGCTGTACGAGCAACGGTGAGCCGATGCCAGACCTGTAACGACGTCGGCATTACCGGGCCGCCCCATGATCGCCGGCTGTGCGAGGACTGCGAGCTGGACTTCACCGACTACGGCGACCACCTGACCAACCCGCCGGCCAACCAGTGCCCGCTGTGCGGCGCGTCATCGGGATGCCGATGCTGACCCAGGCCGACGCGCTGCGCCTCCCGCTGGCCGCCGACAGCGTGGACCTGGTGGTGACCAGCCCTCCGTACTTCGCGCTGCGCTCGTACCAGGACGGCGACGAGCATTACGACGGGCAGATCGGGTCGGAGCCGTCACCGCAGGAGTTCCTAGAGGCGTTGTGGGCGGCGACGGTCGAGATGGCCCGGGTGGTGAAGCCGTCTGGTTCGATCTTCGTCAACCTCGGCGACAAGTACGCCGGGTCTGGTGGCGGTGGTGGCGCATCACCTAAATCGACGCTGGGTGGCGGTAAACGCAGGATGCGTGAAGCAGGCGGCGGTGGTTGTGACGACTGGGGGCGTGCCCGACAGAAGTCCCTGATGGGGCTGCCGTGGCGTTACGCCATCGGGTGTATCGACGACCTCGGCCTGATCCTCCGCTCCGAGATTGTCTGGTCGAAGCCGAACGGCCTGCCGGAGTCGGTCACCGACCGGGTGCGTCGCAGCCATGAGCAGTGGTTTCATTTCACGTTGGAGCCGCGGTACTTCTCAGCGACCGACGAGATCCGCGAACCGCACATCCACGCCGAGTCGCCGGGAGCGCGTCGAGGGCCGTCTGGGATGAACCGAGGCACCGCGACCGGGCGCACTCACGACGATGGCGCTCCGGTCGGCAACTTCAAATTCAACCCGTTGGGCAAACTTCCCGGTTCGGTGTGGTCGATCCCATCCGAACCACTCCAAGTCCCCGACAGCCTCGGCGTGGATCATTTCGCGGCGTTCCCTCAGGAATGGCCGAGGCGTTTGATCCTCGGCTGGTCACCGCCTGACGGCGTAGTGCTCGACCCGTTCGTCGGCACAGGAACCGTCCCAATGGTCGCCAGAGCACTAGGCCGCACCGGGGTCGGCGTCGACCTGTCAGCCGACTACCTCAGGCTCGCCAATTGGAGGGTGTTCGAGTCCGGTCACGCAGCCAAGACGATGCGGCGCACAAACCAGGAACGACAAGGGTCGCTGCTGTGAACCGGTTCACCGTCGTGCACGCCGCAGAACTGGCCCAGCACACCGACGACCTTTCATGGCAGGCCCGCGGCCTGTTCCTCGAGTTGCTACTCGCCGCCGACTACACGACCGGGATGGTGCCGGCCACCAGCCGCGAACAGGTCCGCGTCTGGACCGGGCGTTCCTGGTCTGCCACAGCGAACCACCTCGACGAACTCGGGAAGGCCGGTTTGATCGTCGAATCTGCGGCCGGCATCGAGGTCACTGTTTATCCACAGATCAGCGACCCTCGCGGTAACCGCGAACAGCTTCGCGCTCACCGCGAACAGCTCGCGCTCACCGCGAACAGCCTCGCGCCTACCGCGAAGCCCACCAGCGAAAACGCACCTACTATTACTAGTTACAAAACAACAGTCGACGGTGAGCGTTTCATCCCAGGGACAGGGTGGGTATGAACGTCGTTTCATTGTTCGACCATTCAGCCGTTCTGCTTGAACCGTGGTCGCAGAGCGGTCTCGACTGCTGGGCGGTCGACATCGCCCACCCTCGGGGCCACACCGTCCGGGATGACGGTATCAACCTGATCGGCCACGACCTGGCCGTCCCGTGGCTGCCGCCTTTCCCGAAATCGCGCAT
>Ga0098044_1002102_pt1 | contig 10354 bp, 25 predicted proteins | sample 10_taG_FD_75053 | JGI IMG/M metagenome (GOLD analysis project Ga0098044, IMG submission 75053) | Marine viral communities from the Subarctic Pacific Ocean - 10_ETSP_OMZ_AT15264 metaG | ecosystem: Environmental > Aquatic > Marine > Oceanic | place: Pacific Ocean | collected 2015-01-16 | reverse complement strand
CCTTGTATACTTTTTATAACTAAAGAGCATGAGTTAGAGCTTTTGTCCAATGGAGCCGAGCTTAAGGCGCGAGGCGCTCTTATAATCGGGGTATCGGCAGAGCCTAATGAATTATTTGATTATTTTATTCGGGTAAATGAGTGTGAGATGAGCGCGCCCTTTTTACAGATAATACCAATGCAGTTGCTGGCTTATAATCTTGCGCTTTTAAAGGGTTTAGACCCTGATAAGCCTCGAAATTTAGCAAAAAGCGTGACAGTTAAATAAGTTAAGCAAAAGGCTTGACATTTGCCCTCCACTATGAGATAATATACTCATGATTAAAAAATTACTAAATCAATTCCAGAAGAGGTATCTTGTAGTTTATCGCAGGCAAGACAATAAAGTAAAGACATACGAAATCGGCAAGCCCCGTTTGAACGAGGCGGTGACAAATAAGCAGGAGGGACGAGGTAATGTAGGCTTTCGAGCCTATTGTTTTGCTCGTGGGCAAGTGAGAGCCTTTCGACACGACCGAGTAGTTTCCATAACTAAACTATAATGTTTGAAATAATATTTTTTAATTTCTGGACTTGGCTAGGGACTTTGGTTCTAGTATTTACCCTAGGCTATTCTATCTCTTTACCTTTTTATTGGAATGCAAAAAGTATCGAACAACAACGTCTCCTTGAAAAAGAAGAGGCGTTGCATAGATTTTATAATGCTAGGAACTGATGTAGAGTGGAAAGACTTAAACTGGAGAGGGAGGGTAAATTTTATCTTTTTTATTATTAATCTTTTCGCCTCTCTTGCCTCTGCTTCTATAGGAAGTGGCTGGTGCATCATTCATGTAAGCGTTGCCTTCTTATGTTATATATCTTTTAATTACGCTCCAAACTGTAGAAAATGAATAAAATAAAAGCATTGGGAATATGTGGTTTAGCTCGCTGTGGTAAAGATACTTTTTACTCTATAGCGAAAGACACTTTGTCAAATATGGGCTACCGCCCCGTGAGGGTTACATTTGCGGAGGCGCTTCGCATGGATGTCCATGATTTTTTACTGAGTAAAACAGGGATTGATGCCTTCACGGAGGTTACTGAAGAAAAGAATATTATTAGAGATTTTTTGGTAGCTTACGGGAGCAAGTTAATGAGGAGGATTAATGAACGCTGTTGGATTGAGAAGGTGGAGCCTTATGTGAAAGAAAGAATAGCCCAAGGAGAACTGGTAGTTTTTACAGATGTGCGGTATCCTAATGAACTTTCATGGATACAAAATTCTCTGGAGGGACTAGCGCTTCACATCTCTCGGGTTAATAACCTTCCTCCAAATAATGAAGAGGCCCAAAACGACCCACTTTTATCAGCGGAAGCAAATATGAAATTTAGGTGGGATAACTTTATTGATGAACAACCATCGGGTCAGAACATATACGAGGTAAAACAGACTATCTCACACTTAATGCAACAGGAGGTGTGCGCCTAAATGAAAGCTGAAGGGGTTAGTATTATACTTTTTCTTGTATTAGGTGGGCTATGCATTTTCGCTCTTCAAAAAGCTATTTATTTCTCCACTCCTAGTGATGCTCCAGAACCTGCGCCTCTAGAGATTTTTATTTATCCTCATGAGGACGATACAACCATTCGCTCGCAATAAAATGGCTAATAATGCTTTAATTCCCAAGGGAAAGTGGTATAATAGATTAGGAGCAGGCGTGGGATATATTATTTTATTCCCTCTCCTAATTCCCGTAATGATATTTGGGGGAATCTGCGGAATCGCTTTGTATATTATAGATAAAAAAAATAAAGGCTTAGGCAACTAATGAACAAATCTTCCTTCACACCTTTCTTGAATCTTGACCAGCAGGAATTTGAGCCACTTTTTCCCGCTATCGTAAATAAAATAGCGGACAATAAACTCAAAGCAGAGGAGGCTCTGCAAGGAGAGGTGGAGGTGGTAGCCGATGAAATCGAGAAGGTCGCTCCCCTTCCTAAATATAGCCCCGATTGGTGGGAAGAAAGAAGAAATGCGACACAAAACAATGAAAACTGAACAGGCAATAGATTACATTAAATGCGCTAAGGAATTAAATGTACTTTCCGCACTATTAATGCAACAAGTCACAGATGAGAACAAAAGATTTAAAAACCGAATCTCCGCTCAAGCAGGAGACTCGCTTTATCATCTTTGGCGTATAATTGAAAATTATTGTGATGACGAGAAATTAAAACTTGCTATCGAGAAATATAAAGAGGAAGAACATGAAGTTTAAAAAATCTATCCCAAGCGTAAACTTTGAATGCACACAATATCAAGTGTGGATACCAATTTCAAAAAACAAACAAATAGAACTCTCTTTTATTTATACTAAAAAAGAATGGAGTTGGTTTGAATTTTTAATTAACTGGACTAGGCGTAGGGATAATGCAGGCTTTGACATTTATCTAGAAATATTAATGATAGCTTTTAGGCTGGCTATAACCGATAAACGATTGTGGGATCATGAGAAAAACAATTGGGAAGAGGAGTGCGCTCCAGAACAGGCTACTATTAAATATGAATGGTTTTAAAAAATGGAGCCAAGTGAACAGGTAGATGCCTTGTATCAGGAGCTTGAAAAAGTTATTTATCGCTTCAGTCAGGAGTTTGATTTAAAAGGTTCGGATGTGGTGTGGGTTTTGGAGCTTCTGAAAAAAGACGCTGTAGATGTTTCTCTTGACTTTGAATCTGAGTTCTGGGAAGAGGAAGAGGAATAAAGCTCGGTTTAACACCAAGAAGTCAAATAAATATGAAGAAGCCTACCAATGGTAAAGGCGATAAGGATCGCACAACTCGCTTTGATCAATTCCAAAAAAATTACGATAAAATAAAATGGCAAAGACCAAGCGGAAGCCTCCAGAAGCATCCACCCATGCAGTAATTGCATTGCTTTTTTTATACTGCTTAACTTTATGCGCCTACTCTATGGCGTTGTGCTGGGCGATAGGGCGATTAGCCTTTTTTTAATTTAGGGCTTGACATTTTCCTCCTTTTTCTTTTTAATGGGAGGATGATTAAAAAACGAGGACGCCCCAAGGGCAAGAAAAATGCCCCCAAATTTACCTTCTTACCACTTTCGATCTTAAAGTTGGTTGCGGAAGAGGGAGAACTTATTCCCGTATCTCTTGATTGGTTATCTACCAAGGGGTCAGGCATTAAGAATACAGCCCCTGAGCCTATTATCCATGCGGAACCAGAGGTAAAAGTAGAATATAAAATTACGGAGTTTGAATAATATGAGTAAAGATATTTTTAACGGCTTAATTGGACAAGACAATGTTAAACGCAAGTTAAATTTTTATTTAAAAGCGTTTAATAAAACAAGTATTTGTCCTTTTTTAAATTTCGTTGGAGCTAAAGGACTAGGCAAGACTGAGTTTGCCAAGGCTTTTGCTCGCAACCTCACTAATAAAGATGGGAGTCCACGCCCTTTCATTGAACTTAATTGCTCTACAATTAAAAATAACGAAGCATTTTTTGAGCAAATATTCTTACCTCTTATTGCTAATAACGAGGTGACTATATTACTCGATGAGGCACACGCCTTACCCAAAGACCTCACCAATGCTTTCCTTACTATTTTTAATACAGAAAATACCCATTTAAAAGATTTTACATGGGAGGAGCAAATATTCAGCTTTGACTTCACGAAGCAAACTTTTCTATTTGCCACTACTGAAAGCGATAAATTGTTTCCTCCGCTCAAGGATAGGCTTACCACTATTGACTTTGAACCTTATGAATCTGACGAATTAGGACAAATACTTGAAAGCAAATTAGATGGAGTTAACTTTTTGCCAGAGGCTTTATTTAAATTAGCTAAGACAACAAGAGGTAACGCACGAAGTGCAGTTATGCGAGCCAAAGAGGTGATGCTTTATTGTGAATCGGAAAATAATCCTAACTTCACTAATCAATCCTACCAAGACTTTTGTGAGATTTTAGGAGTGCTTCCACATGGGATTACTTGTACAGAAAAACAACTTTTAGAAATTTTAAACGAACGAGGGTCTTGCACTTTAGCTATGCTCTCCGCTTCAACAGGCTTGAGTCCAAGCTCTATACGTGCAGACCATGAGCTTTATCTCCTCCGAAAGAATTTTATGCAAATTGATGGGAAGAGGAAAATTACCTCTCATGGGAAAAAAGTCTTGACTTCCTTAGAAGAATCTATTTAATGGAGAATATAAATTATGAGTGAAATGAAAATATACTTACAGAACTTGGTTGAAAAAAAGAAACTCTCTCGTGGTCGAGCGATTGAAATATGGACGCTTTTTGTTGAAGAATGCGAAGACACAAGTGAAGCTCATGCATGGGACTTAGCTCAACAAGAAATTAATTTTATTTTAAAAGGAAATGACTAACAAAGAAATAGCAGACAAGTGGTATAAAGTTTATTGCGAAGACAATTTAAAGAAATATAAAGAAGAAAGTTTAACAAAAGAAAATAGTAAATTAGAAGCCAAACCAATGTGGAACTATAGAATAATTAAATTTCCTATGGAGGACAACCATGAATATGATTATGGCTTGTATGAAACATTTTATAATGAGGAAGGTGAAGTTTGTGGTCACGATGAAGTCCCCACTATTGTCGGTGCTTCAGTAGAAGAAATACAGAAAACCCTAGAAATGATGATCAACGATGTAAATAGATGTAAAGATAGCGTTCTTGAGGGAGATCAAATAAAGTTTGCGCCATTCTACGATGAAAGCGAAGGGCTTATTGAAATAAAAGACCTAGACTCTTTTCTTAAAGAGGAGGATAAATAATGAGCAGAGATGTAGAAAAGTTAATCGAACAAGAAAATCAAAACATCCTTGAGATGCTTCATGCAGAAGAAGCAGTTTACGTTCACGTTTATTATTCCCTTGACGCTGACGGCAAACGAGTCTACGATAGGCAAACAATGAGAGAAGAATTTGAAGAAAACATGGAAACATTAATTTCATTAAATAAACAAAGAGAAAATGGAGGAATATAATGGGGAGAAATAAGACAAGTAAAGAATTAGACAAAATTTTTGATGATGGAGAAGTCGATATTAATGACTACTTGGATTTGTCATCTGCAAATAAGCCAAGCAAAGAATATGAACAGGGACTCCTGTCAGGCTTTACTAAATCAATAGTTCTTATTAGGCATTTACAGAGGTCGCTATCTCCACATACGGATACTGGTAGCCAAATAAAGATTCTTGAAGAAGCGATGGAGTTAATTTCACAAAATATAAAGGAAAATAATGAATAAAGAAATAGAACGATTAAATAAACGCCTAGAAAACGAGGCTCATAAGTCAGCCATCTTGCAGGATGCCCTTGAGTGCATTCTTGAAGTTACCGATGATGATGCTAGAACAATTGCAGAGGAAACTCTGGAAGCCATAGCTGAATACCGCAACTGGGAGGATAAAAATTAGTTTATCCAATCGACATATATTTAAAACGTGTCGATAAAATAAAGAAATATAAATGAATGAAAACATACGAAGTAGAATTTACCTCATCAACCTTTCGCACATATTATATAGACGCAAAGTCGGAACACGAAGCGAATGAGATGGCTGTAAAAGTTCTTGAAGAAGACTTTGAAGTTTCTCCAGCATGGATAGAGAATGCGGAAATAAATTATATCGAAGAAATTGGCAGGACAGAAACGCCAGAAAGTTGTGAATAATGAATATATATCTATTAAATAATAAACGAATTGAAGGACAACCCCTCAACTCTCAAATATTAAAGGCAAGCACTAGAATAAGTGAGTTTCCAGAAGGAATTGTTGTAAAGGTTCTTTATGTAGCAGAGAATGGCTTTCCTTCTATAAGGTGTTGGATTAAAGAATATGGAGTATATAATTATCCACAAACTTTAATGCTAGAAAATTCATGGCATGATGACCGAGTGCATTGGTTTAATACCTGTTGCTCTGGAGCATTTACTTTAGACAAGTGGCACGAAATGCTTGAGGCATTGAAACCTGTTGAGCGTTGGATGGGACAGGCTTTAGAATATAATCGAAGGAAACAAAATGCAAGACAAACTTATCGTCAAGCAGTATAAAATTATTCTGGATGAGTTTGACCTAGAAATGGTTAAGCAACTCGCAGAAGAAATGGAGCATGACCTATATGCGCTTCCTCTTGAGGAGGCGACAATCCAAGGTATTTTAAAACAAATAATTAATCAATCAAATAATGAACAATCAGAAAGTAGAGAAGATTCTTAATGTATGGAGGCAATGTAAAGAGGATGCCCTTGCATGGGATTTAGAAAGCGTAACAAATAAAATAGATTTTACATTAGCAAAGGAATTATTTATAGATAAACTAGAAGCGCAAAATTTTGAATGCATTGGTGAAGGAGCATATAAATTAGTATTCTCCAAGAAAAACCTTGACTTTGTAGTAAAGATTTACCATACTGGCTCCATTGATGATAGAGAAGATAAGAGATTTAAATTAACTAAATATTGCGTAAAGCCATATTATAAATGTTCTTGCATCTGTATTCAGCCAAAAGCGAAAAGAAACGCCAAAAATAAAGCCTATAAATTTTTAGAAGAAAGACTAGGGAAAGATTATTGTGAGTTATTTGATATTCACCAAGAAAATGTAGGGTGGATAGATGACAAGCCAGTAATATTTGACTATGTGGCTTGTGGAGGGTAAGTGATATGGGTTACCATACATATAATTATTTAAAATTAATTGACGCATGGAAAGAGGGGAAATATATCGAAGTGGGGGAAGAAGTGGCAAAATTCCACCCTGCACAAATGATTGAATTCATTAACCTGTTCATTAAAGATAATGGACTCAACGAACTTAATATACTAAAAAGTTTTGTAGAATAAAGGGGAGATTGAGGCTATCAGCGGTCTGGGAAAGTTTTTTATTTTTTCTCTTGACTTTGCCCTCAAGTGCTTTAGACTGGTTTACAGAAAATGAAAAAATTACCTACATTATATAAATTAGATTCCAAAGGAAAAACTAGGGAGTGGAGCATTACTTCCGACAACAATTCTTTTTGGAGCGAACAGGGTATTGTTGGCATGAAAATCAGGCGCAACAATCCCACTATTTGCCAAGGCAAAAATATTGGGCGTAGCAATGAAACTACAGAGGAAGAACAGGCAGAATTGGAAGCTCACGCAAAATGGGCTAAAAAGCGCAAGGATGGTTATACGCAAAATATTGATTCTGTAAATGATAAAAAGTTTTATGAATCTATGCTGGCGCAGGATTATAAAAAATACAAGGACACATTAGAGTTTCCATTGTATTCTCAGCCCAAACTAGATGGCGTGAGATGCCTCATACGCAAAGAAGGCGATGAAGTAGTGGCTCGCACTCGCAATGGTCGCATTATTGACTCTATTCCTCATATAAATAATAGTTTAAAAGGTTTTTTCATACTTTACCCTGATTCTATTTTGGATGGGGAACTTTATAACCATGAGTTTCGTAATAATTTTAATGCAATAATTTCTCTAGTGAGGAAGCAAAAGCCCATTAGAGGGAAGAATGATACGGATGAGAGCTTCTTAAAGAAGGAACGTGCTTGGGAAATTGCTCTTAATGCAAGCGCAGAAAATGTCCAATATTGGATTTATGATTGTCCTCGCATAGACTTTTTAAGGGAGAATCATTACTTCACCATCAGGAGGGCGCATTTAGAAGCGTACCTCAAGCCCATCACTAGTAAACATATTAAAGTGGTAGAGACTTCAGAAATTTGGACGCATCCAGTTTTAGATGCAACCTATGAAGATTATCTCGCTAGAGAGTATGAAGGTCAAATGGTGAGACAGGATGAAGGATATGAATCCAAAAGAAGCAAATACTTGCTCAAGCGCAAGGAATTTCAAGATGCGGAATATAAGGTGCTAGATATTGAGGAGGGAAATGGCAACCGACAAGGAACTGCTAAACATTTAGTATGTTGGTGCGATAAAACCCAAAGCACTTTTAACTCTAATATCAAAGGAACTTTTGAGTACCTTGCGGAAATATTAAAAAACAAGGATGAGTATATTGGTAAATATGCTACAATAAAATTCTTTCAATTAACTCCCGATGGGATTCCTCGCTTCCCTTATGCAATCGCTTTTCGAGATTACGAATAAATGAAGCTGAACAAAGAATTTGATAGTATTACTGAATCCCTAGCTCGCACTATTAAATATGCGGATGACTATGGAGATGAGGAGATGTACGAAATCCTTTCTGTCATTCTGGCTTTTTATCTAGGAGGAAAGATTGGCAAATTCCATAAATTTTTTCTTGGAGTAGTTGAGCAGTATCAGAATTACGAAGGAGAATAATTTTTTTTATTTTTTTTCTTGACCTTTCCTTAAAAATACGTTTGAATTGTTGGCATGATGAAAATTGCAAAGATAATTAACTCACTATTCGTTGACCCTAAACTGGAAGAGCAACTGATTCTTCCCTTTGAGGAGTTTCGACCTGTTCGCAAAAAGAAGGAACTAACTCTTGATTCTTTTATTGATGGCTTGACTTACGGAAAGGTAAGGGAAGGTACAGAATATTGGGAAGGAATTAAAGTAAAAAATGATGTAGATTATTTTAAGCGTTGGGTATTTGCTTTTTGTAGTATCCATACGACTTGGGAGAATAATGTCAAAGGTTATAATGTTTTAACTCAAGACCTCTCTTGGACTCTATCAAAGGATCGTTTATTGGAAATGATTAAAGATAGCTCGTTAGGCTTAACAAGTATGCGTTATAAAGCTCTCTGGGATTTCACTCGTAAGTTTCGGGCTAACCCAAAACAATTCTACAAGAAAAAGAATGAAACTTGGCAGGAATGTCGCAACAGGCTTGCCAAAGATACTTATGGAATTGGTTTGGCAAAGACTTCATTTGTTCTTAATTTGAGTTTTCCAGTTGAAGCGTCCGTATGTTGCTTGGATGTTCATCTTCTCCGCTTTCTTGGATGGGAGAAGAAAGAAGTCCCCTCTCTTGTTAAGTACGAGGAAATGGAACAAAAGTGGCTCGATAAATGCGAACAAAATGGTTTAGGCTATGGAGTTGTACGAGAATTGTATTGGAATAAGGTTCAAGGCAAACGCAATAGCCGTTACTGGTCATACTGCTTGGAGAGATAAAAATGAAAGATATTATCAAAGAAGTTTTAGATTATTATTCCGATACCGACTTAACTAAAGACTTTCTGCGAGAAGATTTAGCTTTGGTTATCGCTGAAAAATTAAAAGTCCACGTTGACAAAATGTTTATGGAAGAATACGAAATGATTATCAAACCCTCAACCTCACCTTTTTAATTAAAATGAAACATACAGAATTTATAGACGCATTTGCCGATAGGCATGACGATGAAGAAATACTGCGAGCAGATGGTCTTGATGAGGCTTGCATTGGCTGGACAGACTCATGGAATGGTAATGAACGAAATATTCGATTAGTTTATGATATCGGAAAGGTTGTTGGAGTTCTTCAAGAAAGAGACGGCATGACCTATGAAGACGCTGTAGAGTTTTTCGATTTTAATATTGCTGGTGCTTACTTGGGAAAAGGTACGCCAATCTTCATAAATAGTTTGCAGGATACGGCTGAATATTGTATGTGAGGGTGTAATATTATTACATGACTCCTGCTCGCAATTATGAATCCATCAAGTTTTATATTAAAAGGGTAAAAGAAATCAAGCACCGACTCGCCAAGTTTGAGACAGAATACTATCCCGAAAAAGTTAGAAAGCTCATTGCTTCTTATAAGTTTACTATCATTAAGGTAATTAATCATAGCGAGGCTTTCTTGAGGAAGGAAAAAGATGACTGGGAAAAGCTGGAAGAAGTAGCATCCCTTTACCAAAAATATAAAAAACATTTATTAAGTCTTTAATGCAAATCCTTCAATACTCTTACCCTCGTAGTGGTTCTACAATTATCTGGCATATATTAGATTATCTTTTTTCCCCTGTTAATGGGGAAAAGATTGATAGATTTTTTAATCCTGCTAATGTTACTAAAAGCCACACGCTGAAGAGCATCTCTAATTACATAGAAAATTCTAGCAAATTTAATCACGCTTTCATTTCATTGAGGGAACCTGTTGGAACGTGCCTCTCCTTATTGCGAACAGGGATGTTGGGTCAAGAACCTAGTAAATTACCGCAAGCATCCGTTACTCATAAAGAGGAGGAAGTAAACTCAACAAATATTACTCTAAAATTAGAAAATTATATCTCCCACTACGCATGGCTCAAGAAATTATTAGAGAATTGCGAAAAAGACTTGACTCCATTCACTATTTTAGATTATCATACTCACATACTAAATATCCCAT
>Ga0098044_1002100_pt1 | contig 10355 bp, 13 predicted proteins | sample 10_taG_FD_75053 | JGI IMG/M metagenome (GOLD analysis project Ga0098044, IMG submission 75053) | Marine viral communities from the Subarctic Pacific Ocean - 10_ETSP_OMZ_AT15264 metaG | ecosystem: Environmental > Aquatic > Marine > Oceanic | place: Pacific Ocean | collected 2015-01-16 | reverse complement strand
GTCAATTGTCTGTACACCATTCCATAGTTGTAGTGCCGCACCCATGAATACAGATGCAACCAAGACGGTTACTGCATTAGATACTATCTTGTTCCAATCGAGTTTCATTTCTTTGTTACCCTTGTGTGCTTAACCAATACCGTGGCACTATCCTGTGCCTTTTCTTTTGTTTCAAACTTTTGGTTGGTATGTTTTGATACACTTTTCATTATACGACCAAACATGTTTACTTTGGACTTTCTATTCGCCCACTTCTTTTTGTTTTTGCCTGTAGATGTCGTATAATGATAAGAGTTTGGTCTATGGGTCGAATCGTGTCTTGCCATTGTTTGTGCTGTCCTATCTCTGAACTCTAATGCCTTTCTTATTGCATGTTTTCCTTTTGCACCTTTGCGTTTTGTTTCCCCTCGACTTTGAACCGTGACATGATGGCTGCCGGTTTGGTGATTCTGTTGTATTAAAATATGTGTACCGTCATCGTGTGCATAGTTGTGGTATGTAAATTTGTTTGGTTTGTCCTCTATCTTATTATAGGTGGCCGGTTCGTACTTGTCGAACTGAACTTCTTCATTAAGATATTGGTGAAATGATATCATTTTTTGTTCTGTAATGATTTCGTTTTTTTCTTTTTGTTTGCCTTTTTCAACTTCTCTAATTTCTTTAAAATCTCGTTCGTTCGCAAACCACTACTGTACATGTCGTTTGGTGACATCTCACGACTTGGTCCACCTGGTCCACCTAAACTTTCATTCTGTTCAACGGATTCTCTCCAGTTGTGTTTAATTTTATCTGCGTCCACTTCTGCCCACATTCTGTCATCTGCTTTTTGTTCTTCAGGAGTCATTGCATCATATTTTGCTTTTCTTTCTGCTTTTCTTTTTTGTACGCGTGCCATCATGTCATTTACTTTGGTTGGATTGCTTTCACCGTCAATCCTTTGAAGCATTTTCCCTGCACGTTCAGATTGTTTAGGATAATCTTTCTTTTTCTTTGCCATTATTTCGAGAACCTTTCTCGAATTTGGGCTAATTTCTTCCTGCGTGTCTACCCATTTCCCTTGAATTTTATCTGGTTTGTATACATGTCCAGTACCAAATTTCTCTGGGTCTATTCTTTTTCGGTCAAGTTTCTTCTTTGCCTTTGCTTTGACTCTTGCCAATTTGTTTGTTCTTGGAGTAACTTTTCCTTTGTCTGTGTGGAGGTCTCCAGCCAATTCTGCACCTGTCGTGTTAATGATGTCGATGAGTTTCTTTCTGCTCAACTCACTTAGTTCAACGTGGTCTTTTAAGTTTTTCTTTCTATACTTTTTATATAAATGATGGTCGTGTTGTCCATCTTTTGCTTCTGATTCAAACTCGTTTCTCATTGTAGTTGCGACATCATGACGTACACTTTTATGAAATTTATGACCGTGTTCGTGGTGATATGCATCTGCCCCGTCTTTCGCTGCATACATGAATGCTTTATGTGCTTTATCTGAATCGTATGTGCCTCTTGCCATTTTATTTCGTAGATTCTTATGAATAGAAGTCATTCTACTTGCATGAATCCCTGGGTGGTTTACAGTAAATAGATGTAATTCTGTTGAATCCGCACTTTCGCCCAAAGATACACTTTCTGCAACGGTATGTCCACTTTTCTCGTGTTCTGGCCATTCAGATTTATAAATTACAAAAGTTTTTCCTTTAGGACTTGTGACCATCATTTCTGATTTTGGGTCTTTAAGTTGTCGTGGAAGTTTTATCTTGGGGGCTTCTTTAACTGCTTCAGTTTGTGTTGGACTTTGTGGTTGCTCTGGACTCTTTTTACGATTTATTTTGTCCTTTATTATCTTAGTCAATTGACCTATGGGGCTCAATACTCCAAGTTTTGCGACTTCTTCGGGAGATATATCAATCGCCGTTTGTGTTTGGTTGCCTGAAGGGTCTGTCGTTGTGTGGTCAACTTTTATCTTTTTCTTGCCTGCTATTACATTTTTCGCAGCTTCTGTTAAATTTCTAAATGATTTGTTGTCCATGTGCGTTTCCTTTTTAATTATGGCATGAATTTGTCATATTATATATATGATATGCAATCATTTCGTCAATTCATTACAGAAGTTGGGACAACCCCCCACGAAGTGGGGGAAGGCAACAAACACGGAATCAAGAAACATACTTATGTTGGGGACGAAACCACTGGTGATAAGTGGGGTCATGGGAAAAATGCTCATCACACAACATTCCATTTTCCACATCCAGACGGAAAACGGCATGTTTCTATGAAGTTTGAAGGACAACATGAAGGGGATGGAAAAGAACCAAAATATCAAGAAGTTACATATGGTATTCATGACTCAGAACCTGCAATTCAGAAAGGGAAGCGAATACACGCTGGTCGGATGTCAACAAGTAGTTACTCATCCAAACCAACCAAACCGCATCATGCAGCCAAGATACATTCCAAAGTACATTCTATCATGAAACATCATATGAAGCATACCAAAGCGGATGAGATTAGATGGACAAGTGAAAAAGATGACTCACACATGGAAAAAGATGATTATGGAACAGGAAACCTTGGTCGAAGAACCAAAATTTACAAACGGCAAGTAAAACGAAGTTTGAAAGACCATCCAGATTGGGAATATCATGATAATAGTGAAGAAGGAAAAGAGCATGAATCTGGACACACCACTCATCTGTTGAGAAGAAAGAAAAAATGAAACCATTTCGACAATTTACAACCGAATCAATAATCGATATACCTCGGAAGCACTATTCCAAGACAATCTTTGACAAGTTCAACACCGATGAACCCGTATTGAAGTCATCGGTTATCAAGTTCATCGAATATGGTATGAGAGAATTTGAATCAGTCGCACCGATTAAAACACATTATCTGATTGGTAGTATGCTCACCAAACAATATAGAAAAGATGCAGACCTTGACATCAACCTATGGTTCGATGTTCCTGCGAAAGACAGGTCTGTTGCAACCGTGAAACTACGCAGGATGGTCGCAAAGATGAACGGCAGAGGAATTCCAGGCACGGAACACCCTGTAAATTATTATGTCATCACAGACAAAGCAACATTCAACCAAGCAAATGAAATGGCTGATAATGTATATGACATCACATCAAACAAGTTCATCAAGAGGTCACCAGAAAAGGGTTTTGATGTTACTGATTATATGTCGGACTTCAAGAAACGAGTAGAGAAGATTGACATTCTCAAAGGTGAATTGCATAGGGACTTGGTAGATTTTGAGGAACTTAAAGAACTTGACCAAGATGACATAGACAATCTTCAAGGTGAAGTAAAGAAGAAACTTGCAGAACTTGAAAAGGATATGAAGGTTCTCATCAACATAGGACATGATGTTTGGAACGAACGGCAGGGTGAATTCAAGAAAGATGTATCACCCGAACGCATTCGTAAATATGGTGCAAGGAATAGATTACCGAAGAATGTCATTTATAAAATGTTAGAGAAGTATTATTATGTAAAACTTATGCACGACCTCGAAGATATTCTTGGTGATGATAAAAAATTGTCTGGTGACGAAGCAAATAAAATGTTAAAAGGTATTTCAAATAATATAGATAAAATCTAAAAAAGAATATATAATATAATATGGAAAATAAAGAATTTAGAGATTTAATGGAATCAGCACGGCAAGTCATGAATGAATATTATGAAGGGCAAGACGAATCCATTGACATAAACGAAACCTCAATAGCGACAAGTACGAAAAATGTTTCGGGTATTGGTGATACTGAGATTGTTAATAATTCTGCCGTAACCAACAAAATTTCAAAACTTGGTAAACTACCAAAAGGTGGTAAAAGAATAGGTATTGGTTGGAAATTAACAACAGCAGATTTTCAAACAGTTACTAAAATTATTAAAGATGCCGGTATAAAATTTGATGAAACTAGTCCCTTAGATGCACTAAAAGCATTAAACCTTGCAAAACACAAGAATAGAGAAAAGGTTGCAGATGAACTTGCTAATAAATTAAGTACAAAAATTGATAGAGATAATGTACTAACTGATGTTGAACAAGCAATAATTCAATACGACAAGGTAAAAGCCGAATTTAGTAAGTACACAGAAAAGATTGCAGACAAAATACATGCAATCAATAAAAGTGTAACAGAAAAGAGATGGAAGAACCCAGACGGATTCAATAAGAGTAATGCATCCAAGTATGTTGCATGGGATATAAAAGAAACAGGTGAAGAACAAGAAACTGCCGAGGCAGGAGTCGTGCGCTGGATCAATCGGGTGTTTCCACCGACAAAAAAGTCCCATCTTCATTGGATGCCAACACCAAAAGAAATGGAAGACATGGGATGGATTAAACCACAGGGCCCTCACCCAAAAGGTGATGGACCCCCGATTTATAATGCAGATGAAGAACATGAAACTGCAAACTCAGTTCCACCAGAACCAAAGACTTCCCCTTATCCACGGGAGGAGGAAGAAGATGACGGCCCTCGTGACATTTCTCCTGGTGATGTGAATGAAGATGAGGACGAAGAAATTGGAGACCTGGGGAAAGAAGAGGAAGAGGAAGAGGAAGTTGGTCCTATCGATCGTTTTGCCAGATGGTTGTATTCCAAAGGGGTTTACTGGTAGCATGAAATCATTCTTTCAATATATCACGAAATCCAAGGAAAATGCTAGTAAATAGTATTTTATATGATATAATATGAAAAAAAAAGGAGAAGTACATGCCAACATATGATTATAGGTGTGGCGCCTGTGAGCATTTATTTGAATCTGTTCAAATGATGTCAGATGACATGAAACCAACAAAAGAACCTTGTCCAGAATGTGGTAAGAAAGAAGTTACCAAATCTTGGGCAGGAGTGACACCCGGATTATGTTCTGATTCTACATTAACTCCAGATAAGAAAACTGGCGGTCAATGGTCTGAAACGATGGACAGAATGAAATCAAATCTACCAAAAAGATACCACAAAGGACTAGATAAGTCCACAAACATGAATGCTAGACGGTGGTATGGTTAATTTTTATACATAATATAAACTAACTTTAATTTTAGGAGAATCCCAATGGATATTAATTTACTTAGAACTCACTTGGATAACATGCACGATACGTTGAATATACCCCAACGAAGATTATACGAAGAAACTGAAGAACAACCCATTGAAGATGTTGAAGTAGATAAGGAATCTTTAATTTTAGAGTTTTTTGAAAAATATTTTAACCATGAATTAATAGAACATTCTAATGTCGATACCGCAATAGTAGAACTCAATATTACCCGTGATGCAGTAAATGACTATTTTATGCAAGGGATTAATGAAGAAATTCAATTTGATGAAAATATTACTATGGGTTTTATTAATGAATATTTTGGTGAGAATTTGAATGAAACGACATCGACTAAAGATGTAGATAGAGCCATAGAAGAATTGAATTATGTTTGCGATACAGTAAATGAATTTTTAGACATCGATGAGGGTTTTTGGTCGGGAGTTGGTAAAGGTACAGCCCTGGCTGCTACTGGTTATCTTGCATATAAGAACCGAGATAAAATCAAGGATGGAATAAAGTGGGCGGGGAAACAAATTGGTAATAGAATAAATAAAAATAACTCACCTACTTCGGATACTCCAAGACCGAGGAAAAATGTTGAAAATCTGGCAAAGAAGAAACCAAATGCAACGTATCCGCATCGGAAATGAATCGAATTAAGAAGAAATGAAAACCTTTGAACAATTTATAAATGAAATTGCATTGCCAACGGATATTGATCCCAAAGATATGGATAGGCGAAAAACGGAAAGAAGAACCCAAACAGACAGACCAAATCAAGTTGACTTTGACGATCCTGCGTTTGCACACTCCTATAACAAAGCACTAAAGGATGATCAAAAGTGGCCACCGAAACCTTTAGCAAAATATAAAGCAGATCAAATTCGTTGGGCAGTTACCGCAGGAAAGCAACCCGAACACCTTGCGAAAGAATCATAAATAATGTATGCAAACCTTCAAACAACATCTCAATGAAATTAATATTTCTCCCCGAAATGGTGCGAAGTATGGACAAGTAATATTTTTGGTGGGTGGTGCAGGCAGTGGTAAATCTACTGCAACCCGCAAATATATCAACACAACAAACTATAAAATAATTAATCCCGACAACCTTAAAGCATTGTTAATCAAAGCAGGAAATGCTGGAAGCAAATCATTTAAGAAAATGCGTGGAGTAAACCCAAATTCCCCACAAGGTTCATCGAAGGTTCATAATTTTATGCGTGATAAAAAAATTGGTTCTAAAAGAGCAAGAACCATGATGAAAAATTTAAAATCAAGTAACACAAAATATCTTCCTAATCTTTTATTTGATAGGACTTTTTCTTTTGCAGGAGAGTTCAAGAAAATATCACAAGAATTATTCGCAGCCGGTTACAGACCAGAGAACATTCATGTCGTATATGTAATGACTGATGTAGAAATGGCTCTTGAACGAAACAAGACTCGTTCAAGATCATTGAAAAAAGATGTTGTGATTGCAACAAACAAAGGTGCAATGAAAGAATTTACACGATTGTTTTTCAACAGAGCAAAGGGTGCAATGGCGAATGGTGACTACTTCATTATTATTAATAGGGGTCAATCTTCCATTCAAGTTAAAAAGGCAGGAAGTCGAATAGACCGAGCAAGTGCAATATCAAAGAAGGTTGCATCTCTTTTAGGGAAACGCAACCTTCGTGAAATTTATAGAAAATTGTGTGATGGTGAAACAATCACCACTAAAGAATGGAAAGAGTTGCAAGAGTCAACCGAATCTGGTTGGGATTCTTTCCAATCCAATCCAAACGCCACTGATAAATATATTGATTGGGTAACTAAAGGGTCTTTTTAGTTTAGACCAACAAGTTTGCCGTTTGTCACATCTGTATCAGCACTATAAATTTTATTAAATGAAAATGGGTATACTGTAAGTGGAGTCACTCCTTCAAATAGTACATCTTCACCGTTGAACATTCTAACTTTGACATTTTTGCCGGTGACCGTTGAGTCGATGATCATGAAACCCTTCCATCTACCTTCGGTATTTGTGTCTGTTGGGATGTCTGTTGCTGAATTATATGTTGGATATGCCATAAAATCTCCTTTATAAGTATATAGGAGTTTTAAATAATATACATATAATAAATAAAACCTTTTAAGGAGTAATAATGGCAAATAAAAGCAAGAGTGTAAATGATATTGTATCTCAAACTGCTAGGGCACTAGGTTCTGGTAAATCGTTCGGTGGATGGACCGATACAGTTGAAGAAGATTACCGCAAACATGTCAAAAAGCAACATGCATCTATGGAAAGAGAAAAAAAAGAGACAAAACCAATCGTTATCGATGGACCAAATAAACCTCCAAAAATACCAAACCATAAAATAGTACACGAGTATGACAAAGATGGGGTTTTGTCCACACGATATGTTCCCGAAGGTGCGGCCGACCCACTCACAGGTATCCGGCGGATACCAACACGAAAGAGATATGACAAAGATGGGGTTTTGTCCACACGATATGTTCCCGAAGGCAAGGCCGACCCACTCACAGGTATGGCAGCAGGAGCAATGATTGGAAGTCTTGCTGGTCCTCCGGGAACTGCGATTGGTGCAATTATTGGTGGGGGTTTAGGCATTGTTAGTAGTATGTCAGGTAAGAATAAAAAAGTATGGAAAGACGCCGGCAAAGGATTATACGGTGGGGGTAGTGGTACATGGAGCCAATCGAAGGGTTGGGAGAACAAGTAAAAGGAACTAAGGAGATATTTCAATGTTTAATAAGAATGATTTTATAAATTGGGCAAACAATGCATCTAATTCAAATCCAGAAATGGTTGACTATAGATCTAGTGCAAGCAATCCCATGAGACAAGTAAAACCAGAAGAGGTTCAAGATACTAATGAGTGGGTTGGGCCTGCTTTAAGAGTTGTTGGAGCGATTGCAAAACCTGTTGGTAGAGCAATTGTCGCTGGAGCGAAAACAGAAACTGGAAAACATGTTGCAAAAAAAGCAGGAAAACATGTTGCGAAAAAGGCTATTGCAACGGGCATTGAAAAAATAAAAAATAGAAATCAACCACAATCAAATGCTTCGATTCCAGAAGAGGTTCAAGATACTAATGAGTGGCTTGTGCCTGCTTTAAGAGCTGTTGGAGCAGTTGCAAAACCTATCGGTAGAGCAATTGTCGCTGGAGCGAAAACAGAAACTGGAAAACATGTTGCAAAAAAAGCAGGAAAACATGTTGCGAAAAAGGGTATTGAAAAAGGTATTGAAAAAATAAAAAATAGAAATCAAGTACCACCAAACACCCCAGAAGATGTTCAAACAGAAGGAGTGAAAACTGCTCTCGTAGTAGGAGCTGCCGCTGGTGGAACAGTCGGATTAACGAAGAAAGCTTTAAAGAGGAACGAAGTCACAAAAAGACGCAGATCACACGACTCTGCATCCCTTTATAGAGGCGGAGCAGAAACACCCTTCAGTTGGAAAAAGAATCGAGAAGCAAATAGAAATAGAGAACAAAACTCTAATTAAATTTCTATCATTTCTTTTCTTCGCTTCGTTATTGCAAGGGGATAAATTCCTAATCTTGCACCATAATATGCTTCATTATCTACGGTAAATCCTCTACCAGTTCTGAAGGTTGCCGCGAATACTGGTTCATATGTACAATCAAATAAAGAACCACCTTTGCAATCTGGAATATCTACATTTGTTATATTATGAGAATAAAAACTTAAATCAAATATACCATCATCGGTTAATGGAGTTAATATGGGTTTACCTTGACCAATCAATTGTACGTTATTGATTCCAAAGTTTGTTGCTGGACCAGTCACCGTAACGGCATCATTCCCAAACATTGCCATTCTTTTTAATTTTGCACTTTTAATCTTACTATAAAGTGGTTTGGATAATTTACTAGTTAGAGGTTTTAATTTTCCCAAATCAACATAATCGTGTGGATATTGTAGAAATTTAGAGTATGTTGGAATATCAAATTTAAATATTTGCCTTGCCAGACGTTGATGTCCGTATTTATTTAATATAGCATTTGCTTTTCTTTTATTATCAATTTCAGATATATCATGACTAAATAGAAAATCTAAACTTTTTTGTAATTCGTTTTCATTGACACCCTCACCTTCTAAATATTTTATTACATTTCTCATAAATTGTTTACTTTCTGGATGCTGATATATTGCGTTTCCAGACTTTTCTGACACGCCACTATATTGCTGAAATGCACTTGCGTCGCCTTCTTTTTTGTGGGAAATCCACATTTGTGGTGTGCCGTATCTATCATATAATGCAAGGTCTGCTTTTGGAATTCCAGGAACTTTTTTTACTTCTATTATTTCTTGAGCAACGAATGCTCCCGTTCCACTTGATTTATTTACAATAATAGTAACAGGAATTTGTATATCCTTAATTGCTTGGTCGAGTTCACTAATTGCCAAAGTTTCAGATTTCATTACATCTATGTTTGTTGGTTTTCTAATATAACTTATATTTAAATAACCCTGAATCCCCGAACCCCCTGCAAGTTTTATTTTTACATATTTACTTCTACCCAAAATTTTAAATGATTTGGACATGATATGTAATGGCTGTCCACTAACAACGACCATGCCTGTTTCGACTGGTTTGTTTTGTTTTATATCCACAATTGGTGCCTGATTGGTATCATTTTCTACAGTAAACTTCATACCAGAAGACCACTTCGGATTATTCTTCACATATTTATCAAATGATAGTTGCCCGTCTGATGTTTTTGTCCCTAAATGTGCCATATATTCTCCCTAAATCTATACTATATATTCTTGACATTTGTTATTTAAGGAGTATAATATGAATATGCAGAAAGTATTTGAACACTGTGAGCCAAAGGTGGAATTTAAAGAAATTCCTGCAACAACAGACGGAAGTGGCGTTCGTCATTACGATACACCAACAGGACGATATCCTAGTGTGACCACCGTAGTTGGTTGGGAGAAACGAAAGTTTTTTGCAGAATGGCGAAAAGAAAACCCCAAAGAGTCACGAAGATGTCTGAACAGAGGAAATGTTCTTCACGGACTCATTGAAGATTACCTGAATAATAAAGAAATCAATTTGATGTCTGTGACACCAACAGTAGCCACTTTATTCATGCAACTCAAACCAGCACTCGATGACCTAGACAACATTAAGGCTCTCGAAGTCCCCTTGTATAGTCATACTTTGGGTTTGGCTGGCCGTGTTGATTGTGTTGCAGAACACAATGGAGTATTGTCTATTGTGGATTTCAAGGGAAGCAACAGAGAAAAACGAGAAAAT
>Ga0098044_1002098_pt1 | contig 10361 bp, 26 predicted proteins | sample 10_taG_FD_75053 | JGI IMG/M metagenome (GOLD analysis project Ga0098044, IMG submission 75053) | Marine viral communities from the Subarctic Pacific Ocean - 10_ETSP_OMZ_AT15264 metaG | ecosystem: Environmental > Aquatic > Marine > Oceanic | place: Pacific Ocean | collected 2015-01-16 | reverse complement strand
TGGTAGTTTTCTATAATCAAACAAGTTCATATCATAGCACACCCATTGATTACTACGGAAGACATATGCAAACTCCTCACTATTATCAGGAAGAAGATATTCGCACAAGTCCTTATCAAGACGAGGGGGGCAATCTTCTCCACGTTGTGAATAGTAGCAAGGTCCATTCCCTGAGAGTTTTTGTAGGTACAAATCTCTATCTGACCAGCAAGATGACATATCACCACCGTCAATTAGTTCTTCTACTTTATCCTTAGAATTGTAATGTGTGTTTAGAATACGACCCAACCATTCTGGATATGAATCCCAATGATGATAAACAGAGAGGATAGAATCATCGCTTAGTTGAATGCCAATACGTGATCGTGTGCTCATGATGTTTAGTTAGTAGGAAAGTTTTTGTGGACAGCATCACATAGGGTGCGCGTTAAATCATCCTTTGCTTCTTCAATATTACTCAATTCACCCATATCATCACATTCATTAATCACTGATTGAAAATATTCATCAACAATAGAATTAATGTCTTCCATTAACTGTTCACGTTGCAATTGTTCTTTCATAATGTTTAGTTTGGTTGGTTACTTATACTATAAGGACAGTTTAAAGGTTACTAACAATAATATCACTGAATAAGTCGATCAAGTAACTCTTTTGTCAGTTTATTGCATGTCTTTGGATTCAACTCACCAAGACTTTCATTGAGATATTCATCAATGAAACCTCGGTATAAATCTTTTATTTCTTTTGAATGTTTGTCCAGAGTGTATTCAACAAAGTCTGGATAGATTGTATCTGTCAGTTGTTGGTAGTTCATAAGCATACTATAAAACCCTCCTAACAAAAAGTCAAGAGGGTTTGTGACAGTTCAAAAACTGGTCAACTCGACATCCTTTTATGTACGCGAGTCATGATCTTGGTTCTTCCCTTTGCATCAGGTTTGGTTCCTGTCATCTTCTCATATTTCTTTGTCTCTTGAGCCTTCATAATACTACGAAGTTCAGTTTCGCCCTTACGTTGTCTAGACATTCTTTCTTTTCTAGTAAGTCCAGATGCTTTCTGGGATTTATACTCAGGACTTACTTTCTTTTCTGGTGTCTTCTTACTCAAAAGTTTAGATGCTTGTTTCTCAATATCCTTCTTTGATGTGGTGGGCTTCTTAACTTCTTCACCACCACTTTCTTTAGTTTTACGTCTTTCTAATGCTGCAGCTCTTCTTTCTGCCCTTATCGTATTAGCATAAGTTTGTTTAACTTGTTCATCATCCCTAGGTTTCTCAGGTTGTTGAACTCTGGTTGATGATTGTTTTTGTCCACCAATATCTTTACGATCTTTGTAGCTAACTGGTTTACTTTCACCACCACCAACTGCCTTCATTCTGCGTCGTTCTGGTTCACTCTTTCTTCTATCTCTTCCTACCCTTCCGCCTTCACCTTGTTTTCTTATTTGAGACCTATCCATCACATCTTTGTCATATACTTCGGAAAGGAATTGTGACAAAGTTTTGGACATTTTTTTTTTATTACCCTATAATGATATATTTAGATGGGTGAAAAGTCAAGGGGGGTCTATGCCAGTTCCTCAATCGTCACAATTCCTTTATGTTGTCTCCTCTTACCGTGTTTGACATAAGTTAGGTTGCGTCTCTGATAACCATTTTGTCTACACCATTCATCAAGATTAGTGACAACAACAGAGGAACCATTCTCCCAAGTAAGTTTATATGTCTTACTCATCTTGTCCTTGCTTTCTTTCTTATGTTTGTATCCTATTGGGCGACTACCATATGTTTTTCTCTTGTAACTTGCCGCCCTACATTTATCTCTAGTTTCCTCACTGTACATAACTCCAGATGCACCTTCTCCGCCATCTGTGCGGTTCCGTAGTATGCCTGTGCCCAAGTCTTTGCGCCCCAACACATCAATCATATAAATCTCGTGTCTGAAGGCCTCTTGCTCCGTTAGATTGCACTTCAGATATATTATTCTGTCTTCTGGTGGAACATAAAAATGCCCCTTCTTACTGGTGGCACGATATCCTTTACCCTTACCAATGTAGTAGGGCGTTCCATCTTCACGCAGATATGCGTAAGTGTAATATTCATTCATTGATAGTCTTGGCGTGACTATCCTTATTTATAACACTTTTTGTGGATGTCAAGGGGTCTTACACAGCAATTATCCGCCAAGACTACCCCGCTGCCGCCCCTTGTTTAAGTTTGGCCAACTTTGCCTGATGAAGTTCTTCCTTTCTCCTCATATCTTCTGCACGGTCTGCTTCTCTTTGTGCTGCTAATATTGCCGCTTTCTCTCTCCTATCCTGCACTCTTTCTTCTCTTTCTCTTTCTCTATTTACCTGAGTTTGTTCACTATCTTTCAAACCAGGGATACTATTTTTTACCTTGTCAAGTTTCTTTTCCAAGGCATCGAACTGTCTGCTCTGAAAATCAGAGGAATCACCTGTCAGTCCTGATTCTTCTTGAAACTGTTGAAAGGTCTTCATCTTCATTATTTATCCTATGTCCTATTTAGTTTTACTATGTTTTTTGATGAAGACGATTGCAGCATTTCGATTACGACATGTCTTCAAGATTTCACCATTGTGAATGATAACCAACTTTGTATTACTACCTGCTAAAGGTACAGCACCATACTCCATATTCTTACCTACAGTAAACCCCAACTCTCTAGGTCTAGGTTCCAAGATATCACTTTTGTGTTGAATTAGTTTCATAAACTGCTTTTTCAATAACGGGACGGGGACAAATGACCCTCATTTACGTGTTACACTATCTAACATCTCACCTCTTTCAAATACAGTATCAACAACATTTTGAAGGGCTCTTTCTGTAGAAATTCCCGTTTTACTATAAATTGGTACCACACACAATCCGAAGGTCTTATCTGGTGAGGTACGGAGAACACGACCCACAGACTGAGTGAGCTCTATGGTATCCATATTCCGAAGGAAGATGACACAATCCAGACGATTGATAGAGATACCCTCTGACAAAATAGAACGATGAAGAACAACGAACTTTTTATCAGGATCTTTGCCCCAAGTGTTTAGGACGTTGAAGAACTCTTCGCGATCCACCTTCTTACCATCAACAACTGCTCCGGTTTTTGCCGTAATGTAAAGGTACGAATACCCACGGTCAGACAACTGACTGACGAAATCGGTGTGGGTGATGACATTTACCAGTTGTCTGGTAGTCTTCACACAGACCAGAAGTTTCTTCTTCTCAACATCATCAATAGTGGAGATAAGATTTTCACAATCAGTTTCACAAGTGATAAGTTTGGTGTTGTTATGAATGTCAAACTCTTTCACATGAACTTTAGGTGGGGCAATGAAACCACCATCAACAAGTTCAGGAGCAGAGACACGGCAAATGATATCACCATATACCTCTTGATCATTCATACCTGGCTTGTTCACTATTACCGAAGTCTTACGGGTTGCAGTGAAGAAGTATACACGATCTGCCTCATTACTGAAATACTCAGTAGCAGGAAAGAAGTTTCTCTGCACACTATTATGCGCTTCATCAAAGTATATTGTATTCACCTCAATATCTGCTTCCATGATACGATGCAAGGAATGATATGTTGTGAAGATGATACAATTCTCTCCCATATTGCGAGCAACATTATTGAACGAATGAATGTCCTTTGCCTTAGTAGAACTGAAGTGAGTAGTTTCACCACTATGAACATGCATAACATGAACATTCTTGGTGTCAATCACTTCAAGATACTCAGAACACAACTGTTCAGAAAGCAAAATCCTGGGGGAGACCACAACAATAGTAGAGGGTTTAGTCTCTAATTGTTTCTTAGCATCCATGATGGCGATCAGGGTTTTACCGCCTCCTGTTGGGATTAGTATTTGTCCGCGATCATTGGACTCAAGTGCATCCAAACCACGCTGTTGATGAGGGCGAAGAGTAAGCATCAAAAAATCAGTGGTTATACTATAAGAACAGTTCGGAGGTTACTAACAATATCATTCAATAGGTTGAACGTCTTGTTCTTTATCCTTACCAGCATTAGAAGGCCCTACCCAGACGCGACCATCTTCTTTCCACTGTTTAATTTGAGCGTGACGTTGACTAACAAGAGTAGTATAGCGCTCACATTGTTCGCGTGTCCAGTTAAAATCCTGTTTACGGACTTGATTACGGATATCTGACAGCTGTTTTACAATTGGAGTTGCCACAATTTTAATTGATTGGTTATACTGTAGAGACATTTTAAAGGTTACTAACAATAATTACTCAGATTCTCTATTCTTAATATATTCTAACTGATGCCAGTATTGATTATGACATACCACAAGAATATGAATCTTCTTATGTTTTTGATCTTTAGTATATTGACAATGGGGTTTATTTTTTACCCCTATCTCAATACTAACATATTCTTCATCATAAAAATATACCCAACCCTCCAGAGTCTTACCAAGAGAATCAGTCCATTTCACATAATCATTACGTTTAGGAATATAATGCATGTTCAAGAGGATTATAATTAGGTTGCATTGCTGTGTATGGGCGTGTTTTCCCTATATCTACTTCTTTGCCAATACTTTTAGAAGTGATAGGAGAATAATACTTGTGACCTTTTTTAGTGAAACGAACAAAACCCCAGATAGTTTTAACAGGATCTTTTGTATAAACATATTCATTATGGTCATTCAACCATATTGCAATCGTATTAGTTTTATAATTACTAACTGAATATGAATACCCCTTAGGTGCATCATGTAGAAAATCATCAGGGAGTTGTAGTTCGATCATTTAGTCTTTAGTTTCAATTGATTCTTGAAGTTTGAATACCAAAGTCTTAAGGTTTTCAATCTCTTTATTTTTCTCTTTGATACTGTCTTCAAGATGTTTGACGGTGCGTTGAAGATTGATCAGAAGAGATTCTGTTGAATAATTGGACATATGAGTTTAAGTAAGGAACGAAGTGACAATTCCTGATTCTGTCTCGGATGTAACAGTGTATTTATATGATTTACCAATATTTTCCCTTAAAACACTATAATATTCTGGATAAGCATCAATCTCATCTGATGTAATCAGATCAAAACATTCTTCTTCAGTATCAGCAAGAACATTCCAAATCCCACCATATTCTGACTGTGGAAAAGGAACATAGTGGTCAACAATAAAAAGAGTCTTCATTAGTTTACTTTGATTACTTTTCAATACTAGGACAGTTTTTCTTATTAGTCAAGAGAGAAAGTTGTCTTTGTAACTCATATTTAAGGGGGATCAAATGTTGATACAAAAAAGGTTTAAACTTATTATCTTGAAGTAGGGATGATAAATTCTCTACTTGATTTAATGCATCATTCAATCGTTCAATCTCTGTCATGCAAACTCTGCCATGTAGTATTCAAATGAAACATCATAATCTTTAGCCTTTTCTGCACATTCTTCTAAAAAATGTTCAAGTTCTACAGGTTCCATTTTTTCTAGTTGTTCATCACTCATTGAAACTTACCTTGTACAAAGTTTGCGAAAGAAAATTGTTCGCGGTTCACAAGTTTAATTATACCACACTTTGTGGTCATAACAAACCCTTCTTGATTAACTTGTTTATGTTCAATGAAGGCCTTGGGACAATTATAAACAATCAGATCTTCCATAATCTCATTCTTCATTTCAACGACCATCAAATAGAGGTTAGCCAGTTGAATTGAACCAAGAATATCAATCAAATCAACTTCATGAAGACTTACACCTTCACGAATCAATGCATTAATCTGTTGTTTTGCGACAACAACCTCTTTCTCTGTGAGAAAAGTATAGTTATCAGTAGAGATAACTGGTGCAGAAACTTTATTACTAACACGATCAACAAAAGGTTGAACAAACTTACAATCATCTGTCCCACAAAGTTCTTCTTTTAACGAATGTGCCTCCATTTCATATAAAGGACACTCACCAATATAATATGTGTGAGGAGCAACGATAATGTTTTCAGTTACAATCTCATCAAAAACATATTCAATTGTATTGGGTTTGTATGAAGTATTACCACCAAATCCCAAAAAGTCTCCTTGATATACTCCTTCAGTCCGAGGAAGATAGTTGAGACAATTAATAAGAATGGTTACAACATTTTTTTGATGACCAAAGTGTTGGATTACATCCTGTTTTGTAAAACAAGTCTTGATTTTCTTCTTATTAAAAGCAGATTTTGTCGAAACGAAAAACTCACCATTCTCAGGATGTGTGCCCCAAGTTATTGCAGGAGCTCCATCCATTTTCACGCTGATATGATTCTCACTATAAAGTTCTCCAATGACACTTAGGTCACCAGTGAGAATCATATCCTCAACATGTTCAATATGGGTGACAGGAGACATAATAATTCAATGGTTACACTACTAGGACAGTTTGGAGGTTACTAACAATTATACCAATAAAAAAAGGAGGGTAAGACCCTCCTTGTGACAGTTCTTAAACTGGTTTCAATCCTCATACACTCTGCATTCAAATGCATCTGGATGATTCTCACAATAGACTTCTAAACCTTTATCTTCATGTCTTGTATGATAATCATTGATCTTACCTTCATTAGGAAGAACTTCATCATTCCTATGATACTCATCATAATATGCATGAGAAGTTTTTAAGTCTTCTTCAGTATATTCAATCATGTCATGATTAATGTGTTCCTTATTATCCTTTGGATCAATATAAACTTCATGTTGTAGATCATGTTTAATGGGTGTTTTTTCCATATGGGTTATACAACTCAATATTATTTATTTTTTTCTGATACACTTTTAAGTCTTTCTACTAATTCTGCGGCATATGCTTCCAATCTTCCAGGATGAATAGCCCGAATACCTACATCTTCTACCGCATTTTCAATACTATGAAGTTCATTTCTAGTAAGTTTTTGGTTTGAATTGGTAAGTGTCATGACCGTATGTGTTGGTACACAGATATATTATAGGAAAATCGACAAAAAGCGAGAAATTTTAAGATTCTCTTTGGATTATCGTAATATTTATTCACTCACCATCAAAAAATGTATCAAATAGACCATTACCACCTTTTTTACGGTTCTCTAACATATCAAAGACTGTCTCTGAATGTTTTACACCTTCAATCTTATGAATAAGAGCCGCAATCTCTTTACAAATGAATGGTTTTTCATTACGAGCAGCAAATGCGAGAGCATTTCTTAGATTTGATGTTGCTTCATTCAAACTTTCTTCTACATTTTTAGATAATGTCATTAGTATCTCCTTGAATAGGTGTCAGTGGTTCAATCTTTTCCATATATTTCCATACATTTTGAATATCTAGACCTTCAGACTCTGAATTATACCAAAAATCTACCCAGTCCTTTTCAGTAACATCATTAATATTTGAAATATCAATTTGATGTTCTGTCCATCTTTTAAGTGCAAAATATCTCTCTTCCCAATAACGATCACTCATCATATACTCCGAATAATACAGAATTGAAAGCACCATTAATACCTTTCAATTCTACTCTAGTGTGTTGTGATCGAATCTCTACATTCGTGACCGTATATTTTACATCTACAATCAAATGATATGCAGGATTACAACCTCCCCATTGTCTCTGTTCTTTTGATCCACCAATAAAGGTAACTTGATCTCCAATACGGATTTCCCCTTTATTTCTTGGTGAGTCAAACTCCATTGAACTAATGGCAAGTACAGTTTCTTGTTGTTTGAAATATAGTTTCAAATAACACTTCAACATTTCACGAAGAATTTTGACATCAGAAACTTCGTCAATATCTCTTGACAATTTCTCAAACTCAAAGTTCTTTGAAATACTGGAAAGTTCAATATCAGAAGGTTTCATCTTCAGTTTCCTTTTTCTTTTTATTGAAACCAAAGGGAGAAGTCTTTTCTTCTTCATCCAGTCTCAATTTTAGAGCAACACCACCAACTGTTTCCATAACCTTTAAAATGTCTTCTGCATTGGAACCTTCACCAAGTTCTTTGGCAACATAAAAATATTTTGGCCAAAAGGTTTCTCCTGCTTTTTGATAGTCCTCAAGAGTTAATAATTTCATAATTCTGTTTTCATTCTTTTTAGCATTGTAAAAGTACTACTATCTATTATATTATAGTATAAGACCTTACGTCAAGTCTTATCACTCCAGAATATATTAATTTTATTAAAATAATCTAGATCAGGATCTTTCATTTATAATTTCCCGGCAACAATACCACTATTTACCACACGCGATTGTAAATGTAAAGTCCCATCCTGTTCACATTTCAAATACCATGAAGTCGCATTCACAACACATTCCCTTATGTCTCCGATTAACATCTTTCTACCATCTTTAGTCATTGATTTATAAACACCAAAACGTGTCTTCCAGACATAAAAAATATCCTCAATTAATTCTGCACCTTCAGGAACCACAACAACTGACGGTTTTTCTGTTGTAATCACAAATATCCTTCGCTATTGAAATATTGAAGAGTTTCTTTCATTGAACCTATATGTTTATTACCAATAGTAACCTGTGGATATGTAGCTTCAGAACCAAATTCACTATAAAAAGATTTCTCTGTGAAATGTTCACCTAACTTATATTGTAAAAACTCTGAGACATTAGGAAGATTTTTAAGAAGACAACTCATCCTCTCACATTCTTGATTTCCATTTGTATAGATTACAGCAGTTATAGACATCTTATGAATTTTGTAGTTTTTCTAATTCAGTCAAAATTTATCCAAGAAAATTATACCTTGAATTGTTCATATTTTGTAAAGCTATATAACGATCATTACCTTTAGAAATACATTGACAAATATACTTCAATCGAAGTCTGTATTGTGGTGAGAGTATACTTAATTTTTCTATTCATACTATTTACATGCCAAACTCTTCAATTCTCCTAATCGACAAGTATTCTAATATATCTTTTCTCCATTCCATTAATTCATTATAACATTCCTGATTATGAGCACATTCACGAAGTTGAGGATCTGGTTTAATAACTGACTCAACGAAAAGACCTAAAGCATCTCTTCTTTTCTGACGTTTTTCAAGAGTATTCATGTACCTTCAAGACAGTTGTGTTTATTTAATCAATACCCAATGTGGATCGTTTGATTTCTTCATCCAAAAGAAATAACGTCCACTAATTGATTCTAGAAACATTCTACCATCATTGTCTTCTTTTTGAACTCTACAAGAATGAAGACTGTCCATCATGTTTGCAAAGCGATCTTTTGCTTGATTAGTCTTAGGTTGAACTGTAACGAATTTGGTCTTCATAGGTACTTTAAGTTAAATTTCTCATGAACCCGGACAAGCTTAGTCTATTAGGATTGATTGTACTTGTCAAGGTTTATTTGTTCACTCATTTGAGCACAGATCTCACACTGTGAAATTCCCAGAACATGTTGCATAACGTGATAACATTCATGGAGGATTGTTCTGGTGTGTTCTTCACCCTTTAAGTTCTCATCAATTTGAATAAGAAACTCCTGTTCATCTTCCCTCATACACCACCCATCAACACCCTCATCTGACAGGTCCATATGAACAATTGTTAGGTCTATTGAGTAGTTGAATAGGTATTCCTTCATAAACCAGTGTATAACGTCTTTACAGGAGGTTCTAGGCCCCTCTCCAATAACACTAACTGAGTGCATACACTAACCTCTCAGTGACACGTACACCCCATTGTAGAAAGATCAGGAAGGAGGTGATGAATAGAAGCTTCTCTTTACCTGATAAACTCATGAAATCTGTGTATCTCCAGATACTATAAACCCCCCACAAGGACTGTGGAGGCTTTAGTAGACAGTTTATTAATTGGCTTATTCTTCTGGTGATGGATTGTTATCAGGATGTTGGTTCAGTAGGCCAAGTTACAGTGTGTGGGAATCCAGCTTGTGTTGGTACATCCCTTAGTGCTTGTCTATATGTTGTCCAGGTTGATTCATCTTTGACTGGTGAATCGTTGGCCTGCGTCCAGTCACAATCTGTGAGCTTTTTGTCACGATCACCTCTGACCCTAACCGCAGCATCTGCATCTATCTTTGCACGGTAAGCGGTAGTCTGTGCATCAACTGTCTGAACCTTATCTTCACTATCCGTATATTCAGTAAAGACTGGTCCTACTATAAACTTAGTAAACCATTTACCGTCAACCTCTTCTATACCAGACTCTTGGCTGACTTCATAAGGTGCAGTAACCGTAGCTGCTGGACCATTTAGAACTGAATCATACCCAAAGCTTTCGTAGACCTCTACAGTCATAGGCTTAGGGAATGAAGTATTAGGGTATAACCCTTTGAATTGTGATGTTGAAATTACATCACCTGTTGTTTT
>Ga0098044_1002086_pt1 | contig 10402 bp, 12 predicted proteins | sample 10_taG_FD_75053 | JGI IMG/M metagenome (GOLD analysis project Ga0098044, IMG submission 75053) | Marine viral communities from the Subarctic Pacific Ocean - 10_ETSP_OMZ_AT15264 metaG | ecosystem: Environmental > Aquatic > Marine > Oceanic | place: Pacific Ocean | collected 2015-01-16 | reverse complement strand
AGGAGGAAAAGGTGGTTTGATTGAGAATCCTTCAAGAGCTATAGAAAAGATTAGTGGTATCCCGTATCAGCAAATACCAAGACAAGTTAAAAAATATAAAGATGAGAAAACTCTCAAACCTAGGGTATTTTAGTGGCTCATGATTATATACCAAAGGATGAGCAGATAGATATGCGTGCATTGCTTGAGGAACATAAGACGCAATTAGCTCTTACAGCCGCTGGGAGTGCTGGTGTAATGATGATGACTGGAGATAATAGATCAAGATTAGCACAATATCCATATAATTTTTTAAGAGGATTTTATGGCGGTGGAAGGGGTAACCAGGCAATAGCAACTGGTAGAGAAGTGGCGGCTAACGCTTTACCTGTTATGAGAGATTTAGTTGATCCTAGAACATCTTATGCCTATAAAAAAACTGGTATGTCTACTAGAGGATATAATGAATTATTAAAATTGCAGGATGATATTGGTAATTTACAAGAAGAAATGGGGAGACAAATTAAAGTAGGATCAGATGGTAAGGATAAATTTAAAAATAAAGAAGCTGAATCAATATTTAGAGAAAGTAGAAGAACTCTTGCCACTAAACAAAGACAGCAGCATTATAAACTTATAAATGACTATTCAAATAGATTTTTACATAGGAAGAATCCTCCAGAGATGGATGATGTTGCTAGATATGCTAAGCAATGGGTAGAGCCTGTCAGTAAAAAAAGAGCCTTAGCTAGCCTAGGAGGCACTAATGAAATAGCTGAATATATGGTAAAAAATCAGCCTGGTATGAAAAATTTAGATAAAATAAGATTTTTAGAACATACACAAGGAGCTAAAGTTGGGGATGTAATGAGGGGTATTCAATTTGATAAACCAGTTTTTAATACATTTATCAGGTTTAACGAAATAGGGTTAGATAATTTAACTCCTAATAAAGTTAAGGTTGCTATTGCAAAAATGAATAAAGCTTCGCCAGAAAGAGCATTTAAATCTTTTGGTAAAAAAGGTGAGGAAAGGATATTTTTTAAAGTTTCTCCAAATATGAAACCTAATTACGATTGGGGAGGGTATCAGGGCATTGTTGAATGGGACGAAAGGAATCCTACAAAAGTAAAATTTTATGCTAATGATAAAAGAGATTTATTTGGAATGAAACTTGGTGGAAAAAATGTTTTAAATATAGCTCCACCTAGAGAAATAAGTATTCCTGAAGTAATGACAGACATTCAAGATGATTTACCAGTTAAGAGAAAAAAAGAAATTGTAAAACAAACTGTTAAAAAATACAATACTAAAGAAAAATTAAAAAATTTAGTTACAAATGATAAGTTTCCTGGAATTAACAAACAAGACTCTATTAGAATAGATGAGCTATTAAAGAAACATGGCGGCTATTTAAAACAAAAGATATTTCAAAGAAAAATGATTAGTCCATTTTGGCTAATGAGACATGCTGCTATGGGTCTTGGCGGTTTAAGTGTTGCAGCCCTACTCATTTTAGCTAGTGGCTCTCTTATAGATTATTATAAGAGTAAAGATAGAACTTGGAAAGAATAGATAGGGGAGAACAGGGCCAATAGTAAAAACCCTTTAGTGTCCTCCCCTGGGGAGAGATAAGTTACCTTAGCGGAAAGGAACGCTAAGTCAAGTTGTAACCTATCGTGCTACGAATTTATCGAAGTATTTGCATCCTTTCTCTACTGAACAAGGTTCACCAACCTTACCTGAATCTAGATATTGGAAGACTGGTACCCAATTATTTCTTTTTAAGTATCCTCTGTCAATATATAGATCACAACCAAGGCAGTTCCCAACATTCCAATTAGCACATTCAAGCTGTGCTTTCCTTAGTTTTTTCATCTTTGACCTCTTCAAGAACTTCCTTATTATGTTCGTCTGCTGTAGTCGGTTCGCCCTCTCTTCGCTCCTTCTCCTCCATCAGCCTCAACATATAAGCACTTAAATATACGGATAAATCTAGTGCTTCTTCAACAGCTTCATAAAAATTGTCTCTTGTGATGTCATCTCTTGGCATAATAGGTACATTTTGATGGTATGTTTTTGCACCTACTCTTAGCCTTTCTTTGATTAAATCAAGGATTAAATCATTATTCTGCTCCAAGATTTTTGGATCATTTGTGATTTTATACTTATTTATTTTACTTTGCATTTCATCTACTCTTTGAGCCATTGCTCTCATTGCAAAGTCAGCTTCCATTAGAGCTTGTTCTAAATGCACAAGTTTGTTTTTTAGTATTTGTTTATTGTTCATTTGTATTCCTAACGATATATAAAATATGTTTTTCCATTATCTTGGTATTGTCCAGTTTCACATTCATATATCTTCTTTTTCATATTTTTGAAATCTATCATTTGCTCTTCACTAGTATCAAAATTTCTGATATATAACCATAATGGCATTATCATATTCCAATGTTCATAGGCTATTAAGTCATTTACCTTTATTTTTAAATCTCCTCTATATCCTTTTGCTTCAACGAATACTGTGGAATCATTTGAAACAATAAAGTCTGGAGATGATCTAACCACTTCAGGTAAGTTCCACCATATAGCAGATTCAATTCTTCTGTTCTTTTCATCGAATCCATATCTTACATACTTTAATTTGTTCTTATCAAAATACTCAACAGCACATTCTTCTGCCCTGTTCGTTCTATTTATATTTCTTTCTGCAAATGATAGTTGTGCATCGTTAATCATCGCAAGCCTCACAATTCGGCTTACCTTGATTAGCGTAATCACGCTCTATACCAGTTTCAGAACCAACATCTGGAATAAAGTCTACAGCTTCAGCCATTGTTATCTCTTTTGTTTTAGGTTCATACATATCTTCAGTAACGGGTATCTTTTTCTGATCTAAGTCTAATGCCTTTTTCTCATCTTCAATTGCTTGACAAAGGTCATTGACCTTATTTAAGACAGTAGTGTCACCGCTATTTATATAGAGTTCTCCCCTATAATTTTGTAAAGCTGTCATCATAATTTCATATTGTTCTTGATCTAATTTCATTAATATCTTCCTCCTTTTGCGAGCTTTCGCAGCACATATTCTTTAGTTTCATCTTTTAATTGTTCTACCCATTTTATAAGATTTTCAAATTCATCTTCGTCCAATGGGCCTTTCCTGGTATTACATGATTTGCAAATTAGCTGCAGATTTTTGACTACTGAATCTCCACTTTTAGCTAGCGGGACAATATGGTCACATACCATATTTCTTAGAGTCATTTTTCTGTCGCAGTATTTGCAACCTTTACCATATGAAGTATAAAACATTTCCCGAAGTTCATCCATAGTAATATCGAATACTACTTCTGAGTCTTCGGATCGTTTCTTAAGGGAGGATTTGAGACTTTGCATCTTTCTCTGTAGCTTTGTGTAAGCAATCTTCCAATAAGTACGATGATGAGGTTCTAATACCTCACGAAATGTTTCTTTATCATACTTCATCATTAAATGGGCTTAGTGTGCCAATGGCCTTATTATACAACGCTGTGCGCGTAACATGCCCAACACATGCTCCTATTAGAACAACTAAGCCCAGATAATTTATAGCCAAAAGAATAGAGGTTGCAAGAGATAATAATGAGTCTGATTACGATCTCTTTACTCTTTTGACTTTCTTTATATCAATGCCAGGTGGCATTTCTTGTCCAGCATTAAATGCTGATATTGCGGCTTTTCGAGCCTTTACCTTATCCAGTTTCTCAAGTATCTCAACTTTCTTAAAGTCATCTGGTAAACTATGAGGATCAATATCAACTGGGCCAAATGTTTCATAGAGCTTATACCTTGCGGTACTAGTTTCATATATTCCATCATCATTCCCAATCTCTAATATAACAGCTGGTAACAATTGTTTGTTGAAGTAGTCTTTAGTTCGTACTAATCCTCTTCTTCTTGATTTTAGTCTGTCAATTTCATCTTTTAGTGCTTCAACCTCAGCGTCAATCAAGTGTTCTTTCTTGTTAAGTTCGACCATAAAGTAGTCGACATTTTGGATTTTATTTTTGACTTCTTTGTGCAGTGTCATTTTCGCCTCTTCGAGGCTTTTGTGCTGCTCCATGTCAATGTCACTTCCTTGCTCTAGGGTCTCAATCTGTTGATTTACATCTATGAGTTCCCCAACAAGTTCTTTTGTTGTTGCCATTATTCCTCCACTATAGTGAATTTCTTATTCACTGGTTTAGTATGAACTTTCTCAGGCTCCTGCCTTTTCAGTCTAAATGAGGGTGTCCATTCAAGCTTGACATCGAAGAGATCACCATCGCTGTTCTTGAACAGTGATACCTTTTTCCCTGTGTCGTCTGATGAGCCTGTAATTCCTATAACTTTCCGTGATGCATTCTCTATTGCTCCACTTCCTTTTGCTGCATATAAATCCATTATTTGATTTCTTGAGTAATCTCTTGACACTTGAGAAATCTGTATTATTATAATATCTTCATTAACAGCTATATTAGATAGAGAGTGACTTATATAATTAAGTTTTTCATACTCTCCTCTTTTATTAAAAGGTACATCTACGAGGTCAATATAGTCAATTACAACACACTTAGGTTGTAGTTGTTTAATTTTATCTTGTATTTGTGGTATTGTGGGGCTTACAGATTGCATAATGATATGACTAAGCTCTTCTTTGTGATACTCGTAAAGACTTTTGTAATTATTCATTACTGTATCCTTATTCGCTCCAGAAACTATCTGTAAATTTCTTCTGTGCATCACAAATCCTGATAGTTCCAATGATAAGAACAATGTAGGTATTTGTTTTTCTTTTACTATTTGATCATATTCAGCGTTATAGCCTAATACTATATTTTGGGCAAGTGCTGTTTTATTTGCACCTGTTGAACCAAATATAGTTACTAGTTCTCCTGGATATACTGTTGCATCTTTATCGTGTACACCAAGAGACTTAGCTAAGTCTATAGTTCTACCAGAGAAATCAGTTTCTAATCTTTCTGCTAACTCTGACTGCAGTTCTTCGCTATTCTTTACATCTATCAAATAGTCTTTTCTTTTGTAGTGAATACAATGTGTCTGGCAATACTTAGCCATTAAGACATCCTTGCAGCCATATTTATATCCACCACGATATGTATCTTCTACCTTCTTGATGATAACATCACTTCTTAATTGTCCATTGTTCCACTCTAATAATGCTGCTTTACAAGCTGCACTAGGTATACCATGTCTAAAGAAATGGGATGCTATTCGCATCATAGTATTATTTCTTGATCCTTCTTCAGGGCCAAGTTTATACATCTTTTGAACACAGGGTACTATGTTTCGAGGTTCTACATTGGATTCCATTATCCTTATTTTGGGGATTTCAGTAATGACTTTATCCTCAAGTTCTCCATCTCCCCAAATAGGCTCACCTTGAAGAAGTATTTGATCTTTAGCTTTAGAAATTATTTCTTGAGCTGAAAGAGTACTTATCTCATCATGTGTTAATGGAATTTTAAACAATCCAGACTTTGGATTTAAGGTAGCTTCACATCTATATATTGATGTTCTATTATATACTGCTAAATCTATTTCACTGAATAAATTATTCATTGTTTCTTTAACAATAAATGGTAAATCCGAAGTTCCTTCAGGAAAATTGAATACTTCTCCACTTATTATTATATGATATCCAGTTCCACTAAAATAGATATTATAAGAGCGTTTTTGAACTCCTAATTCTTCTAATTCAAATAGTACACTTTTTGTTTTGTTAAGTGTATATTCATCAGTATTATCGGCTCTATCTATATCAATTAATACATCTTTTATGTATCTCTTACCTAGAAAATCTTTAAATGTTTTTCTTAGCTTATGATATTGTCTTCCTTCTTCATCATATAGATATAAACTCTTATAAATAGCATAGTTTTGACCATGCTCTAATATAACATCGATTATTTGTTCTTGGGGGATAAGGAGCCCTCTTTGTTGAGGACTCCCTATCGCTACTTCGTGATAAAGTTCCACCTAGAACTTGTCAAAGGTACTACCAGTAGTGGTACTGGTCATATCTCCATTTGAGACAGGTTTCTGAGTGTCATCGTGCTCAACAATGAATTTATTGGCTTTCATGTATTTAACATAATCTTCGAGGTCAGTGCGACTTCTTTCATCGTTTTTTACAATCTTAGGGCATACTGTTGTATAAGCCCTTTTGGCTTTTTCATTCCATTTCTTATAAGTAAATATATAATACTTATGTTCTGAATTGGAACTTGTTACACCATAGTTAGCTTGAGTATACTTTGAATTTAAGAAACCTGCTATATCTTCTTTATCATCTTCGTCTAATATAGGTTTATCATCTTCGTCTACCCAATTACCATTGGTGTTAACTCCGCCAGTCCAACCAATTGCATCAGTAAAGTATAGGATTCTTTTTAATAAACTGCTATCTCCAGATATAGTATCATCATCTTCTCTGTCAAATGAGCCTAATAGACTATATTTCCAGGGATATTGTGAATTACCATTTCTAAAATATATTTCTAGAAACATATCCATATTTGGATAATCAGCTGACTTATCAACGACATCAGTTAATGCTACTTCTTGAAAACCAAGAAAGTTTGCACCTCCTGAACCGTTTGAACTTTGTTCATAAGAACCTCTGTAAGGCATGTGTTACTCCTATTCTTCTTCTTTGTATTTCAGTATTTCATTCATTACGCTATCGTAATCAAATTCAAGAACTTTCTGGGCTAACGGCTTGAGCCTACTGCCTACAGTTCTTTCATCATATGCTTTAAAAGATAAATAGAATTTTCCATCATCTTTAGAAGCCATAGCGTACCCTATCACATCTGCACTTGCAGTTAAAGCATAAGCTAATCCTCTTGGAAGCTCTGGCCCTAACTGGCTTTTACCATCTGTTATGACGGTACTCTTCGCATGTGAAACCAAAACGAGATTTCTCCCTAATGATTTACACAATGTTTGGAATTTTTTAACTATGTCAAGGTTCTTCTTTCTTGCTTGTGCCCAGTCAGCACCCCATGAAGTACCTTCTCCCATTGCTGCTTGACCTCTTTCATCACATACTTCAGCTTCTATCCATCTATTTATGTGATCAATAGTATCAATAACAACGGTGTCATATGATAATTTTTTCAAATTATCTTTTAACCAATAGTATACCTCTACCATAGAATATACTTCCATTGGTTCACCTATTTCACCTGTACGATTATAATAACCACGCTCATTATGTGGTACAACCTCTGTTACTGGCTTACCTTTTTCTGTAACTTGCTTATTATCAATCATTTTGGGTCTTGTTGGTGTGTTTAACGAGGTAACTGTTACTGTATTAGCTCCCTCGACAAAATCAGAGCCTAAATCTGTATCTATCAATAGACACCCCTCGACTCCCTTGGGGCTCCATTTACTGGCTTGAGTTGTCTTACCCGTTTTGGGTTGACCGATAAAATACCAAGTCAACCCAGTAGGTAAAGTCGTCCAGTCAGTGGATACTTTTCTAACATTAATATCCATAACTATCCTTATTTTATATTTACAATGAGATTTTCTGTTCGCATTTCGAGTGGCATTAAGCCTATCCAAATATACGCATAGTAAGGTCTTCCTGCAACAACATTAAAGACTTGGTCTACGCCAAAGCCTCCAACTATTGATGCTGTAAAGATTGTATGTTTCATTGTACACGGTTCTTCACTTATCTGATGAGAAGGTAACCATGAATCTAAATATTCATCATTATCCTTAGTAGCAGTAATGATTTCCATAGCCATAGCACCCATCCTTAAATCAATAAAGAATTGTCTATTACTCTGTTCTAACCATTTATTATATGCTACAAGTCTACCTTCCATATTATCAAGACAAGTAATCATTTTTGGTAATGTGGGACTAGCCTCATCATAATACTCTTGAAAGAAAGCATTATTACCAGGCTTAACTGAATACATATTAGATACATTCTCAGCTACTTCAGCTTTTGACTTACCTAATGCTCCTTGAGGAAACATTGTAGTACTCAAATTATGTTCTTCTAATGTATCATGATCCCATCCTGTGATTTTCTTCCATCCCATTATAGACAAGAGAGGTACCAGCTGTGAGCCGATACCTCCTAATCCAACCAGACCAACATGATCTAGTTTACTCTGAGGAATCAAATCTTTATTTCTTAAGAATCTAGTAGAACCCATTATATCCACCTCCATATACTTGTCCATAATTGTATCCATCATCCATAAGTATTAATACATCCATTAAGTCGACTCCAAGTTTTTGAAGTGCATCTTCAGCTGCTATATCAGTTATTTCTGCAGTATCATTCTTTAATAAGATATCTTCAGCTGTCTTTCTTTTTTCAGCAGTTAATTTACTTAATATAGTTTCTTTCTTATCAATGCTAGACAAGACTGCTCTATCTTGAGTAACAGTATCAATATGAGGAGTATTACGATTTCTATGTTTATTCCATAGTGTAACCTGATTACCTGGTTTAGCTTTTGGCTTATCTTTCTCAATCTTATCAGCAATCGCCACCCATTCTTCCTCTGGTTTAAATCCAGGTATCATTATTTCTATCTTATCTTCATCGATTTCTAAAGAGTGAGCACATTTATACTGGTCTTTATAGCCAAATCCAAAAGCATGCAAAGCTTTGCCACTACTGGCGACCACCAAGCTGCCGTAGAATCCTTCATCAGGTGCCATCTCTTGGATTGTGCTTGTGTCTGTTCCAGATAGGAACGCTCCCATAGTATTATGACTATGGATTAAGCCCATGTAAGCTTTTCTCAAGCTTGGCATAGAAGCATAAGTTTCTTTCAGAATTGCGGCTAAATCTTTAGCTTCCCACTCAGTAGCAGCATGACTGCCTAAATCTAATGGGTGGAAATGAATAATTCTCCATTCTTTTGGAAAACCATCATCATCTGTTTTTACCTTATACCATGCAGGGCCAGACCACTCTAAGTCCTTAAACCTATTCAAAAGATAGGTGTACTTGTTGTGTATCTTCTTTGGTATGATTAGTTTCGTTACCATAATTTTGTAGACTCCTTATTATTTTTGTGTACTCCACTATTAATTGTTTAGATTCTTCTTGAATCACATTTTTCTTAATACCTTCGTACATCTCTATTAGTTCATTTAAAGTTTCTGGTTTGTTATGATCTAATATAGTTAATATATCCTCAAACAAATGATCCGCTTGATATATACCCATATTTTGCCAAAACGCCCCTCTCTCTTTTAAATATGAAAACTCTTGTCCTTCATATCTTGAATCTTGTGATTCCATTTCATAATAAAAGGCTTTCTCCAGTTCTTCTTTAATGACAAGATTGATAAACTTTACTGTGAACATATCACTATAACGCTTACTCATCATTCTTGTTATTCTTCGATTCCTTTTATTAGTAAATGACATTACATTTTTCTTTTTTACAGAAAAAGTAGGTGCAACACTTGTAGGCTCATTAGATTCTCTATGTATTCGCACATTATATTTACCAGAATTTGTCATTTCATCGAATACTTCATTCTCTTTAAGTATTAATGGTATTTGATACCTACAATAAAGATATATAGCATAATCACATTCTTCATAAATCCTGTCATAAATGCCTCCTTTGGTAAGATGATTAAATAATTTCTCCATCAAATACTCTAATGCTATTAGAATCTTTTTTGATGTCAAATATTTTGGATCATTTGTTACTTTACCAGTTGCTATCGTTACAGGATTAACTGAAGTTCTCTCATCATGATATGTTGGTATCATAATTCTAGTTGTTTCATTATTAATAATACTAAAAGAACGATTATTTCTACCTCTATTTTGATTTCTTCTTTCTAAATTATCGTCACTAATATTTCTTATAAAATGATAATCACTATTATCTAATTTATTAACAATATCATTTCCGAGTAATTCCTTAACAAAGTTCAATTTTCCGAGAATCTCTGCTAATATATAAGCATCATTTTGGATTGAACCTGTCTTTATTTTATTGATATTATTTACAATAAAATTTTCCGCAGAAGTAGTACGACTAACACCAGATGCATGCAATGCATTTCCTACCTTTGAATCTTTGAATATTGTTCCATCTATACTCCAGTTAATCTTTGCACGATTTACATCAAAGAATGGTGATCTTCTATTCCAAGTATTCAAAAACATATGAATTGTCTTTAAATACATTATAGGATTATTTTCACTCTTCCATCTTGCTAATTCAGTTCCATAAGAACCTAAACAAGGTGTACTATTTTGAATATGCGGATGCCAAGCAGGAGCTCTATAGTTATTATTCCAGTATGTATTATCATCTTCTAATGTTGAATTATAAAATCTTAATTCACCATTTCCACATACTCTAGCATATATTCT
>Ga0098044_1002083_pt1 | contig 10412 bp, 26 predicted proteins | sample 10_taG_FD_75053 | JGI IMG/M metagenome (GOLD analysis project Ga0098044, IMG submission 75053) | Marine viral communities from the Subarctic Pacific Ocean - 10_ETSP_OMZ_AT15264 metaG | ecosystem: Environmental > Aquatic > Marine > Oceanic | place: Pacific Ocean | collected 2015-01-16 | reverse complement strand
TGTAATGTTAACTTATTCTGGTCTGCTTTGGCACACAAAGAACAAATATCCTTTATTGTACGAGTGGCTACGGATTCGCCATAGACCTGTCGATGATGATGATTATTGGAATGATTCAGAATACACAGTAAAAGGTTATCATAAAAAATTAAACAATAACGATATTAAGGAAGAATAATGTTAACTGAAAAGTCATCAGCTATTGTGTACTCAGCCTGTGGCGTTGGCTGTGTCCTGTCTTGGTTGGATGAGCGAGGCGCGGCAATTTTAGTAATTGTTGCTATCATCACAGCTATATTTAATATTTGCTATAAAATAAAATCTTACAAATTGGAACAGGCGAAGTTTAAACGGCTCTTTGCTCCAAAGGAAATAGACGATTGATAGTATTCAGATTGGTAAGAATAGCTTCTCTTGAAGAAGGCACGTTTGGTGCGCTCAAAGATAATCACGGTGTTCCGTTTGCGGTAACACTTGAACCAATGTGGAGAGACAACAGAACTAATGTGTCATGTATCGCAGGCGATAAGCAGTATAGGTGTTCAAGAACGCTATCGCCAACATTCGGCGAGACATTCAAAGTACAAAGAGTTTCGGACAGAACAAATATATTATTTCACAAAGGCAATGTTGCCGAACTTGATAACACAGACACGCACGGTTGTATATTAGTTGGAGAACAATACGGCTATTTAAACGGTGTGCCTGCCATCTTACAATCTGGCAAAGGCTTTGATGAATTTATGGATAAGCTAGAAGGCGAAGATAGATTTTATCTTGACATCGTTAACCATGATTAAATTTATTTTATTGCTTTATTTATTCTATTCTAATTCTCCCCGTGTTGATGTTATAACAACTGACTTTGTATTTACTGACGCTATAGCTTGCAATGAATTTAAACTGTCAGAGCAATTTAGAAAACAACTAAAAATTACTTACTCTAATTACACACCCCCTGTAGAATGGGTCAATCCTGTTTGCAAAGCAATGCGTAGTAATAATGAGATTATTGCTAATGGTTCCAAGGGTGTTTGTTCAATTAGTCCGTGCGTTTGGTAAGGAGATAACATGATTCAAATTTTTTCAATTGTAGGAAGTCTTGCTAAAACTTTCTTAGAAAATAAAGCAAAAGAATCTCAAGCAAAGCAAGAATTAAAAATAAGGTCTATTGAGTCAACAGATTCATGGGAACAGCTACAGGCACAGGCAAGCCAGACCTCATGGAAAGATGAATGGTTTGTTATAGTATTATCAATACCTATGATATGTGCTTTCATTCCTGACCTCGTTCCGTACATCGAGAGAGGGTTTGAAGTGTTGAGCAGTATGCCAGACTACTACAAGGCATTTCTGGGCGCGGCTATTGCAGCGTCATTCGGAATTAAAGGTTTGGCTAATTGGAAAAAATGAATGATAAAATTTATTGCGAAATGGTAACAGAGGGTATAAAAAATATAATGGACAAATTAAAAGAACTGCTAGGTAAAGTAAAAGATGTGCTTGATGACCTGCTGTGGGAGTTACCACAATGGGTGTGGCGGATTGGATTCTTTGCGATTGGATATGTGACCGCGCTCTTCTTTAATTAGAGCGCGTCCACACTATAGGTTTTCTTATCCTTACTAATTTTGGATTTGTATATCCAATTGTTTAAGCCGTATCTTAATCCAGACTTCAGTTCACGGTCTGTGTAGTGAAGTGCCTTTCGCAACTTACCAAAAGTATTATCACCGCCTTTAATTGCAGCGAGAATATCTGACGCAACGCTGTGCTTAAAATTAATGGTTAGTTTGTTTTTGGTTTTAGCAGGCTTACTTGTAGTATTGTAAGGATTGCACTTGCCGCAATAAAAAACTCTGCAAGATATAAAACATTTTTTTGTGAGCTTTTTGGTGTTGTCACATTTTATACAATGTCTTTCTGTAATTATTTTCATTTTTGCTACCTTAATTTTATTAGGTTAAAATAGTTAGACAACTTATAAAACAAAAAGTTCAATTGCGAATTTAAAGGAGAATGTTAAATGCCATACGGTAAAGGAACATACGGTAGTATAGTTGGCAGACCGCCGAAGAAAAAAAAGAAAAGTAAAAAGAAAAAGAAAAAGAAAAAATAAATAACTAAAGGGGGTTTTCGTTTATGAAAATTCTTTTCTTTGATGTCGAAAACTTACCGAACATTGTAAACACCTTCACGCTGTTTAATGCTTCAATACCCCATACAAACATAATCGAAAATCAATCAATAATTTCCATTGCATGGAAGTGGGGTGGGCAAAAGAAAATTTATTGCTCAAGTATTATTGATGACATGAATAGATTTAAAAAGAATGTGTATGACGATTATGTTCCTGTAAAACGCTTCCATGAAATTCTATTAACAGCAGACTCTTATGTATTGTGTGGACATAACAGTAAAAACTTTGACCTAAAAAAACTAAACACCGCATTCATTAAGCACGGGTTAGAGCCGACACAAGAACGCCAGATGATAGATACGCTTACTGCGGCACGGCGTTACTTTCGTTTTGATTCCAATCGCTTAGACTATCTTGCACGATTTTTAGAAGTTGGTGAGAAGCTAGAAACAGGCGGCTACCAATTATGGCTCGACATCCTGCAATCCAAATACCCCGAAATCGGACACACCCCTGATATTCAGCTTAGTATTGATTCTGTAAAAAAGATGTGCCGCTATAATAAAGTGGATGTCGCTATCACCGAGAAGTGCTACGAAAAATTAAAACCATTCATCAACAACCATCCAAATTATGCTTTATATATTAAAGAACAATTAGTATGTATTAAGTGCGGCAGCACAGATATAGTTAAGGCAGGTTGGCGTTACATGAAGTCACATAGATACCAACGCTACGCCTGCAAAGATTGTAAATCAAAATTCGACCCACCAAATAAATTAAGAGAAGCCTACTCAGGGAGCTTTGATGACGAAACCTAAGTGGAAAAAATATCCTTTTGTAATGATAACGTATCGTGACCATTCGGGCGATGCCTCGTTTGTAACAATTGAAAAAGACATGGAACAGGATTCCATACTTTTAAAAACGTGTGGTTGGTTAATTAAGGAAGATGATAAACGTATTTTTGTAGTAGACACGCAAACGAGTGACGGTGGATTTGCAGGGCTATCGGAAATTATTTCTAGTTGTATTGTTGAACGAGTTACGTTAAGAAAAAAATTATGATTGAACTTTTAAATTTTTAAATTGTCTAACTATTTTCACACACTTAAAAATAAGGAGTGCAAAATGAGTAAAGGAATAGATTTAAAAGAGTTAGATAAAGAGACAGCCGAGAAGTTAGGTGTCTTAGATGATTGGCAAAGAGAGAATCGTAGGTACACTCGAAGCTCTAAGTCAAAGTTTACTGTTCAGGACGAAAGGTCATGGGCAATAAAAACTCTTCAACCATTATCTGGTCTTTCTGATACGGAAAGAAAGAGAGTATTGAAGAGAGCAATTAAAATGACAGAAGCATAAACCCGATTAATCATAAGAGGTAAATGTAATGAATAAAGAAAAATGGTTAGAACGTGTTATGAATGAATCAAGAAAACTGTTTGAGGAGTTGCATCCAAAATGCAAGGAAGATGAATTAGTAAAAATAGTGTTTACAACACAAAAAGAAGGACTCCGTGTTGACGCTAACATTGTAAAGAAAAAGTAAACCACAAGCCCCACTTCGGTGGGGTTTTTTAATACGCCTTCCCAAGCAACCACGCCTTCGCACAATTCAAAATATTATAAAATGTTGGTCTCGATATTCCGAGACATCTGGCAGTCGAATCCACATCTGTTGGAAAACGATATGCACTTTCCTTTTTAACAAAATACATTTTTTTCTTAATGATATTATTTCTCGTAATGCCATGTTCGCGTTGCGGAATATTATAAGCCGCCACGATGACACGCCTGTACGACTTCGGCATTTCATGTTCAACCAACCCATCAATTTTCATTTCGACATCCCAAGACGGCAGCACCTTATTCCCCGTTGTTGGAATGTTCTGCTCTGCTGATTGGCTAGGATAGCCAAGCGAATGAAACCTATCGCTCTTGCGCCACCTTGCCCAGAGCCGCAGGTCAGTCTGTAGCTTTTTTTCATTTAGCGTCTTTAATGACATTGTTGTTTCTTATTATTTGAAGGTGGTGTGTCTTGCCAACTTTGCATAGTCGCTTTTCTTCATCATTGAACATCACAATGGCGTGATAGTATTTTTCGTCATTGTAAGGAGCGCGAAAACTATCTATCAATTTAACTTGCCTGCCATTTTTTAATATCATATTCCACACATCCCCTCGCACTCATTACCAAAAAGGTCTAATGATTTATTTACGTCAAAGTGTACTTCGTCAAGTGGTTTACAACTCCCATGTAAATATGGTTTACTTTTTATTTTTTTATCTGTAGCTACTTTTTTCTGTAACTCCTTTTCAAAATTTACGGCAAATTGAAATTCTTTTGGCATTTCTGTTTTAATTCTGTGCCACTCAGCATCGCTATGAAAAGGACAATAAACACAAGCACTTCTTGGCGGTGTAGGATAGCCATGACTTTCCATCCATTCCAAGCAATGCCCTCTTGTTAAGTCTTTATCAATTAAAGGATAAATATGTTTAATCCAAATGTCTCTTGATGGTTTCATTCGGTGTGCTTCATCATAACTAATTCCTAATAAATTATTGACACACACATCTTTTGGTATTCTTTGTCCTTTTTTATATCCTAGTAATTCCTTTATTTTTTTTCTAACAGGTATTATTTTAAAATCTGCCGTACATTGTCTCCCAAATATCCCCATAGAATTATCTTGTTTCATAAAAGAGGGAATCATTGGTCTAATATATTTTCTACCTTTTTTTGATACCCTAGTTTTTAATGATGCTTTTGTTAAACTGCCTGATGTAACCCTATAAACAGGAAATGGTAATTGTTTCTCCAACCAATCTAACCATTTATAAACTTCTTTTGCTTCTGCCTGAGTATCGGCAAATATCGCTGAATCTATTTTATAATCTATTTCACCATGTGCTGCCATCAAAGCAAGAGTGCTTGACTGAACCCCTGCTCCTAGACTAATTATGTTCATCATTTCACTATCTCCAACGCATCGTAAATAGAACGGGCAATACCTGATACGCCACCGTTTGTTTGCACCAACTCAATAAATTTTCTTTGTTCTTTAGTGGTCTTGCCTCTGGGTTTCTTCACTTCAATGGCGAGGAATCTGCCATCCTTCATCTGACCTACCAAGTCAGAGCATCCCTTGAAACCGAAAGTCACAAAGCGTTTACCAATAAACACCTTCCCAACATTAATGCGCTCTAACCACGCCACGTTTTTATGAAGAGGAAGTGCTTTGAGTATTTGTTTTTGGATTTCCGCTTCGGTCATAGTTCTCCCTTTGGTACACAATTGCATCAGCACAATTATCAAATGTATCTATCGGTTCGTTGCGTTTAAACAGCATATAAGTGACATCACCTTTGTTAAAAGATTTGGTAATAGTGAACTCACCACTTGTGTGTTCAATATGATACTTTGTTTTTCTTAACCACATGGATAACAATTATCGAGGCAAGATAAATTAAAATCAAGAATGGAAGTAAAACAATGATTTTCAATAAATCAAAAGCTGTCACTTTCGATTTAAGCGATTCTTTGGGGTCTCGATGACCTGTGGCATGGGGGTTTTTGGTGTCAATTGATTTTCTTTTAGAAAGAAAAACCATCGCGAATTGCTCTGTCAAAAGTTAGTAAAACAAATTTCATTTGTGAGCCGTATTTCTCTTCCCATGTCTTCCACCCTATGTTGTGAAGCTCTGCGTGTTCCATCCGCGTTAATGGAATTACCATTAAGTCAGATGGTTTCGTTGTTCCGCCAAAACCGTTACCTTTTATATGATGAGCGTCATCAGCAGGTATGCCTGAGATACAACTCGGCAGTTCGGACACATACTCAAGATATTTCTTATTGCGGTATGGTGTTGTCTTTAATTTCAATGTCTATCATTTCCCGATGCAAGTCGATTATCATATCATCAAAAGTATCCCAAGGCGTACAGAGAGGAGAATGATAACCCGTTCTCTCTGTAATTGCTTCGGAAACTTTTTTAACATATTCCAAATACTTCGGGTTGATAGGCTCTTCGTTTGTTTTCATCTATCCCATCCTGCGATTCGCCGATTGTGTCCTATACACTTCAACAATTAACGCACAGCTTTTTCGCTCGTTGTTTAACTTCTCAGCATCGAGATAGGCTGACAGATACTTAAACTCTGCCTGCCTGTACTCGGAACTGTCTCGCGCCTCTGCCTTCCTTACTTCAACCGTTCCCGTGTTGGATATGAAGTGGGCATCCATCACGCGAGCCATTACAAATTTTCTTCTCTCAACTTCTACCTTTCTCTCTGCTGCTAATACATCTGTATCAACTATTCTATTAAGTGCCTGTTCTAACTTTTCTTCGCTAATCATTTTTTAACACCCCCGTGTTTTTCCATCGCTTCTTTTAAAAATTCTTCTCTCCAGTTTGGCTCTAATTTAGGAATATCGCCTCGCAAAATCCTGTCCAACATTTCATTTGCTTTTGCAGCGTCATCTTTAAGTTCATGGTGGTGAGTGCAGAACCATCGACCACCACCATCCGTTACCGTTGCCATTAGCGGACACTCCTTGCCGTAATTTGACCAAGTGCAATTTTTCTTTTGTGTGTCTTTCTTGTTTTCCCATCCACACACACAACTTCGCGCATCTGGGTGCATTTTTTCGCCGCAGTCTTTACAGAAAATATATTTAAAAGTCATAGCGCGACACACTCACCGTGATATTTATCGAATTTAGATTTCCTGAATAAAGTTTCAGGCGTTAAATATTGAGTCATCTTATCTTCAGCCTGCCAATCTCTGGTCTTTCTGGTTATCACGGTTTTGCATTGTTGAACGGTGTAACCTTCTTTAAGTCTGTCAATAACCTTCAGGGCATTAGCTGTTGGTTTTCCATTAGGTGTTCGGACTTGAAAATTCTTTTTGGCTTTTTCATTTAAGAACTTTATTACTTCTTCTGCATCCTTGATAAGGGGTATAGGTTTTATTTTTTTTATAATCTCTTCTTTTCTAGTATCATCTAATCTAGTCTGTCCGAAGCCGCTTCGGAAGTCTTCGGAAGTCTTCGGAGTATTTGTGTTAAGTTCGGCTTTACCAAGCGATGCAAGGATGTTTTTAATTTCTGGGTTTCGTGAATTAGTATCATCAAGACGCAGAGCTAACTTGAGACAGGTAATATTCCCCTCGTTATTCTCGAACAGTCCAAGCTCAACCATATAGGTCATAATTTCTTGCACCTTCAGTTGGTCTAGCCCCCAATCAATTGCAATAACTTCTGCGTCATCTTCCAAAACAAATGTAATATTGTTGCGTGAAATCTTGCCTGCAATTAATTCGAGGCAGTACCAGTAGAGACCGTAACCCGTAATGCCATATTTGTTTTTGAGTTTCTTGATCTTTGTGTCAATGTGGGAATCTGAATCGTGACGGAACCATTTCATATTAGCACTCCTTGATTGTTGTCTGGAATAAAAGGAACATCAACTAATTGGTAACTGCCTTTAAACTTCGATTGTATAAATTTACCTGTTGGTCTCAGATGAGACAATTCATCTGCTGTAACTGTAATGGTATCATTGCCATGTGTTATCTTAATACCACCTTTTTGAATTGCATCGCGCCATTCGTAATCCCGAATGCTGACACAACCGCGCCATAATTTATCAACTCTCTTCGTCTTCATAAGCCTTGATAAAGATTTTATTCAGATGGTCTACGGGAACCCCAGAGACCAGAGAAACATCAGGACACCTGCGAGGCGGAACCTCACCCCTCGATACCCACCGAGACACCGCCTGTGGCGTTACATGGATTCTATCGGCAAGTTCCTTCTGACTGCCTAGTCTCTGAACTGCCTGTAAAATACCGCGTTTCATGCGCCCATTTTAAGACTAAATTGTTTTTTTTTACAACTATTTTTTATAAGCTAATAGAATCAATAACTTAGAGAGTAAAATAATACACAATTATTTGTTGTTTTATTGAACTATCATCATTTATAATTGCCTTATATACATACAAGAGCGTTTAAACAACCCGACTAATAGTAAGGAGAAAGAAATGAGCAAATCACTTTTAGAACATCTTCAAAATACCAATGCAAAAAGCAAAGAAGAAATGAGAAAAAATCCAAATGTTTGGATTGGTTTGATTGTAGAAGATTTAGAACATTGGAAGAAACGTGGTGTTACAACTGTCGCTCAACTTAACAGGTACTTCCTAGAAGTAACATTGTATGAATACCACAAAGTTGTCTTTGGTGTTAAAGGTAGACATTATGACTTTGCTTCAATGTCAGATGATGATATTAACAAAGAACTTGACTCTCTTGAAAGAAGTGAAAAGCAGAGAGAAGAATCTGAAAAGGAGTGGAAAGAAGCTGAAGAGAAGAGATTTGAAGAACAGATTAAGAAATATCTTGAGTATGGTGCTTCAGACAGAGAAACAGCAATTAGATGGATTCAACAATCAAGTTAAAATTCTAACAAACCCCCTTAATTGGGGGTTTCTGGGTAGAGCAGTATCCGACTAATAAAGTAAGGAAAAATAAAATGACACATAATGAAGATTTTGAAAAATGGCTAGAAGAAAATGGTGAAGATTTTTCTTCAACCAAACCAAAGAATGAATCGAGAGAAACATTCCCATGTATACGTTGTGGTGGTACAGGCAAGTATCGCGGCATTCGTGTTCATCAAAAAGAAAATAAGTGCTTTACCTGTGGTGGCAAAGGTCACTTCTTAACGTCTGAGAAAGACAGACGCAGGGCAAAGCAACGCCGCGTTAACAAGAAAGCGGAAACTGAAAAAAAGTTGCTCGAAAATTTCATTAATGAAAGTGATGCAAATAAAGGCATCGTGGAATTTTTGTCTTCAAAGAAAGATTCTAATTTTGCTTCATCACTTATCGGCGGTATTAAAAAGTGGGGCAGTCTCACAGAAAAGCAGAAAACTGCTGTGTTCAGTTGGATTGCTAAAGAAGAAGACAACGCCAAGAACAGAGCTACCCCTGCCGCTAAATTAGACTTATCTAAAATCAAAGAGAAGTTTGATGCTGCCAGAGAAAAGGGTATCAAAAGATGTGCTTTGAGAATTATAGGTTTTAAATTCACCAGAGCTTCAGATACAGGCAGAAATGCAGGCTACATCTACATTAAAGATACCGATAACGGCGATTTATACCTTGGTAAAGTTTCTCCGAATGGAGAATTTTTCAAGTCGTATGATTGCACAGATGACCACATCAAGGGCTTGCTTAAAGCTAACGAAAACATTTTTGCTGCGGCAAGGCTTTACGGTCAGAAGACAGGACGCTGCACAATCTGTGGCAGAGAATTGACCAACAAGAGGTCAATTGAGTTAGGTATTGGCATGATTTGCCAAGGAAAATGGGGATGGGAAGGCGATTGGGGCTTACTCCCTTTACTAAAAGCCAAGGGTGTTATCTAGCACCCTAGCTTTTTTTTGAACTTTTGCGAATTAAAATTGACATACATACAGACAGTTTAAACATAACCGACTAATAGTAAAGTAAGGAGAAAGTAATGAAAAAATCACATCGTGAATTTTTAGATAGCAAGGATGAATACCCTCGTTATAAAGGTTGCAACACTTTTTCAAGAGCTAGTAGACGCAGAAACAGCAAACCAAGAGGAATAAGAAAAGGAATTTTTAAATAGAAAAAAAACCATAACCCCCTTAATTGGGGGTTTCTGGGTAGAGCAGTATCCGACTAATAAAGTAAGGAGATAGTATGAAAAAAATAACCAGAGAAGAATGGCTTAATCAATTGACGGATGAATATCTTCGCCCATTGTTTGCCAAGAACGGCTACACCATACCGACAAACATCAGGCTATCGTGTTCGCTGCCATCAAGTAGAGCGTTTGCGAAAAAGAAAGTCGTTGGAGAATGTTGGTCACCAAAAGCTAGTGCCGATGGCACAATTGAAATCATGTGTTCACACACAGAAGCTGAATCTCAAGAAGTCGCAGGCACCTTGATTCACGAGTTAGTCCACGCCACCGTTGGTACTGAGCATGGGCATCGCAAACCATTTCGTGATTGCGCGGTTTCTGTTGGTCTGGAAGGTAAGATGACACAGAGCACATCATCTAAGGAATTGATTGCGTACCTAGAGCCTGCGATTTTGAAATTGAAAGCATATCCGCACGCGAAGTTAGATTATAATTCTCGGAAAAAGCAGGATACCCGTAATATTTTGGTATCTTGCCAACACGGTTGCGGCTTCAAAACCAGAGCATCGAATAAGCAACTTAGCCAT
>Ga0098044_1002081_pt1 | contig 10415 bp, 10 predicted proteins | sample 10_taG_FD_75053 | JGI IMG/M metagenome (GOLD analysis project Ga0098044, IMG submission 75053) | Marine viral communities from the Subarctic Pacific Ocean - 10_ETSP_OMZ_AT15264 metaG | ecosystem: Environmental > Aquatic > Marine > Oceanic | place: Pacific Ocean | collected 2015-01-16 | reverse complement strand
AGAAGGTTTCTAGACTCTATCTATGCCGCAGGCGCAGCGCGACCTTTTGTCGGTTTGCTTGAAAACTGGGACTACGCACCATTAGATGCTACCCATGAGATCGCGGAAGAAATCAAAACCCGCTTCGCCAAACACCGAGATGAACTGAAATGAGCCTGCTGGATTACGACAAGCTGCGCGCCACGCCGTTGAAAACGGACCCATACGAATATTTCGTGGTGCCCAATCTCATCCGCGCGGAAGAATTCGACAATGTCATCGCCGACTTCCCGCCCATCGCCTCGACGGGATCGATCCCGCCGAGCGAATTACCCATCCACGGCAAGTTCAAGGCGCTGCTGGAAGAGATGGAAGGCCCGGAATTCAAGAAGGCCATCGAAGAGAAATTCAACATCGACCTGACCGGTCGTCCGACGATGGTGACCGTGCGCGGCAATTGCGCCAAGACCAACGGCAAGATCCACACCGACACGGAATCGAAAATCATCACGGTACTGCTCTATATGAATCAGGAGTGGGACAAGGATGGCGGACGGCTCCGCATCCTGCGCTCCGCGACCGATCTCAACGACTCTGCCGACGAAGTCTCGCCCAATGGCGGCACATTGCTCGTCTTCAAGCGCTCCGACATTTCCTGGCACGGCCACGAACCCTTCGAAGGTCCGCGCCGCGCGATCCAGTTGAACTGGGTGCGTGACGATGAAGTCGTCGCCCACGAACAACGCCGCCATCGCTTCACCATGTTCCTGAAGCGTCTCAATCCCTTCGGCGGCGAAGCCGCGCGTCAAGCCTCCTGAGTATCCCTGATGACAAGTCTTGCAATCGAAACCTTCAAGAACGCCGACCTCGCACACGGCTGGCGTCCCGGCAACAACGCGGGCGGCGCGACGCTCTTCAAGGCGCTGGGCCATCCCCTCTCCGCACCGCTCGGTCGCGCACTGATCAACAATCTGGCGAACGCCGGTCCCGTCGCGGTCTATGACCCGACGAATGCAGTCGGCAATTTCAACGCTTACTATGATCTCTCGCGCCTCGACATCGAAGGCTATTACGTTCAGCGCATCGAGGACCTCGAACACACGGTGCTGGGCAAACCGGCAAAGCCGCTGAGCGAGATGAAATCGTCAAACGCCAAGGCGGTCCTCGTTCTTCTCTATGACGCAGAGAAAATCCTTCTCTCCATTCGCCATCTCTTCCCGAAGGATGCCCGCATCGTCACGCTCGACATGATGCGCATTCCCGACGAGATGCTGACCAACAAGAAGGACTATCTCGACCCGATGAACTTCGCGACGAACTTTGCGCTGCTGCGCGAAGTGAAAGGCGAGAACGGTTCGGACGGCATCCATACGCGCGTCAAAAGCGCCAACTACTGGGCGCTGCATGGCGCCATCGACCCGGCGCTCTGGCTCTGCCTCTTCGACGAGAACGGCCATGAACTGGCGAGCTGGCAGGAACCGCTGCCGGTCGCAGGCGCGCCCTTCACGCTCGACAGCGCGGCGATTGCCAAACGCTTCGGGCTCGGCGACTTCACCGGTTCGCTCTTCATCCATGCCGTGCGCATCAAGGGCCACGACGTCATCAAATATGCGCTCGACACCTATGGCGAAAACGGCAATGCGCTGACCTGCAGCCATGACGCCAATGCCTGGCCGGCGGATTTCTACTCCGGCATGCCGGCGGGCGAGGAAGACGAACGCGTCACGCTCTTCGTGCAGAACTCGCATCCCATGACCATCCCGCCGCGCTCCATCGGCATCAACATCATGGGTCACAACGAAATCGCCTGGTTCGAGGAAGAAGTGCCGCCCTTTGCGACGCGCGCCCTCTCCGTCGACGACATGCTGCCGAGCGCCAAATGGCCCGACCAGATCGAGGTCGTGGCAGGCCGCTACTTCGTGCGTCCGCGCTATGAAGTGAAACGCGCGCAGGGCGCGCGCCGCATGGCGCACGCCAATGTCGAACGCACGGACCTGAAGCCGAACCCCGAGATTGCCAAGCTCGAGAAATATCTCGGCAAGGGCTACATCATGCCGCTCCCCGTGCTGCCGCTGGCGGAATTCACAAGCTCCATGATCCCGACGCCCATGGCGCGCGAACAGGCCGAACTGCCCTTGCGCGCGGAACTCTACGATGGCGACGGCACGCTGGCCGCCTCGAAATTCCTCGGCCGCATCCCGCGCAGCGAAAGCGTCGAAGTCGATATCCAGAAATGGGTGGAAGCGGAATCGCTGAAGCTGCCCTCAGGCTTCGGTCATCTCGAATTCCTCTATGACTTCCGCGATGGCGGCGAAGGCGACGGCTGGTTGCACGCACTGGGCCGCTATGAACAGAAGGCGAGCGGCCACCGCGCCGAAACGATCTTCGGGGCGCATATCTATAACACCGGCATCATCTACAAGGACGAGCCGCAGTCCTATACCAACAAGCCCCCGGGACTGACGACGCGCCTCTTCCTGCGCATCGGCACCGAAGGCCTCGACACGATCTGCCACCTCGTCTATCCGGCGTCCACGCCCTGGCACGAGAAGAGCACGACCTCGCTCGTCCTGCACAATGGCGAAGGCAAGCCCGTGGCCGAGCGCAAGGTCGAAATCGCCTGCGGCGGTTCACTCTTCTGGCGTCTGTCGGAAATGTTCACCGAAGCCGAACGCGCCTCCATCGACGACAAGGGCTACGTCATCATCCGCGACACAACATGCCGCCTCTTCGGCTTTCACGGTATGACGAACGGCGACAAGAGTTTCTGTCTGGATCACATGTTCGGGTTTTGATTGGCGACCTTGTCACTTCGACAGGATTTGATCTTCTTCCAAAACCCGCGCGACAAACTCATCGGCCGACCCGCAGCGATCTAACGTCTGCTGGTCGGTCATTGTCGCGTCGCGAAGCCCGCTAAATTCGTGCCACTCGTGATCGTCTTCATTAGGCTGCCCCTCCGACCATGCCCAAAGTTTCGGACGCAAATCCGGCACGCCTAGCCGTTCAGCAACGAAATACTCATCCCGCTCAAACCGATCTTGAATTTCTCTCTTGCGGGCTTCATCTAACTGACCATCCAACAACACCGCCCCATGTGCTTTGTAATTGGATGCATCCCGATAGAAATATTCAAATGTCGTATGGCTCATTTGTCTTTTTCTCGAAGCACACATCATTGTGCCATTGAAGAAACTCCGGTGCGGGTAGAAATCTCTTTGGGGCGACGATCTTTTCGCCTTCAAGACCAGAGAGCATCTTGCCCAGCTTTGTTCTTTGTCCCTCTTCCTTGATTTTCTCGGATACGCGAATAGAGAAATCAGGCGTAACAGTGATCAACCCACGATCAAATGCTTTATCGTGAATGGCCGACAGGCAAAGTCCGTTTCGTGGGTTCAACCGATTTTTCACATCAGACGACCAAGGAACAATATGACTTGCAATCAATAGCTCCGGAGTCGTCACGCCACTCATACAACACTTGCCGTCATAACTTGCCAATATCGAGCGTCGGAAAAAATCCTGCCGCTTTCGTATATGGACAACAGCTTGCTGCGTCTCGCCGATAAATGATGCAGGAGGCTCCGCCAGTTCTCTCATCTCTGGTTCGCTATGCTGGCGGCCGGGCTTCAGATGATCGAGGATCAATTCGCAATCATCATCGAGTCGCCCCAAATCGGTGCTGAAGGTCTGCCAGACTTCTCGATCACCCTTCGACGTGTTGCCGAGTCCGCTTCTACCGGTACTCGTGATGCTCGGATCCAAGCTCGCAAAGTTGACGAGCTTCATCGCAACGGCAGATGGGGTGCGGCCAATAAGATTTGCCAGTTCGACAATCTCCGGCGTTGTCTTATGCATTCGCCCGAACGGCATTTGGCAATAGAGATGGAAGGCCAGCTTCAACTCGTCGCCGGTCCAATCCCGTCTTATCGCCTTAGGCTTAGTGGCCAAACTGAATGCCCGCCTTTTGAAACCGATTCTGATCGAAAAACTGAAATCTAATTTGCCGATAGTTTACCGCGTGAACGCTGGTATCCACTAATAATGCGGCGGCTACGGAGTCCCTGGCCTCTGGACCCCGGCACAAGGCCGGGGTGACAGCACGTTGATTTGAACTCCCCTCTCCGGCACTTTGTCGCAGCGCAACATCGGGCTTGAAATCACTTTAGAACAAGTCTAAATAACAACAAGAAGGCCGGGGGTATTCCTCCGGCCCCCTCCCCAAACCCTAGTTCAGGAGCCATTTATGAGCGTTCTCGTCGGCAAAGCCGCCCCAGATTTCACCGCAGCCGCCGTGCTTGCCAACGGCGATATCGTTGAGGATTTCAACCTCAAGGCCCACCTCAAGGGCTCTTACGGCCTCGTCTTCTTCTATCCGCTGGATTTCACCTTCGTCTGCCCGTCCGAAATCCTCGCCTATTCCAATCGCGTGCCGAAATTCGAGGCGCTGAACGTCAAGGTCGTGGCCGTTTCGGTCGACAGCCAGTTCACCCATAGCGCCTGGCGCAATACGGCCCCGGCGGACGGCGGCCTCGGCCCGGTCAAATTCCCCATGGTTGCCGATATGACCAAGCAGATCGCCCGCGACTATGACGTGCTGATCGAGGATCAGGGCGTGGCGCTGCGCGGCACCTTCCTGATCGACAAGGACGGCATCGTCCGCCACCAGCTGGTCAACGATCTGCCGCTGGGCCGCAACGCCGACGAGGCGCTGCGTATGGTCGATGCGCTGCAGTTCCACGAAGAACACGGCGAAGTCTGCCCCGCCGGCTGGAACAAGGGCGACGAAGGCATGAAGGCCGACGCCTCGGGCGTTGCCTCCTACCTCGGCACCCACGCCGAAGCCCTTTAAGGCTCAAGCCTTTCGATATGGCCGCAGCTTCCCTATATTAACGGGGTGCTGCGGCCCCATCGGCCCGCCCGCCTGTCCCATCCCATCGCCCCATCGCTGAAGTGAACACCATGTCCGAAACAAAACATTCCAAAGTCATCATCATCGGCGGCGGCGCTGCAGGCTATACCGCGGCGATCTATGCGGCCCGCGCCATGCTGGAACCGACCCTCATCCAGGGCATCCAGCCCGGCGGCCAGCTCACCATCACCACCGACGTCGAAAACTATCCGGGCTTCGCCGAGGCCATTCAGGGCCCCTGGCTGATGGAACAGATGGAGGCGCAGGCGCGCCACGTCGGCACCGATATCGTCGCTGACACAATCACAAAAGCCGAACTCGGCGCACGTCCCTTCCGCCTCACCGGCGACAGCGGCACGATCTACACCGCCGACGCCGTGATCGTCGCGACAGGCGCGCAGGCCAAATGGCTCGGCCTGCCCTCGGAACAGCATTTCCAGGGCTTCGGCGTCTCGGCCTGCGCGACATGCGACGGCTTCTTCTATCGCGGCAAAGAAGTGCTGCTGATCGGCGGCGGCAATACGGCTGTCGAAGAAGCGCTGTTCCTGACGAACTTCGCCTCCAAGGTGACGGTCGTGCATCGCCGCGACAGTTTCCGCGCTGAAAAGATCATGCAGGACCGCCTCTTCAAGAACCCGAAGATCGAAGTGGTCTGGGACAGCGTGGTCGAGGAAATCGTCGGCGACAGCGAACCTCTAGGCGTCACCGGCGCGCGCATCAAGAACCTGAAGACCGGCGAGGAAAAGGTTCTTCCCGCCCACGGCGTCTTCGTCGCCATCGGCCACAAGCCTGCGACCGAACTCTTCGAGGGCCAGCTCGACATGAAGCCGGGCGGTTACCTCAAGGTCGTGCCGGGCACGGCGACGACGAACATCCCCGGCGTCTTCGCCGCGGGCGACGTGACGGACGACGTCTATCGTCAGGCTGTCACCGCCGCAGGCATGGGCTGCATGGCCGCGCTCGAAACAGAACGCTGGCTCGCCGCGCAGGAAAACCATCAGGCGGCGGCGGAGTAACGCCCCGCTACTTCGGCGCAAGACCTGCGTTCAAGGTCTCTCGAAGCCCATCGGCAAAGGCCCGGATATGCGGCTGCTTCAACGCAGCCGGATGAGAGGCGATGAAAACCGGCTGGGCTTTGGATGTCCTGTCGACAAGCACGGGCACAAGCCCCTCCGCCAGAGCATCCGGCAAGGGCGCAATGCCAACGCCCGCCTGAACGCTTTCGAGCATCGCGCCGAACGAACTCACGGTGACGGCGAATTTCTCGACGCCGAGCTGGCGCATGAAGGACATCTGTTCGATCTGCGCAAGCTCGGCCCCGAAACCGATAAATCGGTGTCCTGCGAGATCTTCCAGAGCCTTCGGCGTTCCAAACCGCTTCAGATAGGCTTTCGACGCATAGAGGCGATAAGCAAGCGCACCGACCCTGCGATAGACGAGCGAGGGCTCCTGCCCGTGCGCGGTGCGGATCGCCAGATCGAATTCCCGATGCACGAGATCACCCAACCGATTGTCGACGAAAAGGTCGATGGCAACATCCGGATGATCGCTCAGGAAGCGCCCGATTGTCGTCGCCGCAAGCCCCGTGAAGCCATCACCAACGGTTAGACGCACCCGCCCGCGCAGCCTGCCTGATGCGGAGGGCAGGTCACGCAAGGCGCCGCCGATCTCATTTTCGAAAGCCGCAATCTTTGCGACGAGCTGAGCGCCCGCCTCCGTCAACACCGTGCCCGCGACACCGCGCTCGACGAGCAAGGTCCCCACACTCTGCTCAAGCGCCGTCACGCGACGCGAAATGGTTGAGGTCGAAACGCCGAGCTTGCGGCCCGCCGCGAGAAAGCTGCCCGCGCGCGAGACATCGAGCAACAGATGCAGATCGGACCAGAGCGGGCCGCTATTCTTGTTTCCATTCATGGAAAGTAGATTTGCATTTGCTTCCCTTTTTCGCAACACCTACCCGGTCCATATCACCCTCGACAGCAACACGCACCGGGAGGTTACCCAATGGATATCCGCAACTACGCCAAGGCCGCATCGACAGCCTTCAACGCCCGCGACGCCGAAACACTGGGCACGCTATGGACCGAAGACCTGAGCTACCGCGCGCCGGGAGGCGAACATTCGACAGGCCGCGAGGCCTCTCTGGAACGCGAAAGACGCATCTGGGCCGGTGTCCCCGACATCAAGGTGGAGCTCGACTGCTTTGCTGGCGACGAAGATCGCTGCGTGCTCAGAGGGCGCATGACCGGCACGCATTCAGGCTCCTTTGAGACCGCTGACGGCACTTTCCCGCCAACAGGAAATAAGATTTCTATCGAATTCGTCGCTCTCTTCGAATTCGAAAACGGCCTCGCGAAAACCGAAGAAGTCTTTTACGACCGCGCCGATCTCGCGCGGCAATTGTCCGGTGCTTGAGATGACAGATGGAAAATCGCCCTGCGCCTTCGTCACAGGCGCAACGGGCCTTCTCGGCAACAATCTCGTTCGCGAGTTGCTTTCGCGCGGCTTTGAGGTCCGCGCCCTGGTAAGATCGCGAGCGAAGGGTGCAGCACTCCTGCCCGTTAGTTCACGTCTTGAGCTGATCGAAGGCGACATGGAGAATGTTGCGGGCTTTGCCCCGCATCTGAAAGGCGCGGATGTGGTCTTCCATGCCGCCGCTTTCTTTCGCGACAGCCTGACCGGCGGCGACCATTGGGCGGAACTCGAACGCGTCAACGTGGCCGGTACACGCGCGCTCGTGGAAGCGGCCTATAAGACTGGCGTCCGGCGCTTTCTGCATGTCAGTTCGATCGGCACGCTCGCCATCGCCGGACCCGAAGGCCGCGCGGTCGACGAAACGATGCGGCTGACGCCGGAGGCCACGAAGAACGACTATTACCGGAGCAAGATTCTCGCCGACCGGGAAATCGAAATGGCGCTCGAAAAACATCCCGACCTCTGGGCCGCCTATATCCTGCCGGGCTTCATGCATGGTCCCGGCGATGCCGGACCGACGGCGGCGGGACAAACCATCCTCGACTTCGTCGAAGGCAAACTTCCCGGCATCGTCAACGCGCACTTCAGCTATGTCGATGCGCGCGACGTCGCCATCGCCGCCATCGAAGCAACGGAAAAGGCGGCGCGCGGCGATCGCTTCATCGTGGCAGGCCGCACCTTCCATATGCGCGAGGTCTTTTCCATGCTGGAAAAGATCACCGGCAAGCCGGCGCCGAAACGCGCCGTTCCACGCGTAGCTATTGCCCTTATCGCGGCACTCAACGAAATCTGGGCGCGCCTCTCGCGTCGTCCGGCGCTCATCAGCTGGTCGATCTATCGGACGATCCGCGACGAAGGTCCCTATGGACGTTTCGACAGCGCAAGAGCCCAACATTATCTCGGCGTGAAATTCCGACCGATCGAGGAAACGCTACGCGATACCTATATCTGGCTGTCAGGTGCGGGAAGCAAAAGCCTCAAGCCACAGGGGTAAGCCCCAACAACGCGATCAAGGCGCTCATGTCGTGAAAGACATGGGCGCCTTTCGCTTTGAGGCCTTCGGCGTCCGTATGCGGATCGCCTGCATAGCCGAGCACCGGCATGCCCGCAGCGACGGCAGCTTCGACACCGGGCACGCTATCCTCGATAACGACGCAGGCCGACGGCGCATGACCCATACGGGAAGCGGCGTGAAGAAAGAGATCCGGTGAAGGCTTGCCATGCGCCACTTCCTCGGCGCTGAAAAGCAGATCCTCGACAAGCGGCAAAAGTCCGGAACTGCCGAGTGTGAAGCGCATCTTTTCGAATTTGCCGGATGAGGCGACGCAATAAAGCATGTCACGCGCTCGCAAGGTTTCGATCACGTCACGCACACCGGGCACAGCATCGACGCCAGCGGCGAAGGCTTTTAGCGTCTCGTTGCGCTCATGCTCGCCCCAATTTTCCATCAAGGGACGACCCGACGCTTCAGCGACATAAGCCGCTACTGCCTGCATCGTCTTGCCGACAAAGAGACGGCGGCTCTCTTCATAGGTAACAGGAAAGCCGGCTTCGGTGAGAAGACGGGCAAGCACACGGTTGGCGATTGTCTCGGTATCGACGAGCACACCGTCGCAATCGAAGATCACCAGAGAGGGAGGAGCGGACAAGGGAAAGGCCATGCCGACCTTATCGGTCAACATGGCCTCATCTGCAATTCACTTTTCGTGACCGAAAGTATCAGCCGAGCATGGAGCGCAGCATCCAGGCGGTCTTTTCGGACGCCTCCATGCGCTGCGTCAGCAGGTCGGCCGTCGGTTCGTCATGCGCGGCATCTGCCGCCTCGAAGATCGAACGCGCGGTGCGCGTCACCGTCTCGTGACCCTTGACGAGATTCTTGATCATCTGTTCGGCAGACGGCACGTCATCGTCTTCATCGATCTTGGTGAGCTTGGCATAGGCCTTGTAGCCACCCGGCGCGGGGAAGCCGAGCGAGCGGATGCGCTCTGCGATGAGGTCAACGGCAAGCCAGAGTTCGTTGTACTGCGTCTCGAACATCAGATGCAGCGTGTTGAACATCGGGCCGGTGACGTTCCAGTGGTAGTAATGCGTCTTGTGATAGAGCGTGTAGGTGTCGGCAAGCAGGCGCGACAGCCCATTGGCGATCTCTTTGCGCTCTTTTTCGGAAATACCGATATCAATTTTCATATTCTTGCCTCCTTCATATTTCACGCTTGTTTATAGCAGAAATCAGCCGATTTGCAACATATATTAGAATAATTCCAAAGTGTGACGAATGCGCGCAATGGCGCCGCTGCAAATGAGCAGCGGCGCTTTGCTTTTAGCGGAGGCTGGCGCAGAAGCGCTGGATGCGCTCGCAGGCTTTGGTCAGGGCTTCCGTCGAGGTCGCATAGGAAATGCGGAAGTGCGGCGAAAGACCGAAGGCTTCGCCGTGAACGGTGGCGACGCCCTCTTCTTCCAGCAGCGCTTCGACGAAATCCTGGTCGTTCTCGATGACCTTGCCCTTGGACGTCGTCTTGCCAATGCAACCCGCGCAGGACGGATAGACATAGAAGGCGCCTTCGGGCGTCGGGCACTTGAGGCCTTTCGCCTGATTGAGCATGGAGACGACGAGGTCGCGACGCTCCTTGAAGACCGCTGCACGCTCGGGAATGAAATCCTGCGGACCGTTCAGGGCTTCGACAGCCGCCCATTGCGAGATCGATGTCGGGTTCGACGTCGACTGGCTCTGGATGGTCGTCATCGCCTTGATAAGTTCGAGCGGACCGGCGCAATAGCCGATACGCCAACCGGTCATCGCATAGGCCTTGGAAACGCCGTTCATCGTCAGCGTACGATCGAGAAGCTTGGGCTCCACCTGCGCGGGCGTCGCGAACTTGAACCCGTCGTAGGAGAGATGCTCATACATGTCGTCGGTGAGGATCCAGACATCGGGATATTTCACCAGCACGTCAGTGAGCTTCTTCAATTCCTCAGCCGTATAGGCCGCGCCCGTCGGGTTCGACGGCGAGTTGAAGAAGAACCACTTGGTCTTCGGCGTGATCGCCTT
>Ga0098044_1002079_pt1 | contig 10419 bp, 12 predicted proteins | sample 10_taG_FD_75053 | JGI IMG/M metagenome (GOLD analysis project Ga0098044, IMG submission 75053) | Marine viral communities from the Subarctic Pacific Ocean - 10_ETSP_OMZ_AT15264 metaG | ecosystem: Environmental > Aquatic > Marine > Oceanic | place: Pacific Ocean | collected 2015-01-16 | reverse complement strand
GAAGTCAAAAGGTATAGTAAAGAACTAGTTGAGAAGAAACGAGCTTTCGGAGAACTAGGTCATCCAGATGGGCCAACGGTCAATTTGGATAGGGTTTCTCATTTAATTGAGGAATTATATCCCGATGGTAAGAATATCATTGGGAAAGCAAAGATTCTAGACACTCCCAATGGGAAGATCGTCAAGGAATTGCTAAATGCAGGTGCAAAACTTGGAGTCTCTAGTAGAGGAATGGGAACACTTGAAAAGAAGGGTCAGACAAATTATGTCAAAGACGATTTTTATCTTGCAACAGCAGGAGATATCGTTGCTGATCCATCTGCACCAGAAGCGTTTGTGGAAGGAATTATGGAAGGGAAGGAATGGATTTGGGACAACGGAATCATAAAAGAAGCCGAAATCGCAAGAATTCATCGTGTCGCTTCCGCAAATAAACAGGCAGAAGCCTTTGAATCGTTCCTTTCAAAACTCTAATTTTATAAATATAATTAACAAATTTACTCAGGAGACTTAAATATGTCTGAAGAACTCAATAAAGAGATGGAACAAGTGGTTGAGGAAGAATCGGTAGACGAAGCTAAAGCCCCTACAACAAAGGGTAGCAATTCCAAGCTGAAGCAACAACCACATGATATGCAGAAACCACAAGGTGGACCAACTGCAAAAGCAGAAAAAACTAAAGGTACAGCCCCTATGGCGGCTGAAGAAACTGAAGATGTTGAAGAAGAAGTGGAGGAAATTGCAGAAGTACCTAAGCTGAAATCTGAAATTCTTCAAGGTCTTGTAGACCATATGAAGGGTCTTAAAAAAGAAGATTTAGCTAAACTCTATGGTTCTCACATCTTAGAACAAGATGATGATGAAGAAGATGAGGATGAAGAAGAAGACGAAGAAGAAGCTGAAGAGAAAAAAGTCAAGAAAGAATCCATTGATCAAATAGTTGATGGACTTGATGTCTCTGATGATGTAGCCGCTCTTACAGACGGTGAAGAACTTTCCGAAGAATTCAAAACTAAAGCTGCAACAATTTTTGAGAGTGCAGTAAAAACTAAAGTCCGTGCAGAACTTGAAAAAATTCAAGAAGAAAACGACAAGGTAATGGAAGACATGGCTGAATCAACAATGGGTGACCTTGTTGAGAAGGTAGATGACTACATGAATTATGTTGTTGAACAATGGATGGAAGACAATCAATTAGCCATTGAGCGTGGACTCAAAGGTGAAATTGCAGAAGACTTTATTAGTGGTATGAAAGCATTGTTTGAAGACCACTATATTGATGTTCCAGATGAGAAGTATGACATTCTGGAGTCTAACTTGACGAAGATCGAAGAGTTAGAAGAGAAACTTAACAAACAGATTGAAGAAAATATCCAGTTGAAAAAGCAGAAGGGTGAACTTGTAAAAGAGTCCATGATTTCTGATATTGCTGATGGGATGACTGATACTGAAACTGAGAAGTTCCAAAGTCTGGTTGGTGATGTTGAATTCTCTGATGAAGATTCTTACAAAGAGAAGCTTCAAACGATTAAAGAGAGTTATTTCGGTGCCGAAAAAGAAGTGAAGACTGATAAAGTTCTCACTGAAGAAGGAAGTACTGAAACACACGGTGAAACATCTGGATCAATGGCACAGTATTTAAGTGCAATTAGTACAGATGCTAAACGTGACAAAAAATAATCTGAATACTTTTTAAGGAGAAATATGTATAATTCAGAACAACTCCAAGAAAAGTGGCAACCAGTACTGAATCACCCAGATCTCCCTGAGATCACAGATCAGTATAAACGTGCGGTTACCGCTGTTATCTTGGAAAACCAAGAAAGAGAACTGAAAGAGTCTCGCCAAGTGTTGAATGAAGCAGAAATGCAAACTGATTCGGCAGTTGCAAACTGGGATCCAGTTCTTATTTCATTAGTACGCCGAGCAATGCCTAGCTTAATTGCTTACGATGTTTGTGGTGTACAACCAATGTCCGGCCCAACTGGACTTATTTTCGCTATGAAATCTCGTATTACAGGTGGTGCTGTTGCGAATGCAGAACTTCTGCATGACGAAGCTGATACTTTTCAGTCTGGTTATAGTAACGAAGCACAAACTGGATCAAACCCAGGCGCACTTAACGGTGGAACTGACCCTCTTACTACAGACGCAGCTATTCCAGATGCGTATGGTATTGATACGCCTGGTTCATACAATGTAAAGCCTGGTGAAGCAACAGCAGATGCTGAAACACGAAGTGGAACCAATTTTACAGATGTTGGATTCACTATTGAGAAAGCAACTGTTACTGCTAAGTCTCGTGCTTTGCGTGCTGGTTACACAATGGAACTCGCACAAGACTTGAAAGCTATTCATGGTCTTGATGCTGAATCAGAACTGTCTAACATTCTGAGTCAAGAGATTCTTCAAGAGATCAATCGTGAAGTTATTCGTACAATCTATATCGCCGCTGAAACTGGTGCCCAAGGTACAACTAATGGTGGAATCTTTGATCTAGATACAGACTCCAATGGTCGTTGGTCAGTTGAGAAGTTCAAAGGACTTCTTTTCCAAATTGAAAAAGATTGCAACGCAATCGGAATCAGAACTCGCCGAGGTAAAGGTAACCTCATAATGTGTTCTGCTGATACTGCATCTGCCCTGTCAATGGCTGGTGTATTGGACTATGCTCCTGCAATGCAGAGCAATTTGAATGTTGATCCAACTGGTAGCACTTTTGCCGGAACAATCAACGGACGAATTAAAGTCTATGTCGATCCTTATGCTTCCGCCTCGGATGGTGCAAGTGATTGGTATGTCGCTGGATACCGTGGAGCTTCTGCATACGATGCAGGATTGTTCTACTGCCCATACGTTCCATTACAAATGGTTCGTGCGGTTTCTGAAGACACTTTCCAACCAAGGATTGCCTTCAAAACACGTTATGGAATGGCTGAAAATCCATTTGCTAAAGTAGGATCTACTGGTGCAATCAATGATCAGTCTACAGTAGCCCCATTTGCCGTTAGTGCAAACTGCTACTACAGGCGTGCCAAGGTTACAAACATAATGTAATCACAACTTTGAGAGGGGTGAGATTCCCCTCTCAAATCCTACCTAAATACTTGTAGAGGTAATTATGGCCGATACAAGTCAACCAACAACATACGATTACGCTTCTCCTGGCCAATGGAGAATTAACTTTGATCGACTCCCCTTAACCACTTGGTTTTGCACTAACGCAAATATACCAGGCATTACTTTGGGAGAAGCTCAGTTTCCTACACCTATGTCTGATATGCCACTTGCTGGTGATAAACTGACATTTGATACTCTTAATATTCAATTCATAGTAGATGAGGAATTAAAGAATTATAGAGAATTGTGGGAATGGTTAGTGGGTATTGGATTTCCAAAGGCACATTCTCAATTTTCGGATGTATTGTCTTTAAGTAAACTCAATCCAACTTTGCCAGGGGCTACAAGACAAGTTTTGCTAACTGCACCACCAGATGGGGGCCCTAGAGATAACCCTACACCATCAGAAACCCCTATCTATTCTGATGCAACCATGATTTTTTATAATTCAAAAAATATTGAAAAAGTTTTTATTCATTTTAAGGATCTATTTCCTACCAGTTTGGGAGGAATAGATATGATGGTTGATTCTGGTGATATTGAATATATAAGAGTAGATGCTTCTTTTAGATTTATGTATTACGAGTTTGAAACAGCGACATAAATAGTTTTGAGTCGCCCAGACAGATTTTCCGATAAATCAGTCCACTCGATAAATGTGCGACAACATACTAGGGTGCCTTGGGCGACTCATCTTTGACTTTTTATTATGACACTAACTGAAATACAGGAACAAGTAAGGAAAGACCTCAAGATCAATGACTTGGAATTAGATATTGAGTCCTTACGTATCCCATCCCTTCATTCCAAGTATCTTCAGCTCCTAACAGAGCATTCCTTACTTCTTAAAAAAACACAGGGAGAATATTCCATTCTGAAAAGGGATAAGTGGATTCATTATGCAGGAAAAGCTGGAGATGATCATTATCAAAAAAATCCATTTCCTGTTAGATTAGAAACCAAAGCTCAGGTTGATACCTTTATTGATGCTGATGATAATATTAGAGAATTAAAAGGAAAATTAGAATATTATGAAACAGTGGTAGATTATCTTCAAGAGGTCGTTAAATCTATTTCAAATCGATCTTTTCAGATAAAGAATGCCATTGAGTGGAGAAAATTTGAGGCAGGAGTGTGATATTATACTTCATAAGAAGAATGAGGTTTATCTTCAAGTGGAGTGTGAGAGGAGTATTGCGAGGGAACTGAATGAGTTTTTCAGTTTTGATGTCCCAGAGGCCAAGTTTATGGCAGCCTATAAAAATAGGTTTTGGGATGGTAAGATAAGATTATTTGATACTAGGACTAACCAAATTTACTGTGGGTTATACATCTATATCAAAGAATTTGCAGAAAATAGATCCTATTCCATAACAGGTGGCGCCTGGTCACCTCTTCAACTATACAGAGAAAATGTCGAATCGTTCATATCCAAGTTGGGTTGTCCCATTGAAGCTAGAGACTACCAAGTTGATGCTGTACACCATTCCATTAGAACTGGCCGTTCCTTGCTTGTTAGTCCTACTGCATCGGGTAAGTCTTTAATCATTTACATCCTAATCAGATATTATCAACAGGTAATTAAGGATACCTATAATGGTCATAATAATATTCTTTTATTAGTTCCCACAACATCGTTAGTGGAACAAATGTTCTCAGATTTTAAGGATTACGGATGGAATTCAGATTATTACTGTCATAGAATTTATGCAGGGAAGGAAAAGGTATCAGATAAATTTTGTTATATTTCAACTTGGCAATCTCTATACCAACAACCGAAGTCTTATTTTGATAAATTTCGAGTGATCTTTGGAGATGAAGCTCATACTTTCAAGGCAGATTCTCTCAAGAAGATCATGCATAAAACTACAGGATGTGAGTACAAATATGGACTGACTGGCACATTAAGTGATACTCAAAGTCATAGATTGGTATTAGAGGGGTTGTTTGGGCCAGTAAAACAGGTTACTACCACCAGACAACTTATTGATAAGAAACAACTTTCTGATATAAAAGTATCAGGAATTGTCTTGACTTATCCAAAAGAAGAGTGTATAATAAGGAAATATCAAGATGAAATTAAGTATATAACTGGGCATCCCAAGAGAAATAATTTGATTAGAAATTTAAGCTTGGATCAAACGGGCAACACGCTCGTCCTTTTTTCGTTAATAAAACATGGAAAGTTATTATACAAACTAATCAAGGAGAAAACAAATGATGTACACTTGGTTTACGGGGCAACTGATACAGATACAAGAGAAGGAGTACGAAGACTTACAGAAGAGTCTGAGGGACGAATTCTTGTGGCCAGTTTCGGTGTATTCAGTACTGGCGTCAATATTAGGAATCTTCATAACATCATTTTCGCTAGTCCTTATAAGTCTCGTATTAGAAATTTACAATCAATAGGTAGAGGATTGCGTTTACACGATAGTAAAGTGTCTGCTAAATTGTATGACATAGCTGATGATTTCGATGGTCGGAATCACACCATTAAACACTTTGTTGAGAGGATCAATATCTATAACCAAGAGGAATTCGATTACGAAATCCATAAGGTAAAGATTTAACTTGAAACCCAACATACAGAGTATACATGGTATTTTTCAAATAGTCAAGACAAAAATAAAGACTTGACATTTCAATTTTAAAGGAGTATAATATGGGTACAAGTGAAAAACCTAAAAAGCCACATTATGTGGATAATAAGGAGTTTTTAGCTGCAATGTTGGTATGGAAAGATGGAGTCAATGAGGCCGAGTCTGAAGGAGAATTAATTCCCCCCATACCCGAATACATAGGTGAGTGTTTCTATAAAATAGCAACGCATTTATCGTATAGGCCTAATTTTATAAACTATACTTACCGTGAGGAGATGATAGGAGATGGGATTGAAAACTGCATTCAATATGCGAAGAATTTTAATCCAGAGAAATCCAAGAATCCTTTTGCGTATTTCACTCAAATTATTTACTACGCCTTTCTCCGTAGGATAACCAAAGAGAAAAAACAGCAGTCGATCAAACAGAAGATGATTGATAGCGATACATTGAAAACCCATGAGACTATGGATTTTGATGATGCAGTATATGATAATACATATATTTCTTTTTTGAAGGATAATTTACCAAAGGAACAATTTCCTACAAAGAAGAAAAAAAATAATAAAAAAGGTGTCGAACATTTCATAGAGGAGCTATAATGACATTTAAACAGTATGTGAAAGAAGTTGATAAATTGATCAAGGAGTATACTAAAGGTATACCGAAAGAAACCCTAGCCAAGGTTGAAGATACCATTGAGGACTCCGATGTGGGCTGTGGTAAGGTCTGGTTGGAGGACTACGTTGATGAAGAAATGCGAGGAGTTAAATGAGTGGAGGGAGTAAGTTAGTACTTATTACTGATACTCATTTTGGAGCTCGTAATGATAGCCAGGTGTTTAGTGATTTTTTCTATGATTTTTATCAGAATCAGTTCTTTCCCTATATTATAGATCATATTGATGAGATATGTGGGGTAGTCCATTTAGGAGACTGTTTAGATCGTAGGAAATATGTAAATTACAAGACTTCTATGGATTTCAGGAAGAGGTTCATAGGAGGACTATTAGAGACATATTTACCTGTGTGGTTTATAGTGGGTAATCATGATATCTACTATAAGAACACTTTACAGGTGAATTGTTATCAAGAGTTGAGATTGCCTGGTGAATCTAATGCATGGTATATAATTGACAAACCAGAAGTTCGTGAAATTAACGGACTTCCAATTGCAATGATACCTTGGATCACGGCTGATAATCATGCAGATACTATGCAACTTCTGAAACAGTCAGGAGCTCAGATTGCAATGGGTCATCTAGAAGTTAAGGGATTTGAGATGCATTCTGGTATCGTATCAGATGGTGGATATGAGAAATCTCTTTTCAACAACTTTGACATGGTAATGAGCGGCCATTTTCATAAAAGGTCTACAGACGGTCATATAAACTATCTGGGGTGTCCTTATGAGATGAATTGGGGAGATGCAGGAGATCCAAAGGGGTTTCATACATTTGACCTAAAATCTAGGGAATTGGAGTTTATTCTTAATGAACAGATCATGTTTGAAAAGATACGTTATGATGACACTAAGGTGGATTATGGTAACATAGATATTACAAAATATGATCAAAAATATGTTAAGGTATTTGTAGAAAACAGAGAAAACTTCTATGAGTATGACAAATTTTTGGATAAGTTGTACAAGGAAATTTCAGTTCATGATCTAAAAGTAGTTGAAGACTTTTCAGACTTAAGCTCCGAATTTGTACATGATGATATAATCAATGAATCTCAGGATACATTGTCATTACTGGACAGATATGTAGAAGAAATTGATACGAAATTAGATAAGAGTAGAATTAAAAATAAATTGAAATCGTTATACGTTTCAGCAGGAGACTTAGAGGTTTGATATATTTTAAATCGGTAAAGTGGAAAAACTTCCTTTCCACAGGCAATAATCCCACGGAAGTATTCTTAGATAGATCCAAAACAACATTAATAATCGGAGAGAATGGAGCTGGAAAATCAACAGTTCTGGATGCTCTTTGTTTTGGTTTGTTTGGAAAACCATATCGTCCTATCAAAAAGAATCAGTTGGTAAATTCTATCAATACCAAGGGTGCAGAGGTAGAGGTGACATTTACCATAGGAACCAATGAGTTTGTGGTTTATAGGGGCATCAAACCAAATAATTTTGATATCATAAGGAATGGTGAACCAATGGATCAAGAGGCTCACTCAAGAGATTTCCAGAAGATTCTTGAAGATCAGATTCTTAAATTGAATTACAAGTCGTTTACTCAGGTTGTGATTTTGGGGTCATCTTGTTTCATTCCTTTTATGCAATTATCTACGGCACACCGTAGAGAGGTGGTAGAGGATATCCTTGATATCAAGATTTTCTCTATTATGAATTTACTACTCAAACAACAATACAAGATTATATCAGAAGAACAGAATGATCTGAAGTTGGAAGAGGGTTTATACAGTAGTAAATTGGAATATGAGGAGCTGGGTTTAGTAAAATTGAAGAAGGATTCTGAGAATCGCATTAAGGGATTGACTGAAGAGAAAGATAGATACAATGAAACCAAACAAGAGAAGACGATAAGAAATCAAGAACTCAGTGCAGCTCTGGTTCATAAACTTGACATTGAAACTGATTCCAGTAGATTAAAGACATTGAGAACTCAGGTGGGAACCAAGAAGTCAGAGGTGGACAAACAAAGGAATTTCTTTGTTAAGAATGATGATTGTCCAGTATGTGAACAACCCATTAAGAAGGCCTTCAAGAAACTCAGAAATTCAGAACTCTTGGATCAGTCCCAGAAGTATCAAAATGCAATGGGAGAGATGGAAACAGAGTTGGAGAGAGTTAATTCTGAGCTTGCTGAATTGAATAAATTATCAGCTGAACTGCAAAATAATAATGCTGAAATGAAAGCCTTGCAAAGTATGATTGAGAAGTGTCAGAAAGATTTGGATCAACTATCTAATGAACGAGAGAATATAGGAGCTCTGAAAGAACGAATTGAAGGCCTTAAGCTTAATTTACAAGAGGTGGATGACAGAACTAAGGAGCTCAAGGAGGATACTTTTTATCTTGACATTTGCAAGAATTTGTTGCATGATACAGGGATAAAGTCAAAAATCATCAAACAATACCTTCCTGTGATGAACCAGACAATTCAGAAATATCTGGGTGTTCTGGACTTCTATGTGAACTTTCATCTGAATGATCAGTTTGAGGAAACGATCAAGTCACGGTATAGAGATGACTTTTCGTATGCATCATTTTCAGAGGGTGAGAAGATGAGGATTGATTTGGCTTTAATGTTTACATGGAGAGAGATTGCGAGGTTGAAAAATTCAACCAATACTAATCTACTCATCATGGATGAGGTATTTGATTCCAGTTTAGATGCATCTGGAACTGATGACTTTTTGAAGATTCTCAATAGTTTAGAGAGTCAAAATATCTTTGTGATTTCTCACAAAGGAGATGTGCTGTTTGATAAATTTAATAGTATCATTAAGTTTGAAAAACAGCAAAACTTTAGCCGAATAAATGAATCATGAACAAAATAAATGTGACAAAACGGTTTGACCCAGTTGAACATTTTATGGAACGAATTGACCCAAATACAGGAGAATTAAAACCTATGATATATAAATTACTAGACCCAAAACATCCGTTAGTACAATCTGAACTTCCAGAATTTGTTGATAGTGACAAGACGGATCGTAAAGAACTTCTCGACAATATGATCGAAACCATGAAACATTATGGTGGAATTGGATTGTCAGCTAATCAAGTTGGACTTCCATATAGGATGTTTGTCTTTGGAGACAATGATAATTATGTCCCATGTTTTAATCCAAAGATCATAAGTGAATCGGAGATTCAAATCCCAATTGAAGAGGGGTGTTTATCATTCCCCGGCTTGTTTATTAAGATATACAGACCCGATACTTGTTATGTTCAATTTGAGGATGAAAATAAGTCGATACATAATGATAATTTTACAGGATTGGTATGTAGAATTTTTCAACATGAGATGGATCATATGAATGGTATTGATTTTAGAACTAGAGCTACTAGAATGAATTTCAATAAAGCAAATCGAAAACGTAAACGAGGACTATTAAAGTTAAAGAGATCTCATGGAAAGGATATACTCAAAGCAGTTATTTGAAAAAAAAGACTTGACAAAGGTTTGACGATATGAGATACTATAGACTGATTGGTTGGGAGAGGGAAATAAGTCCCTTCCTAAATGTGAACCTCCTTTGGAGATTGTGTATGAGACTGTCAAATAAGAACACATATAAGGGTATGAGTCCTAAAAAGATTCGTTTAGAAATGAGTAACCTTGTTTCTCTTCTGTATAAGAAATCTGATAGGGATAATCCAAAACCTCCTTCATATTGGGATGATGTTAGGGATGAAGAACTGTTAGATAGACTTGATATCTTAGAAGAATGTTTATTTTCAAGTCTTGATGATTGTCTTGATAGGGAATTTGTTGTTAATATGGAAAACCTTGAGTATTAGTATGGATGAATATTTCGTATTTGATGTGGAGGGTAGCTTCACTGGTGAAGTGATCTCCACTACTGAAGAAGAGAGTCCCATTTTGGATTCTCTCGTAGAGTGTAATGGTACAAATATGCTGGATGGTTATCCAGCATCTCCAATTGTTGGAATAGTACATTACGGAGTGTAGTTCAGTCTGGTAGAACGCTTG
>Ga0098044_1002076_pt1 | contig 10425 bp, 7 predicted proteins | sample 10_taG_FD_75053 | JGI IMG/M metagenome (GOLD analysis project Ga0098044, IMG submission 75053) | Marine viral communities from the Subarctic Pacific Ocean - 10_ETSP_OMZ_AT15264 metaG | ecosystem: Environmental > Aquatic > Marine > Oceanic | place: Pacific Ocean | collected 2015-01-16 | reverse complement strand
ATGTTATATACTCATACTAATGCTATTGTGGTAACTGTACACAGGACGTTTGAAACAGATTTAAATAAAATTGAAGATGAAATTATTGCAAAATCATTTGATGAATTAGAGGTAAAGATATGAGTTGGTTGGCTACTGGTGTAACAGTTGGATCGTCTCTTTATGGGACGTATAGTTCAATTCAATCAGGAAAATCACAAGCACATATGCTGAAGCAACAAGGGCATCAGTCTATGCTAACAGCATATCGACGAATAGCAGATCGTAATTTGACTTCATATTTAGCTACTGAAGATGTTAAAGAAATGGGAGGAGATGCAGTTATTAATGCATATGTGGCATCTAATAAAGATATTAAAAATACACAAACAGAAGCATCAGGTAGCGGAGCAGTTATAAGTGGTACAGTTAAAGATGTGATGAGATCAAAAACTACTCAATTAGATGCGCTTGTACAATCTATTAATGATAATACAGAAAAGAATATTGAAGGCATTACTAGAGATACTAATAGACAAAATAAAGAAGATTTAATAACTGCACAAACAAATCAAAAATTCTTAAATAAACAAGCAAGTAATATTCATAAAGCTAACCAACGGAAAATGGTAGCAGGTATTATAAGTGCGGCGGCATCTGGATATACTACGAGTGCTGGTATTCAGGCTTCAGGAGGTATAGGTGGCACAGATACCGCCTTCTGGAATAAACCTTGGGCTTCGTGGGATCAAGTTAAAGCAGGACAATTTACACTTGGATAAATAATGGCTGAAATACAAGATACATCTGGGGCTAAACCTCAATTAAGACGTTATCAAAGTAAAGGGTTGAAAATTAGTGAACCTACTGTTGGTAATACAGGTGGGGGTTCCCATGAGTCAGACCAAAAAATGTTTGATAGTATTTCTAGAAGTATGGAAACTTTAGTTACCGTTGGCAATAAAATGCGTAACTTAGCAAGGGAAGAAGAGAAAGTGAATATATCTGCTGATATGCAAAGCCATTATATTGATGCAACTAATGCATTAGCTGTTGGAATTAATGGACAAACTTCAGAACAGCTAACTGCATTTCAAAATTCATATGGTAAGGAGTCTGGTCTTGATGGCAGTTATAAAGATTTAAATGTATTTAAACCTAATTCTGGAAAATATAGCAAAAAAGCTATAGAAGAAATGTCACCATTTATTGAAATAGCTGATAAAAAATTTCAAGCAGATGCGTTGAAATTACATTTTGGTGAGTTAGTTGACCGTAGCGAAAATCAGTTGTCATTATTGGAGACTAGATCATTAAGTGGTTTGTCTCAACAATTAGAAGAATTAGAAGGGCAAAGGGTAGAAGACAGTGGTGACAGAAGTAAAGGTGACGGTAAATTTGGATCTGGTAGCACGAAGGGGAAGGTATTTAATTTTTTAAAAGGTAAAGGGTTGGACGAACAAAAAACACTTGCCGCTAATAATTTATTGCATAATTACATTGATAAAGTATTAAAACATAAAATTGATAGTGGCTTGATGTCTCCGGGTAAAGCTAATTTGCGTATTTATAATTATGCTCAGAAATTAGGTGCAATCCAATTTGAGCATTATAGAGGGTTAGATGAGGTAAAGGCATTTGATTTGGCTGTGAATAGAAAGATTGTAATAGATCCGGGTTTAGATGGTTATGAATCAATTGTATTTAATGATGATAAATTAGCTACTTATGTTACTAATGCACGAATAAAAGAAAATTCAGAAGCAGAAACACTAAAAAGGAATAATTTTATTAATTCGCAACAAATACTTTTTCAAGGGGAAAATGCAACTGGATATTTACAAAGTTACAAAGCATTTGATCCTGAAGGTAAGGATTTTAGTGAAGGTAAGCCTCGTACATATACTCAGAAAGAACAAGAATTTAGAATGAATCGTCATGCAGAAATCATTTATAATGGATTAGGAGGGAAGGCTTCAGGGTTTAGAAATGCAGATCATGTTAAATCAACAATGATTGGTTTAATACTTGGTGCTAAAGGTCAAAAGAAAACCTACGATAAATATTTAAAAACAGAAGCAGAAAAAACAAAAAACGATTATAAAGAATTTCACAGGAAATATTTTGCTAATATTGCACGTTCAGAAGATAAAGCAAAACAATTTAAACAATATAGTCTATATTATGAAATAGATGCTACAAAAGGTATATGGAAACCAAAAAAGGAGTCTATTGAAACGATTGCCGAGCAGGGTAAAATGTCTGAAGTGGAGGCGAGAAATCTTTTATTAGGTTTCACTCCCGGAATTTCTACAAGAAGTCCTAAAGGAGGATTAGATGATGGTGGAGTAACTAACTTATTGAACGCTATAGCCGGGTATTATCGAAACGAATTATTTGTCAAACAAACAAATCTAGATAATGAAAAGTCCTATCATAATCCAGATCCTATGCAATTAGCAAAAGGCGAAAAAGATAACTTTAGATTATATCAACTAAGTCCTGAACAACATGCCATGATAGCAAATTACAGGCTTGATTTTGAAGAAATTATAAATTTTAATACTGACGACTTTAAAATGAAATCAATGAAAAGTTTAACAGATGGATGGCGAAAAATACAAAAAAAACAAATAGGTGAAGGTGGTAAAAAGACAAGAGCAATGCGTGTGATAGGAGATCAATATGTAAATAGTGTACTAATTCCTAGAATAGAATCGTTAAATAAAGACCCTAATGGTACTTATTTAAAAGATATGGGGCTTGAAGTAGATCCAGACGTTGGTTGGACGGATGATTTAAAAGAAAAAGTAACTATGAGGTGGAAAGCTACAGGAGAAGATAGAACAGCATATATATCTGGCGTAGATAAGCCAAGTAAAGAGAATGATTACAAAGAAGTAGTACATTATCTATATGTAGAGAGACAATTTCTTCAAAATGCTATGAACGTATTTTTCCCTAGTGATTCAGTTTTAATAGAGATGAAACAAGATCATCCTACTTCAAAGGAGAAGGTAAAATGAGGAAATTTGAATCAGCGGCAGAGGTACAGGCACATTGGAATTATATTGATAAATATGCAAATGATGATGGTCGTACAAGTTTTTGGATGCAACAGCAAATGTATCGAAGTGATGATAAAAGATTATCTGCAATAGCATCATGGAGAGATTTGTCACCAGAATTGCAAGGTTCTAATAAATCCGTTTTAAATAATAAAATATTTGATATATTATTTGATTATTCTGCACCATTACAATGGGGTGATAAGCATGATGAAACCGAAAGAAATGCTGTTTTTGATAATTTAAGAGAAGGTGGCTTTTCTTCACAATTTGAATCAGGGCCTAGAAAGAATTCTTTCGGTCATTTAATCGAAGCACTAGCTAACCATCCTCATTTTCATGATTTAGGATATCAAGGTGTTGCGGATCTATTAAATGAACCATATGTTACTTATGATGGTGGAGCAGATATTAATATGGTATTTAAAAAAAGTGACTTAAAAGCAAGACATATGACAGTAGATGGTATGTATGAAAATGCTAACTATGCAATGATTAGAGCAATTAAAGAAAATAAGCATCTTACATTTGAAATTCTAGCGGAGCATGAAAATTTACAAAAAGAGATGGGTGGCGAACCTCATCATCAACTTACTAAATTAGCTGAACTTAAGAAAAAATTATTAGAAAATGACGAAGATGCTTCCATATGGACAGCAACAAGACCATCACAAGATGGTAAAGGAATGGAAGTTGTTTTAATGACTGGTGATATGCATGACCGAGATAAAAGAACAGCAGTTGCAAGATGGATGTACAAAGATAAGGCTAAAGATGGTAGAAATGTTTTAAGTATACTTAAATATGAAGGTGATGAAAAATTTAAAGTCTTGTCTGCCTATCAAAGAGGCAACTTCATGGATATTGATAATGATGAAGATATAAAAATCAATGTCAAAAGGTGGATAGATGAAGGGGCTAGTGCAGTTGTAGATAAAATTCCGGGAGGTTTAGAAGAAGTTGCTATACGTTCATGGTGGCCTTGGAAGATTGGCAAATTTGAATGGTATCAAGTTGTTAAACCATTTTGGGATAAGAATAAACATTTATCTAAAGAAAAATTTGCTGAAGAATGGGAAAGAGTAAGATTACAAGAAACATATGCTTTTGAACAAAAGTATTTTGATTTGCATTTCAATGGTTTAATTGATTTATTTACTCCTGATGTAGTACCCTTTAGACATGGTGCTGGTTCATATAGTAAACAAGGTAGTTTAGGTGGTAGAAGTAGATCAAGAGGTAAACCAAGAGGGTTACTTTTTGAAACAAAGCCAACAGTAGTAGGAGGAGAATATAGTCGGGAAAGACAGGGGATTTTAAGTCCTGCAGAACAAATTCTTAGAGATCAGTAATGAGACGACAAGAAACATTCCTAATGGATAGAAATGAAGGTTATGCAAGTAGGCAGTTTATGGAGCAAGCTGTGCGTACGTATAAACCCGGTGTATTTGACCAGATGGCTCAAACTTGGGAAATGCATATGTCAAATGATACCATATCTTATGCCAGTGATGCTATTAATCGTGCGTATGGTAGTGATGAAACTATACCAATGGAGATGTGGAATAAAGAAAATTCTGTTTATTTTCGTAAAGGGATTGATTGGCATGAAAATTTAACAAATACCGATGCAAGAATTTTATCAGAAAGATATGATCGTGATGTTAAATTTGAATTAAATATGGGGAATACAGACCCATTTGCTATACATAATATCGGTGCTGCACTTGGTGCGGCGGCATTTGATCCATTATCGTATATTCCATTTGTAGGCCCTGTGTCCAAAATAGCCGCAGGGGGCAGGACAGCGTATCAATTAGCAAGAATAGGTAAACATACTGCCGATATAGGTAAGATTTCAATGGTGGGCGTTATGGGAGGCGCATCGGCTACTGTAGCTAGTAAAAGCATTGCACAAGTAAGTAGACTATCGAAAGTCATAAATCCTGTTAAAGCTACACTTAAAGGTGTTTTTTCGCCATTTAAGCCTGTTGGCAAATATTCAATGGAAGGAATCTTTGCAGAATCGGCATATCAAACTATAAAACATATGGGACAGAGTGATAACGAAGAAGATATAGATTATATGGGCGGTGTATTTGATGTAATGATTGCAGGATTATTTGGGGGAGTATTAGGTACTTTACCTATGGCAATGAATTTTAGACGTAATTTTAAGAAAGAACAGTTAGCAAGAGCATTATCGGATTCTTTAGATACTTGGGGTGATCAAGGTTTTGTAGCAATAGATGGTTCTGGTACTGATGCTAGATTTAGAACAACTGATGCAGAAGCAAAACAAAAAATGAAGACTGAGACAGAAGACTTGGAAAATATATCTATTGAAGAAATAAAGAAACAAGCCCATCCAATATTAAGTTTTTTAGAAGGAAAATTTGGAGATGCTAAAAGTGGCGCAAAGACTATTATAGGGGCATATAGGAGGTGTGCGTCATGAATAGTTGTGTTGATATTCTAAAAGAAATGAAAGCTACTCCAGAAGAAATAAAATGGATGCAACAACAAATGAAATCAGGAACAGGAGATGACGATCTTGCTAATAGACTTATAGAAGAAATAAAACTTAATAGATTCCGTAAAGCTAATAATGATTTGTCAGAAAAAAATACAAGGCAGTTTTTAGACAAATTAAAGAATGTTTCTACCAAAATCAAAAAACCATATAATGCCATATTTAAATTCTTAGTAGGAGATACATCTGGGATCACATCTAGATCGTTAGCGCGAGCGCAAGCGAGAGCAGGGTTCTTTTCAGCAAAACTTAGAATGCCTAATAGAGATATTAAAGCTATGTTAAATGATAAAGGTTTTGTTCATGATTTAGTTACAGAAATGGATATGTTTGATGGCAAGCCAAAAACTAAAAACAAATTAGCTTTTGAATTAGCAGAATCAATTACAGAATATCAAAAAAGACAAGTAGGTGAACTTAATAGTTTTGGTGGTGGAGTATTATGGAGAGATGATTATATTACTAAACAATGGCATGATGCATATAGAATGCTTAAAGTAGATAAAGATGTATGGGTAAATGATGTTATGAAAGCCCTAGATTATGATACTACTAAAGATAGAATAAGGCAGATAATTTTAAGTAAAGGATTAAAATGGGATGAGAAAAAATTTGATATGAAGAAGTATTTGCGTTCTGCATATACTGCAATGACAGCTAAATCTACAAATAAAGGTTTGTTATTGGATACTCTACATTTAAAAAGGACATTGAAATTTAAAGATGCAGACTCTTTTATTAATTATAATAAATCATATGGACATGAAAATATAGCACATGCAATATTTGAAAATATGACAATGGTAGATAATCACATTTCATTTGGAGAAGCATTTGGATTCGGCTTCAGAAAGAAAATTGTTCCTGACCCGGTAAATTTAAGTAAACATCAAGATGCACTTGCTGAAGCTAAATTAACAGGAGATAATAATCTAATACTAGAAGCTGAAAATGCATTAGAAAGTATAAAATGGAAAGAAGTAAATCCTACGGATGAATTACAAAGAGTTATGCATGAGTTACATCAAACAAAAAGAATTACTGGCAGTCAATATAGGAGGTTAAGAGGGGCATTATCTCAAGTAACTGGTGATTCATACCAAGCCGGGAATCCAACTTTTGCAAAGATGGTAACAGGATTCCAGTTTTGGGAATATATAACAAAACTAGGGAAAGCGACATTATCATCAATTAATGATTTATGGACAGGAGCAGTAATCCTTCATTATCAAGGTGTAAAACCGGGTAGAGCATATCTAGGTCTAATAAATCATATACTAAAAAAAGCAACACGTAATATATCCGATGGCGAAAGAGATGTACTCTTAAGGCAATTAAATGTTGGAGTTGAGGGAATATTTGAAACATATTCAAGAAATTACATAAATAACCCTGCAATGGGTACAATGAATAAGATGACTGATGCAATGTTTGATCTTAATTTATTGAACTGGTGGACTAATTCCGCAAGAGAAGGAGCCGCTAAGATGATGTCGATGCATGTTGCAGATAATTTAGCGCATTCATTTGATAAACTTCCTACTAAATTTAAAAGTCTATTAGAGGCATACGATCTAAATGCAAAAGATTGGGAAATATTAAGAAAAGTAGGAGCATTTGATGAAACAAAATTTAATAAAAGTGGGAGTAAAAAGAATAAATTTTTTACATCCGATCATTTCTTTGATACTGTTGCAGAACAGAAACCGGACGGAACATTTAAAGTAAAATCTGAATATGCAAAAGCAGGATTATCGGGAGATGATGTACGTAGGATAGAGCAATCTATTAATAGATACTATATAATGGAAAGTAGACTTGCAGTGCCAGAAGCAGGTGCGGCAGATCGTGCATGGATGTTTGGTGAACATGCAAGAGGATCGTTGCCAGAATCAACATTACGGCTTTTTTTTCAGTTTCGGACTCATCAAGTTAAAATGATTAGAGGTCTAATGCCTAGAATGTATGAAATGGGAACACCATCATTAGCACATATAATGCCAGCAATAGGACTAGGATATGTATCTGCTAGTTTAAAGAATATGGTTGCAGGAAAAGAACCAATGGCATATGATGATCCACAAACCCTAAGAAGATCACTAGAACAAAGTGGGTTTTTGGGGTTTTTAGCAGATTTTGTAGGGGGTCAATTTGGGAATTATAAACATGACATGGATGAGGCTATAGCAGGAAGTGCTTATAAAACAATTACTTCGTGGACAGATTTAGGACATGAGTTAGTTAAAGGGAACAAAGATGCAGTTGATGTATATAATCACTTGCGGCATCAAGTTCCTTTTGCTAATCTGTTTTATACAGAAGCGGCTGTTAATTACTTTATACATTATAATATAATGGAAACTTTTAGGCCCGGATATAAAAAACGTTTAGAAGCTCGTGCAAGAGGGTCTAATGCAGATTATTTGATTAAACCGTCATCAATTTGGGGGGGTTAAAGTGATTTCAACGGATTTAAATAGAGCAGAATTTGATGGAGATGCTTCTGCTACTTCATTTGTATTTCGTACAGATGGTACAGACATTCCAGTTCAAGATGAATCACACATAAAAGTCTATGTAGGTGCTGTATTAAAAACAATTACTACACATTATACTGTTGGTTTTTCTGGAACTACAGCAACTATAACATTTACTACAGGTAATGTTCCTCCTAGTGGAACTGCGAACATATTATTTATAAGAGATGTTCCTTTTACACAAGATACTGATCTTGCCAATAACTCCCAATTAGATGCAGAATCATTAGAAAGTCAATTAGACTTAGTTGTTAATCAAAGTCAGCAACTTAATGATAAAACTGCAAGAAATTTAAGATTTTCTAATACATTAACTGCGGCTAATGCTACAGAAACACAAGCAACATTAAATGTTACTTCTGCATCAAGGGCTAATAAATCAATTAAATTTGATGGATCAGGGAATTTAAGTGTTTCTTCTATTGATGTTGATAATGCAGAAGATTATGTATTAGAAGCAAAAAGTTATGCTACTCAAACTCCTGCGGTAGTAAATCATTATGATGCCGGTGTAGCTTCTGCACAATCAAATGTTTATTCTGCACTAGAACATGCTATTGGTTCAGCAGTAACAACTGGTTCAGCTAAAGATTGGGCGACTAAAGCATATGGTAGTGCAGTTGCTTCTGGCGCATATTCAGCTTTACATCATGCTACAGATTCTCTTAATAGTGCAACAGCGGCAAATGCTTCAGCAGATGCAGTAGCGGCCTTTTTCGATGCATTTAATGATAAGTATATAGGTGCGATGTCCAATTCGGGCGCACAGGGTACTAATCCTACTCCTACTGGCACATGGGTTAAGAACTCATCAAGTATTACAGTTAGTAGTGCTTCAAATATTAAAGTAGGCCAAGTAGTTACTGGTACTGGTATTCCAGCAGGGGCAAATGTAATATCAATAAATAGTACAACAGTAGTTATTTCAGATAATATGGATGCGGCCTCTGGTGGTAATCAGAATTTAACATTTACTGGATATGGTGTATATGGAACTTATGATGCTTCTAAGTTAGGGCCATCTACAGATAATGATAATGGTGCTTTATCAGACGGATTACTTTATTTCAATACGACTAATGATGTAATCATGGTCTATGATGAAACTACTTCTAAATGGAAGCAGATTCAGCCAACAAGTGCAGAACAAACTAATATTGACACATTAACTACTGGTAAGGATGGGACAGCATCAACGTCGGGTACAACATTAAACATTGCATTAGTAAATACTTTAGTACCTGAACTAGATCATATAGCATTATTAGGAGTAAGTTCAGTTGTTGCAAATATGGCATTATTAGGTATAGCTGGTGTTATATCCAACATGTCAGCAATAGCTACTGGATATGATGGTACTACGAATACTTCAGGAACAAATACAAATTTAACACAAATTGATGTTTGTGCAGATAATATTGATTCACTAAATACAGTTGCGAGTAATGCAGAAGGTAACGCTATTTCGATGGCGATTGCGTTGGGCTAGACAACTAATTGAAAACAAAGGATAAAATATGGCAAATGCATTTAAAAACGTAACCATTCAAGGAAGTTTAGCGGCAGATACAGATCATGCAGTTGGTGCGGCTGTCGGTTCTGCTTCTACTACACAAACTATTATAGGAATGACTGTAGCAAATGTAAGTTCTGACGTAATAAATGTTTCAGTTAAAATGTTTCTCAATACAACAGAAACTTACATAGTTAAAGATGCTCCAATTCCTACTGGTGGTAGTTTAGTAGTAGTTGGAGGTGATCAAAAAGTTGTACTTTGGCATAATAGTTCACATGGCAATTTAATTAAAATCAGATCGAATGTAGCAAATTCTATAAATGTTGTAATGTCTTATTTGGAGAGTACATAATGGCATACTTAGGACGAAAAGGTCAGACTGCACCATTAGCTAGTGCTGACCTACCCACAAATTCTATATCAACAGACCATTTAATAGCAAACTCTGTTACATCTGCAAAAATCGGTGTTGATGTTATTGTTGCAGAGGACATTGCGAACAATGCAATCACAGTGGCAGAAATAGCGGATGATGCTGTCACAGGTGCTAAACTCGCTAATGATATAGCAATTAGTACAACAGGTGCGATAGCTTCAGCAACTCTTACCACGACAGGAAACATCACTATGGCTGATGACACATCCATAGGTATAGGTGATTCTGCTGAGAGAATAGAGTTTGATGGTGCTGGTGATATATCCGTATTGGGTGCTAATTTGGGAATCGGAACTACGGCTCCGGGCGCACAATTAGATATACAAGGGCCAGCAGGAACAGGAACAGGAAGTGCT
>Ga0098044_1002069_pt1 | contig 10445 bp, 17 predicted proteins | sample 10_taG_FD_75053 | JGI IMG/M metagenome (GOLD analysis project Ga0098044, IMG submission 75053) | Marine viral communities from the Subarctic Pacific Ocean - 10_ETSP_OMZ_AT15264 metaG | ecosystem: Environmental > Aquatic > Marine > Oceanic | place: Pacific Ocean | collected 2015-01-16 | reverse complement strand
GTTCTTTTGGAAGCTCTTTAAATTCAAAACCGCGTTCTTTTGCGAGTTTTTCCAAGAAGTTTTTTTTGCGATGCTTTGCAATCTTCGCTCCTTCTATTGGGGGAGGAGCTTCCCACTCGGCGGTGTTCTTTTTCTTTGCCATGTTTTTACTATATCTGTTATGAAGCACTGAAATAATTTCGCTACTATTTATGCAATGTATTTTAGTTGGTTATGGCCCGTAGATATGTAAGGGATAAAGCTGGGCGTTTTGCATCAAAAGGCGGCGGGGGTAAACGGGCCGGCAAGTTAAGTAAATCGACGGCAGGACGAAGCGCGAAGGCAGCATATAAATCGAAGTCAGGCGCAGCAAGGAAGGAGAAAAGCAGAGCAGCTTATATGAGGGCTGCTACCGAAGGTTTTAAATCGAAGCCAAATACAAGGGGTGTTAAGAAGAAGAGAGGAGCAAAGAGATTTGACAACACCACGAACCAGATGTTTAAGCAAAGGAAGCTAAAAAGAGATTTAAAGCGTAAATATCCTCAGTCGAAAGCTTCAAAACGAGTAGCGGCAAAAGCTAAACGGGTAGGCAAGCAGAGTAAATCGACGGCAGGACGAAGTGCGAAAGCGACGTATAAGAGCAAAACTTCAGCGGTAAGAAAGGCTAGAAGAGATACAGATGCTCCTAGGAAGGCTTATCAAGCTGCAAAAGCAAACCAAGGAAGAGGAGCAAAAGGTAGTTACGCCTCGAGGCAAAAGAAGATAAAGAGTACTTTTAAGACAGCAGCCAGAGCAGAATCAGCCGTAACAGGTAAGAAGAGTGCAGTAACTAGATATACAAAGAAAGCAACAGCAGGAAGGAAGGCCGCCGGTTCAGGTATCAAGAAGGGCTTAAGATCTCAGACCGCATTAAAGCGTAAGCAAACATTTAGGGGTAAAGCAACGAAGGGCCGTGCAGCGAGGGCGGAATATAAGAGAGCAAGCAGTGCGGACCGGAAAAAGCATACTGATATGGGCCGGAAAAAGGTCATTAAAAAGCAGACTGGCAAACCGGCTTTCCGCAGTAATACAGGGTTCTCTTCACCACAACGGACAAAAGAGCCAAGGGCGGGTTCTATGACTAAAGCTCAAAGGCTTAAAGCAAGGATCGAAAATAGAAAGAGTTTGAACCAGTTCACAAGAGGAGACCAATTCAAGGGACCAAAGAAAGCAACAGCGAAGCAAAAAGCAGCCGGTAAGAAACGGAGCGCTGCGGTTAAGGCGAAGAAAACAGCAGCAAGGAAGGCGACCTTTAAAGGAAAAGCAACTCAAGGCCGCGCAGCGAAAGCTACGTACAAGTCAGCAAAAGGGAAATTAAGAGAAGCGGAGAAAGGTTTCGGTTCAACGTCTCCCACCCAGCCAATAGGATCAAAAGGCTATAAGAAAAAAGTAGCAGCAGCAAAAGGTCGGTTAACCCGCGTCACGAATAAGCTGACCGCGAAGCGTGCAGCGGCAACTCCAACCAAGAAGACAGCAGCTACTAAAAAGCCACCACGCACAGCAAAAGGCAAGATGGCCTATGACGGCCCAAATAAGGCAGCAAGTGAAGCAAGGGATAGGATCATCGCAAAAGCAAAAGCAACAAGAGCTAAGAGGAAGTAATTAATCTTCCTCTAAGAAAACATCGAGGGTCTCTTGCACGTTCATTGTTTCGTGCCAGAAACCAGGTATTAACATAATGTCGTCGTTTTCATCGGCCTTGCCGAGGGTGATGACGTCTGCCATGAGGTTGCCGGTTGCGATATAGACCATTGTTTCGTTGCCTTCTCCGTCTACATCTGGAACAGCTCCGAGCAAGTCCTTCAGTTCGCGAACAGTGAAACCTTCTTCCTTAATGATTGGTGCTGGCATTGGGGGTTGTTTAGAGACGGTGCTAATTTAAACCTATATGGGCAAAAATCATGGCAGAAGGTCAAACATTCTTTCAGAAACTGACTGAGTTAAAAGTGCAAGCTCCTGTAAAGCCTAAAAAGGCAAAGGCTGCGAAGGAAAATAAAAAAGGGTAGTATTGGCCTCAACCTTATAGGTTAAAAATGGCCGAGGAACAAACTCAAGAGGTTACGCCTGTTGAGAACAATGCAGAAGTTGAAGTTCTAAAAGAAAACATTAAGGGTTTAGAACGCAAGAATCATGAATTGATTGGCAAAATCCAAAGGAGCAAATTAATTCCTGATGATGTTGATGTTCAGGAGTTAATTGATTTTAAAAGGAATGCTGAGCAGGCTGACCTTGAAGAAAAAGGTCATTACACCGAAGCTCGGAAACAACTTGAACAGCAATTTCGTGATGCCACAAAAGAGAAGGATGGGCGTATTGCTGAATTAGAGGCTCGAGTGAAAGAACTTGAACTAACAGCACCGGCAATGTCTGCTTTAGCTCCTCTTGTTCATGACACCGAATATGCCATGAATAAATTGGGGAAAGATAATTTCCAAGTAGAGGCGGATGGTTCGATTGTTTATGTCGAAGGTTATGACCGTATTAGTGTAAAAGATGCGGTCGAGAAAAAATTAGCGGCAGCAGAAAACAGCCGATGGGTTGTTAAACAGCCGAGGCCACAAGGAGGAGGCGCATCACCTGGTAGAAGTAGCTCTAGCGGAAGTGTTTCTGAGAGTGATCTGAAGTATTTCATGCCTGGAACCGAAAATCTAACTGAACAAACTCGGATTTATAAACAACAAGGCGCGGAAGTTTGGAGAAAATATAGGGATATGGCAGAGAGTCGCTAGTATGTTCCCAATAGCCCGCTAATCGGTTACGCCGAGGCGGGATACGGGTTACGCCCAAACTGCAAACACTCTAAGAGAGGTTATCTGTGGCGACTGTACGCTCAGACATAATCATCCCGGAGGTGTTCGTTAAGTATGTCACTGAGGCAACTACTAATCTTGACCGCTTTTTGCAGTCTGGGATAGTTCAGCCTTTGGCAGAATTAAACGGAACCGAAGGTGGTGATTTTATAAATGTCCCAAGTTGGGCAGCCAACTTAGCTGGCGACCAAGAGGTCTTGTCAGATTCAGCCAGCCTTACCCCTGGCAAAATCACCGCTAACAAGCAGATAGCGGTACAACTGCATAGAGGTCGTGCATTTGAAGCGAGGGATCTCGCCTCGATTGCTGCGGGCTCAGATGCTTTAAGCGCAATTGCTAACAAGCTTGCCGCTTACATTGCAAACCAAAAGCAAAAAGATCTCCTTGCTGTTTTGGAAGGATGCTTTGGTTCACTGAACTCAAATGATTCAAATAGCGCATTGTTCACAATGTGCCTTGACTCCGAGAGCAGTGACACTCCAACAGTTCTAAGCCCTCGCACTGTTGCTGCAGCAAGATCCAAGTTCGGAGAGCAAGGCGACAAGCTAACTGCGGTCGCTATTCACTCCAACACGTATTACGATTTAGTCGAAAGACGGCTGATTGACTACATTTCTACTGCAGACGCCCGTGGTACTACCACAACTCAGTCTGGCGGAACAATGGCAAACGCCTATGCAAGCGACGGTCGAGTCCCTACTTTCTGCGGCCTGAACGTTATCGTCTCCGATGATGTAAGCAAAACAGGTTCTGGCGCAAGTCAGGAATATGCTGCCTACTTTTTTAAAGGAGGTGCTGTAGGCGCCGGAGAACAGTCAGCGCTTGACGTTGAGCAAGATAGAGATATCCTTGCCAAGTCCGATGCCATCAGTTACGACCATCATTATTGCTACCACATAGGCGGCACAAAATGGGCTGTAACCACGACAAATCCGACAGTTTCGGATTTAGGCACTGTGGCGAACTGGTCTAAAATCTACCAAGATAAGAACCTAGGCGTCGCAAGGGCAACCGTAGTTAGTAATTACGATTAACCGAGGAACCTAACTATGGCATCTATCTTTGAAGCAACAGCCGGCAAACTCGTTGGACCGACTATCGGCACAACAGTCACCCAGGCTACAAACAAGTCGACCACTGTTATCGCTAACGCGGCATCTGGTCAAGTCACCATGAACAATGCAGCTCTTGCAGCTGCCGCTGAGGTCTCTTTCACAGTTACCAATAGCGAAGTAGCCGCAACCGATGTGGTTGTAGCGAACCATGGCTCTGCAGGGACAGCGGGTTCCTATTTAGTACAAGCAAACACAATCGCAGCAGGAAGCTTCAAGCTGACTGTTACTAACGTGTCTGCTGGTTCACTATCTGAGGCAATCGTCATTAATTTCGTAGCACTTAAGGGTGCTTCTAGTTAATGGGGATGTTCGCTTTTAAGCGAGCAAGGGAAAAGGAGGTTGCTATTGCTGCAGCCTCTGTCCTCCCTACTTCGTTTTCTGCTGCCTCAAAACCTAAGCGTAAACGTAAACCAAAGAAAGAGGTTACAACCGATGGCGATCAGCATCGTCGCGACGATCGGGTCAGCATCAGCTAATTCTTATATAACGTTGGGCGGTGCCACCGACATCGTTGAAGGATTTGTTGAATCCGACGATGTGACAGCTTGGGCTTCTGCTACAACTGACAAAAAGAATCGTGCTTTATATACAGCGACGCAAAGACTCGACCGTGAAAGATTTTTAGGTGCTCGAGTTAACGATACTCAGGCTTTGCAATGGCCTCGAACCGGCGTTCGTAAACCGCAACGGTACGTAAATACGTATGCCACCAACTTTCCCTTTCGTATCGCTACTGACTACTACACCGATACTGAGGTTCCTGAAGAAATAAAGTTTGCACAGGTAGTTCTTGCTGTTTACCTCCAGAACAACACCGATGGTATTGGCCTTAGTGGTTTGGAAGATTACAAGTCCTTATCTGTTGGGGGGATATCTATTTCACCTAATTTTTACGGAGCAGTCGGTGCAGACAGAGTGCCTCCTCTTTACGAACGATATTTAACTGGTCTTCGAGTTTCTGGACCAGGTAATGTAGCTATCAAAAGGAGCTAACTCATGATGAACTTTGCTGAACCGGATTATGCAGTAGGGGGTGAATTAATCACCAATACTTCTGCTCATACAGGACGCTTTAAGCGCATTGATTTTTACGAAGCAACAGAAGTTTCTGCAGCTAGCTCTAATTTGACTGGTAATTCAATTGCTAGTGAGACTTTCCCTGCCAATTTCTCTTTATATGGTGATTTCACTAGCATCACATTAGCTAGCGGTGCTTGTGTCGCTTATCGCGTCTAATGAGTCTTGCTTCTTCTCTTAGGAAAGCCTCCAGTAAAGTCCTGAAGGCAGTCGGTGGTGATGTAACTATCCGGACTATTACGCCCGGCACTTATAGAACTTCCACAGGGACCGTTGGCGAAACTGCAAGTGATGTCACTGTTAAGGGGTTGGTCGAGGACGTTAATAAGAAAGAAGTGAATGGCCTGATACAGGCTGATGATCGTCGGCTGACAATTGCAGCCTCGAGCGTCGACAGTGCTCCAACAACTGCTGATCGTGTTGTGATTAGTAGCGTTGTTTATCAAATTATTAGCGTCAAAATAGTGGAGCAGGCGAATACTGCCATTACTTATGAACTTATCCTGAGGGCATGATGAAAGGGCCAACTATCAAACTTGGAGAAGAAGGTGCTCATTGCGAGGGTTTCTATAACGACTTATGTAAGGCTCTTGTCTTAGAGAGTGATGCAAGATTGAAGCTTGCGACACCTGTTGACGAAGGACGGCTTAGAAATGCATGGACAATCGGGAAAGGGGGGCCAACAAAAGATTTAAAAACAGAAGAGGTAGAGCTAACTGGAGATAAGCAAAGCGTAAGAGTTGTCACTGATTCCTCTACTCAGTCTTATCAAATCAGTAGAACGGGAACGAAGTTTGAGGGATTTTCAAACCCTAGTCAGATCACGGTTGAGAGTGATTATTTTATCTGCAACAACTTGGAATATGCCGAGCCTGTAGCGTTTGGAACGAATCTCCCTAGAAGTTGGGGTGGAGAATGGAGAAGTAAAAACGATCAAACAACAAAGGGGTATCCTGAACTGATTGCAAAAGGAATGGAGAGATGGGTAAAAGCAGAGGCGGGAAGAATGGGGGACTCTGGTAAGTATTAGATGGCTGCTCTAGATCTCAACACAGTACGTTCGACTATTGAAGGTCGACTTCAGACAGAGCTCGACGATGCCCCTGTCATTCCTGTCATCTTTCACAATATGCCATACACACCGACGCCGGGGACAAGTTGGTGTCAATGCAGCATCAGTTTTAGTGCTAGTGATTACTTGACGATGGGTGATGATTCAAGTTCGAGCAATAATGTGACTGGTCTTTTATCTATTGATATTTATTCAGCGAAAGGCGTTGGTCCGGGCGATAATTTAACAATCGGCAAAAGAGTGAGAGACCTCTACAATAGAGTCACCGTGTCAGGTGTTCATTTTGATTCGCCGACTGGTCCTGAGGTTATGGCCTCGCCACAGCCAGAGGGTTATTTTCTAACTCAAGTGCGGTGCACCTTTGAAGTTTTTGAGGATCTCTAACTAATGGCTTTTTATCGTGGCCAACAAGGCTCAGTAAAATTCGATGATGCAGGCTCATCTGCTGCTGCAATAGCGAGTACGCGTTCATGGTCGATGAATGTGAGTAAAGCAACTTTAGAATCGACAACCCTAGGTGATACCTACGCCGGCAATGTCGGTGGAATCATTAGTGGTTCAGGGAGTGTTGAGTTGATGTATACAGCGTCATCTTCTGATGAAACCAACGTATTCATTGAAGCGGCTAACACAGCTTCTGATGCTGGCGGCGCACTGTTTGAGCTTTATTTAGACACCACAGGCACAAAAAAAATCAGCTTTGATGGGCTGATAACCAGTGCCGATTATTCAGCAACCGTTGGCGAGTTAGAAGTTGTCACCTGCAATTTCGTTACTAACGGCGCTATCACCCTCGACATTTAATCATTATGGCTTTCTATCGCGGTCAACAAGGTACTGTCAAATTTGACAAAGATGCCTCCGGTGGCACTTCTGAACTTGCGGCTGTTCGCTCTTGGAGTGCAAGCTTCTCTAAGGACTCGTTAAATGTTTCGGCTCATGGTGCTACTGCCAATGCTTTTGTTGGAGGAATGATTGGCGGTTCCGGATCAGTTGAGATGCTTTATGACGCACCAAGCTCAGGCGATAAGCTTGATTTGCTTAAGGAAGTTATTACAGCAACTGATCCTGCAAATGCTTTCGTCGAGCTTTACCTTGACGAATCAGGCGGCAAAAAGATAGAGGGCAGTATCTTAGTAACAGGTGCTGAATATGGAGCGCAGATTGGCGAATTGGAGTCAGTTAATGTATCCTTTACGTTTAATGGCGCAATAACCCTGAGCGTTTGATGACAACCCCAAAGAAAAGAACCATTGACCTCTTATGCGAGGCTTTCGATCTTAATGAGCGTCGAAAGTTTGAAGTAAAAGGTCAAGACGATGCTGTTTTGGTCGAGCTTTATTTCAAACCCATGACTCGCTCTGATCGGATGCGAGCAATGGCATCTGCTGACAGTGAAGATGCTTTAAAAATCAGCACTCAGATGTTGTGCCAAATGGCGGAACTCGAAGATGGTACAAAAGCTTTTGCTATGGCTGATGCGGCAAAATTACAAAGAGAACTGCCTGAATCTGTACTGAATGAGATTGAATTGTTCTTGCATGGATTAGCGGCAGATGGAACGATTGGAGAGGTAAAAAACGACTAGAGCAGTCCAATTGGCTTTATTTTGAGTTCTTTTTGGCCTGCGAGCTTGGAATGACCGTTTCTCGGCTGAGGACGGAATTAACCGATGCAGAATTTATTCATTTTGCTGCTTATTATGAATTGAAGGGGGAAAGAGAAGCGAGAGAAAGAGAGAAAGCTAACAAATCTCGGTAGAATCTTTTCAAGTGATCAAAAAAGATGGCAAAGGTCGGCATTCAGTATGTAGTTGATACCAGCGGGGCTGTTGCGAAGATAAAGGCATTTGGACGAGCGACGGGTCAGTTATCTAAGCAAGTTTTAAAAACTACAGGCACTATTAACGGTTTGGCCGGCGTTGTCGGTCGTCTAGCACTAGTTGAGACAGGTCGACGAATGGTAGGAGTCGCCGCGTCGATGAAACAGACGCAATTAAGGCTCAAGTTGCTCAGTGATGAATTTAATGAATACGGAAAGACTCAATTGCTAGTTTCGAAGGCTTCAAAGACATTTGGTCTAAGCACTCGAGAAGCCACTGAGGGTATTGCTGATATCTATGCACGTTTACGCCCGATTGGTGTGACGATGAAGGATATTGAGTCGACATTTATTGGCTTCAATACGGCTGCAAAATTGTCAGGTGTTAACGCTCAGCAGGCGTCAGGGGCGTTTTTACAGTTGGCGCAGGCTCTAGGTTCTGGCCGTCTGCAAGGTGATGAATTTAGAAGTATTGCTGAACAATTACCGAAGCTTAATCAGGTAATTGCAGAGTCGATGGATATCCCTATTGGTCAATTGAAGGCATATGCAAGCCAAGGGAAATTAACAGCAGAGGAAGTTATCAAGGCATTGAAGAAAATAGAAAAAGATGGAGCAGGTGCTATTCAGGGTTTATTAGAGAAAGACCCGTCTCAGAAATTTAAGAACTTAAGCAATGCTGTTGACGATCTCTCTATTGCTATTGGGAGTGATTTATTGGTTGTAGTGGCTCCTGCTGCTCAAGCTTTGGCTGATCTCGTGGGAGTGGTTAATGATCTTCCTCCAGGCATCAGGGTAACGACCGTTGCAGTTCTAGGGAGTGCAGCAGCCCTGACAACGATTGCTCCCCTTATTCTCCAAGTCTATAGATCTCTGAGGATCTTAAGGATCTTCATGTTGAGGAAGCTCCTCCCCACCTTGCTCCTTACAAAGGCGGCTTTAGGTCCAATGACGATTGCTTTAACCGCTCTAAGTGCGGGATTTGTGTTGTTAACAGGCGATATGATTAAGCAGAACAGAGAACAAAAGGAATTTGTTGAGCTTTTAAAAGGTACTGATACTGCTGCCATTAAGTCCGCTATTTCTATTCACGAAGAGACATTAGCTTTGGCGAAAAATAGGTTAGAGAAAGAAAAGCAAAGAGGCCCCTCTTATCATGGTCTCGGCGTCAATGTCCACAATGCCCAGAAAGAAGTAGACGCGCTTGAGGAGGCAATCGCCACAGCAAACAAGCGCTTAGCAGAAATTCCAGGAGAATTGGCCGCGCAGAAGTTAGCAAAAGTAAATGCAGCGATGGCGAAATTAGGAGATTCAGCACGTCAGACCAGTACTGAGTTCAAGAATGCTTTTGCTACTAAGTTCCAGTCTTATCTAGACAACGTAAATGATGTCGGCGGGAAGATGGCGGGTATCATTGTCGGAAGTTTCAATGAAATGGAAAATGCCTTGGTCTCATTTGTAAAAGGCGGCAAGCTCGAGTTTGGTAAATTAATTGATTATATGATCGATGAATTAATTAGATTGGCTATTCAGCAAGCCATCCTTGCTCCTCTCGCTCAGGGATTTGGCGGGTGGATTTCGGCTATCTTTAGCCCCTCAACCCCAGCACCGGGAGGAACAACCGGGAAAGCACAAGGCGGCGCTGTTGGTAAAGGTGAAAGCTATCTCGTCGGGGAGCGAGGGCCTGAACTCTTCACTCCACATTCCAGCGGGAAAATTACACCGAATAATGCTATGGGGGGAATGACGAATGTAAGCATAAATGTAGATGCCGGAGGAACCGCAGCCTCAGGAGATGAAGAAAGATCTGAACTATTAGGAGCCGCACTATCCGCAGCAGTTCAGGCTGAACTCGTGAAGCAGAAAATGCCTGGCGGAGTCCTTTACGCTTAACAGAAAATGGCTAGTTTCCCTACAACTGTCACACCTTCCGACGCACGAAAAACAAACAGCCCGACAGTCACTTCAGTTGACTTTGGATCTGGATATTCTCAACGTGTTGTCACCGGATTAAACCAAGATTTAAAAACATGGAATTTCACCTGGCGAAACATCACAGAAGCGAATGCTGATGAAATAGAAACGTTTTTAGAAGCAAGGGGAGGTTCTGAAAGTTTTACATTTACACCGCCAGGAGAAGGTTCCAGTTCAAATTATATTTGCCCCGAATGGAACAAGAGGGTCACATACTTGAACAGAGCTACTATTATTGCAGCATTTATTGAAGTCGCAGAAGCATGAGTCCTACAGATGCTCCGTTAGTTGTTCAGAGTCAACTTCAGTCTCTTGAACCTTCTGCAATTATTGAACTGTTTCAGTTACATTTAACAGAAGAAATTAATGGTATTGATTCAATTCTTTATTACCACGCTGGAACGAATGGATTAAAACAAGATATTGTATTTAATAGCAAAACCTATAGTGCAGTTCCTTGTAAAGTTGAAGGATTTACTAAAACAAATAAAGGAGCTTTGCCAAGGCCAACCTTCAGTATCGCAAATGCTAATTCTGCAATATCTAGTTTAATTATTT
>Ga0098044_1002068_pt1 | contig 10445 bp, 18 predicted proteins | sample 10_taG_FD_75053 | JGI IMG/M metagenome (GOLD analysis project Ga0098044, IMG submission 75053) | Marine viral communities from the Subarctic Pacific Ocean - 10_ETSP_OMZ_AT15264 metaG | ecosystem: Environmental > Aquatic > Marine > Oceanic | place: Pacific Ocean | collected 2015-01-16 | reverse complement strand
TCACGCATGAAGGCTCCCATTTCTGCTGAGTCTGTATAAGCTACCGAGTTGTTGGACAACGCTCTGTGTTGGCTATGTTCCCACCAGGAACCTGACTTAGCATTGCGCATTCTTTCGTCTGAAAGGTTGCTGAGCGAGATTAAAGCGCTACGTCTAACACCACCTACCACAACAACCTCTGCGATCTTACACATTAAATCATGGCAATCAATTGATACTAATTTGTTTTGTCCTTTAGCTACTGCATCGAAAAATATATTAGCAGTGAATTGAAATAGATCAGCTAAAGGTGCAGGACCACTAGCTCTACCGCCAAATGTTTTAAGTCTTGCTCCTTGTGGTCGAACATTACTCAGATCCCACTGAGGTATCTGTCCTGAATAAAGAAGAGACATAAACTCTTTGTAGGCTTTTGCCCATCCAATCTTTGAGTCAGCTACTTTTATTGCAGTATCTGTGTAGTGTATTTCTTCAGGAAGGTCAGGAAGTTTATTAATGTATTGTCGTTCAACACTGAACCCAACACCTGTACCACACATAAGTATGTAAAGTGTTTCATCGAATGCTCTAGGTGTATCAACAGCAACATAACTACAGTTAAAACCTGCAACATTGTCGCGTTCTAATGCCTTACCTGCTGACATTAAGGCTCTCATACTCGGCATTATGTCCAAGTTAAGCACAGCTTGTTCTAACTGTGGTCTCATGTCTGCTATATCTGTATCGTTATTCTTCTTTAAGTGTTCTTGCATAAAGTCAAAGTATCTTGCAACTGTCTCTTGCCAAGTCTCTCGTCTGTTAAGTTCTTCATTCCATCTAGCATACCTGCTTAGATGTATGAACTCTTGATATTGTGTGGGTAGTTTAGTCTCGTTCTTCATCTTTTAAAACTCCCATCAATTTTTTCTCGTACCATTCTGCTTTCTCCAAATCCTGTATTCCGTTCTTGTATTTAAATCTCCAGCGATATTTTAAGGAGTTGCCGCGTAGGTAGCCTACAAATTCTTCGTGTGTAAGCATAGCTTCGATAGCATCTATACATTCTATATCACCTTTGTTATAGTGTGGTGGATGGTTAACTAAGTCTTTCATTTCTTCCTCGTTGTAGTAAATCATTTTAGCCATTATTATTCTTCTCTCCAATTCTTAGGTAAACTCTCTGTGCTGTACCATCTGAATCCATTCTTTGAGGCCCACTCACCATGGCTTCTCTTTGTTCCGTCTCTTCTGACTTTTGCAGCAGGCATAGGTGCTGAAGGATTAGAGAATAAGAATACTAATTCACAATCATCTGGTAGTATCTCTTTAATCCATTTGTACTTATTGTATTCAGCATAATCCCAGAACCTACCTTTTGCTTCAAGATAAATAACTTTATCTTCTAAGATACGAATGAAGTCAGGATGATACTTGTGTGGAATACTATACTCTATGATTCCTTTGTGGTGTTCCCAATTTTTTAGTTCTTCCTGGTGTAGATCATATTCCCATTTGGAATCGTATCCTTTAGGTAGTCCTTTTTCAATTGGTCGTTTCTTTCTTGGTTTTCTTTTCATTAGTGTCTCGTCTCATCTGTTGGCATATCCATTCCAAGTTCTCGTAAGTTTAGTTCTTCACCTATAAGTTCTTTGAGTTTATGTAATAGTACAGTATCTATTTCATATAGCTCTGTGCCTGAGAAAAGTACACCACCTATTGCTGTAATTAATTCATCTAAAGGAATAGCAGTAATATCTATTTCTATGGAATCTCTTTCTTTGTCTGTAGTCATCATTGTAACTCTTTATTTAATTGTTCTAGTGTTAAATCGGGATTTCTTTTTACTTTTTTGTATATCCATTTTAAAGAATAAGCACTCAGTAAAAATTTCCTATTCGTATATATGTGAGTCTGCTCAGATAAATACTCTTCGATATTGTTTATGTTGATCTGTTGTTTATCTTCTTCATTAGGTATGATCGAATACAACCACTCAACTAGTAATTCTTTACCACGTTTCCTAAGTCTCTTAGCTTTTCTTCCATTCATTTGTTACCTCTCTAACTCGTGGAAGTTTTGCAACATTTGTCAAGTACTCAAGTTTCTTAGAATATTTAAATACTCTTAAACCTTCACCATCGTTAGCATCTGCGTGACAAACAAACTTATGTCTGCACCATACACAAGGTCTAGCAATTTTCATGTTACCCGAAACTCCATCAGCTACAGTAGCATAACATTTCTCAGGTGGAGTATCTTGTTTAATCTGTTTCTTTAAAGTTTTAATCCTTTGTACGATATTAGGTTTGTCTAGTTCTTGTGGTCTAAACAAAGCAAGTTCTCCGTTCTCTTTATTAAGAGTAAGGAATCCACCGTGTGTTGTTCCTTCTGCTTCTTCGTACCCTGCTATCTGTGCCATGTAACCAAACGGATCGTTGTCAGGTAGTGTTCCTTCTTTGAATTTCTTGAATGCAAAACCTGAAGCTGTCTTAACATCTACTACTTCACCATCAATCTTACAATCCATGTGGCCTTTAATACCTTGTACTTTAACTTCCTTTTGTTCGTCAGTTACTTCGTGTCCTGCTAGTCTAGCTAAAAATAATACGACTTCTTCCAGGATATGACCATATAAAAACTTAATCTGTGTTGAAGCAGAGAAAGAATTTTTCTGATCTGTAGCTTTCATGTCGTACCACAACTGACGGTTGGGTTTACCTACGTTTGACATTCTCAAGGTAGGTTTGTTAACAGGATGTTCTCCTGACCAACCAAGTAATGCTTGTTTCATTGACTCACCGAAAGCTGTAGCTGTTTCTTCTGAAACTCCTAATGATTGTCCTTCTGTAAGTGTGTCAAGTTTGTCGTATATATCTTGTACGAGTGTGTCTAATGTTTTTTTCTTCATTCTGTATGCTCCGCAAATCTTAGTTCTCTATTGTCAGGATTAAAAAGTAAAAACTGTACTCCTAATTTTATTTGGAGTCCTGTCCTACCTGCTTTAAACTGAACTTTGTTTCCTGTTTTACATCTATGATCAGGCTGTGATGTTTTTACATCTATCAATGTAACGTCACCTTGTTTGGTCATAGCTATCATATCTATTGGACCAGTGCAGCCTGAGTTTTGAAAAACTTCATAGCCTTGATCCCATAACCAGGTGACTGCATAATATTCAGCAAGGTCACCTTTTCTATTTGAATTGTTCTTTGGAATACCTGTTTCATCTTCTTTTAACCACTCACTCAAATCTTCTTCTGTTAATTCAAACTCTTCACCCAAACTAAGTTGCATTGATTTATCTCTAATGAGTTTCACTCCAGTCTTCTCCTGTTTTATATTCGGCATCTAATGGACAGTGCATTTTGTAATGATCACCAGCATCTTTAATGGCTTGCACTGCTAGTTGCCCGAATTGTTCTGTGTGTTCTGTCTTAACTTCCACTTGCCATTCGTCATGGATGTTAGCAACAAATTTATAATCTAATCCTTCGTCTTTAGCGTTAGCATCTAACATAACTAAAGCTCTCTTCATTACTATGGCTCCGCCACCTTGTAATAAACTATTCAAAGAAGAGTGTACGTTTCTTATATGTATTCGTCTTCCGTCAATTCCTTTTAAGTATCCTTTCGTTGCTGCTTTTGTAACTCTATCTCGAAGAGCCTTAAATGTTGGTTGATTAGCAAAGAAGCGTTCTCTAATGCTTCTGCCAGCCTTCTCGCTTCCGCCAACCAATTGTCCAAGTTTTTTATTTCCTGCTCCGTACAAGAGTGCATAGATGAAAGTCTTTGCCTGATTTCTTGATTTAAGTCCAGCAATTTTTTGATTGCGGGAGTGTATGTCTCCATATATAATTTCATTTGTAAATTCCTTATCTTTCATATAGTGTGCAAGCATTCTTAATTCCAAACCGCTTGCATCAATGCCTACAAGTTTGTATCCTTTTTGTACAGTCCAACATTCTCTGCATTCTGTTCCGTAAGGACTCTTAACGGAAGGTACTTGAGCCATGTTAGGCGCTCTATGACTCATACGACCTGTGATTGTACCATTAGGTATAACAAACCCATGTACTCTACTGTCATCTTCAACTGCATTAATCCAGGATTCGATCTGTGCTATCCTCTTTTGCAGCAATAGAAACTCAGCAATTAACTGAGCTTCTGGAATATCTTTTATGCGACCTAAGATTTTCTCGTCAACTACTGGTTGTCCTGTTGGTGTAAATCTGTATGGTTTCCAACCAAAGTCTTGTAAGTATTCGCCTATTTGTTTCCTTGAACCTAAGTTAAAAGGTTCTTCGTGTTCTCTTATAATCTTTTCTGTGCCTTCAGCAAACTCTATTTGTTCGTCTAAAGTTAGATGTACTTTCTTTCTTGTATCTAAGTTAAGTCCAAGCTTAGAAAGCGCACCAGTCTTTGTGTGCTGTGGTACTATCTCTTCTCGCATTATCTTAGGCTTGAAGGTTTCGTGTACTTCGTTCTCAACCTCTGACATTCTTTTGTAAAGACTTGCCAAAAGTTTCTCAGCTTTTGTTTGGTTAAATTTAAAACCATCTTGTTCTTGTGTCTTCATTATAGAAGCTATAGAGTGTTCTAAATTAACAGACTCCATTGAGAAACCTTTGGCTTCCTTTTTAAGGACATCAAGTACAAGTTTATTTACTTGAACATCTCTGACACAGTAATCTAACATCTCTTTAGAATACTTACTGTAATCATCGAAGTCTATCTTAGGAAGATTAATATCAGGATGATAGCCCCACATATTTAGACTATGGCCACCTTCTCTAACTGGATTAAACAACCTAGATAACACAAGAGTATCAACTAATTTCTTAGATGTTAGATCAACACCAAGTAATTTCTTTATGTAAGGTATGTCAAAACCTATGATGTTATGCCCGATTAAAGTATCTGCTTTTTGAAGTAACTCAAGACCTGACTCCAGTTGGTGAGGAGCAAATTTATAAATCTGACCAGAGTCAGAATCTTGAGCGACAATACACCAAACTTTGGTAGCTTTGATGTCATCTGTTTCTATGTCAAATACTAAACTAAGCATATTCATTGAACTCTAAATCGTTGTTATCATCTTCGTAATCTTCAGAAGGTATTTCATTTAACCTTCCTGTTTCTCTATCATATAGTAATCTACTAGCTAGACCTACATCACCAGTGTATCTGGATTTTAATACTCTCAAGAGCGTAGTGTTTGATTCGTCTGGATCGTCTGCTTGTTGGTTGCGTTCCAATCCTATGACACAATCACTGAGTTGCGCTATACTTTGAGAACCTCTCAAGTGACTCAGGTTCACTTGTATTCCGTTCTCGTGTCCTTTGTTACCATCTACTCGTCTAAGGTGTGACACCAGTATAAGACCTGCTCCTGTTTCTTCACAAATAGATCTGAGCTTAGTCATTATAGCATCGATAGCTCTGCGTTCATCACCATCTATTGTGGCTGACACTAACATATGTAAGTGATCTACGATTACCCACTTACATCCACAACCTACGATCATGTATCTAAGTTTAGAAAAGATCTCTTCGATAGAGTTAGTACCAAAGTGCGCATGAATCCATACACGATTCTCATTCTCTCCGTTATAGAGTATGTCAAAGTATTTATCAATCTCTTCTTGTGAGAATTTTTCTAATTCCTGGTCTATATATAATCTAGCGTTAGCCTCAATAGATAGAATACCACTGATTGTTCTGTTAGGATCTTCCTCTAATGCAATGATACCTACGTTATCGTCTGTTTCTTTTATGAGCCAGTGTTCTAACTCACGAGTTACGCTTGACTTTCCTAGTCCTGTACCACCTGTAAAGGTTACTAATTCTCCTTGCCTCAAGCCATAGAGTTTCTTGTTCAGTCCTTCATAAGGATAAGGAACACTAGGTTTCTTTTCTCTGTTCATGAACTTCATCTTGTACTCTGAGACATTGATAACACCAGAAGGTGTGTATGTCTTAGACTCCCACCAGGATTGGTTGAATGCAGTCTTAGCACCAGCCATAAGCATATCGTTAGCGTCTTTGAATCCGTTAGGTATACGCATGATCTTAGCCTTACTTGGTGTAAGAACTCTAGCAACTTTCTTTGCAGCTTCTTGACCTACCTTGTCTCTGTCGAAACAGATTACAACATTGTCAAAACTCTCAACAAACTCTAGGCTATTCTTTATATCACGTACTGATCCTTGTGCGCCAGTTTTTATACTAACCACAGGCCATTTAGAGCCTAGCATTTCATATGCAGCTAGAGCATCGTATTCTCCTTCGACTATAGTAAGATACTTACCACCGCCTTTGAACAATTGCTCTCCGAATAATCCGCTTTCTCTTAATTCACCTGTGGCTTTAAACTTTTTAGAAACACCATTAGCTGTTTCATATTTAACCTTAGTAGCTACCAACTTGTTATCAGCATAGTATGGAAAGACTTGTTCTACTACTTTACCAATACTATTAATGATAACCTTAACTCCATACTTTCTAGCAGTCTTCTCAGAAAGATTACGATGCTCAATGCGTGTAAAGATTCCGTTCTTTGGAACCTCTAAAGTATTTTGCTTCTTATCTTTTAAGTTTGTTACTGTTGCTATGGTTGTTGTCATTGGTCTTTCCTCACCTGTTTCTGTGTAGTAATCCTGTATAAAAGAATCGCAACTAAAACATTTAGCTGATCCGTCTTCGTTTATACAACACGCGTCACTACTATTGCAAACAGGACAAGGCTTATGTAATTCTACAAATTCTGTACTCATTGTTTGCTCCCTCATTTTAAAATTTATATGCCTACCACCTACCGAAGTTTCTAAGGTACTTCCTACCTACATACAAGTGCTAATCCTCTTCAGGTGGAAAAGCATCAGTCTCTTCTATGTCAACATCATCAACCTCAGATTCTTCTGAAGAACCTTCACTGTTGACAACTTCTACAATCCTATTAGAAAAGAAATTGATTCCTGCTTGTAACTCTTCCAAGTCTAGTACAAGATTCGCTTTCTTTTGGTTGAGTCTTTGAAGTCTGCCAAAGATTCCTTTAGCTTCATCAGGTAGATCATCAACTGAGATTTGAACATCATCAATAGTGATGTAAGGTTGTTGCTGTTCTTGTTGTTGAACTTCTTCGTTCATACTACTCTCCTTTTAATTTAAAATTCAATGTCATCAACACCATCAACAACATCGAACTCGTCTTCACTACCATCGCTGTAAGGGATGTGTTCCAAAACCTGGATGGCTTGGAGATCCAAACGATGAAAGATTCCGAATTTGTTCTCAACTGTTTTAGGTTGAAATTGAACTCTGATTTTAGATCCATTACCTATTGGCTGATCGAAAGGATTTTTAGCAGCATCCACAACACGAACAGGTGGATTGGTACTGCCATCAGGCCTCAGGTAATACTTCTTGAAGAACAACGCAGGTTGCTCATCAATCTCTTTGATCTTGTGACCATCAGCTTCATACTGAGCAGCAGTCTCTTTATCGACTACCAAACTACACTGATAAGTTGGTGGATCAAAGGTGTCGTTGGGTTTTAAAGCGCTAACCCAATAAGCGATTCCTTCTAGTAACATATAAGTCTCCTTTTTATTTAGAAGTTGTTTCAGTTAATTATTTAACTTATAGCTGGATTATACACGAACATCCACCTAAAGTCAAACACTTTATTTTGAAATATTTTATAAGGGTTTTAAATAGGAAGAAAAGTGTGAGGGTTTATGGAGTCACGAATGCCCTCACGCACTCGTCTGTTACAGAAACAGTTTCAGTTAAACCAACCTAGTTTAGGTGTAGTGTGTGTGTTGTTTAACTTTTAGACTCGAAGTGAGGCTACACTTTTTCCTTTTTTTTTCTTTTTTATATTTCTTTTGTATCTATTAGTTTAGGACTAGATTTTAAATCTGTCAACCTTTTTTATTTTATTTTATAATCAAAATGATATTCTCTTGGATGTTTTATTCCGTCTATTATCTTTACATTCTGCATCCCATGCATCTTGAACTTAGCCTTAGTTAGTATGTCGTAGTCTTCCTGGTTGTCCAAACGAATAACAACTGACATATCTTTAAAGTGTTTCAAGTACGCACGAGCTGCCGTAACATTCTTTAGGTTCAAACATCTACCATTCCAGATGAAGGCCTCCTCTTCGTTATTCATTTTCTTTTAACTCTTGTACTTTTAATATTTCAAACAAGTGCTTAGTAGGTAGTAGATCATCAAGATCATTCTCTTGAGCTTTACGAGTTGCTATCTCTATAGCTTCTTGTTCATTCTTTGCATCGACTGCGAAAGTATAATTTCTCCAGTCTATAAAGTCTATAAAATATGTATGTTTTATATTCTTTTTATATTTTATAGATTCTTTAATACTTATAACATTATTGTTCATAGTTATTATATTCCTTATATATATATATATATATTATATATAGATTATACCATGTTTGTTTTTAAAAAGCAAGTGTATTAAAATCTAACTCTTTAGGATCTTCATCTTCTTGTTCCACCTTTACATCATCGTTAGGTCTCAGGGGCTGTGGTTCTATGTACAATCCAAAGTTATTTTCATCTAATTGTTTTTCAAAATCACTGAACACATCATCGATCTCTTTGTGTAAGTCGTTCATTTTCATAGTGTTTTACCTATATAGATTAAATTTATACCTTCCAAATCCTCCCGAATCTTTAGCCTCTTTCAAGGCTTGGTGTTCTCACCAGGGGCTGTTAAATCAAACTAATTTGATAGTGAAATATCTTCTACCGAATTGGAATTCAGTTCCTAATCCGCTATAAAGAATTTCCCAACGACTTCGATAAATTCTTTTACCGTACTTACCTTTTACAAGGCCAAGAACACTATAGAATTTTCCGAATTCTTCGTTTCTAGTTTGATCAACTTGTACTATATTATTTGACATAGTAGTTTCTCCTCACTTTAATTCGACAACAAATCAAAAGGTGTGTTGTCGTTTCACCTGTATACTATCCATCTAAGTCGTAGCCATAGACTACTTCCATTACGTACCTGTAAGCTGCAAAACCTACTGCTTCGCTCTTAGCCAACGGATGATCTTTATCTTCTAAAAGTTCTACTACTTTCTTGATAAAGCGATCCACGTAGTTAGGCTGTTTGGTCTTAGGATTCCAGACAAGCGGTAGCTCATCTATTACCTTGCTCCATGCTTCGTCAGCTACATCTAGTACTGCATTTTCAGCATCCATCATTAGTGCTTTTATCTTTGCCATTTTATTTCTCCCATTAAGTCATCGATTCTTTGGTGTAAAAATGCATGGTAGTCATCGCTATCCTCACTATATCTTTCATGTGCTTCAAGCATAGCAAGCTTAATACATTTAACACGTTTCATATTCTGAAGTTGTTTTATTTCTCCATCTATTTCTTCAATGTATTTTTGAAGTCGTTCTTTCTCAGACATCATAAGTGTACACCTTTCCTCCAGGGCTGGTATATTCAGTCTCCTGTATTGTTATAAGGTACTGAGTACCGTATTGATCTGTTAGTTCTATCTTCTTTTTGAATGGTCCACTAACAATATTAGATTCACTTCCGTCTACGTAACCAACCTCACTGACAATTTTAGTATCAGCTTTCAAAGCATTACGTATGATCGTAGCTATGTAATCAGAATAAATCATAATTCTCTCCACCAATATAGATAATTATCCTCGATCTCTTTCCTTTGTATGTCGTAGTTTCGCTCTAGTCTATCTAGCTTACGATACATTTCTTGTTTCTTACGACTAAGAAATTCTCGATCTCGTACATTATCTTTTACGTTTAAATAAACCCTTACGTGTGTCGCATACTTTTTAACACAACTGTAGTGGCCTCTCTTATAGACTCCAGGAATACTTTTACCGTTGTATTTATATACTAAGGTATACCTATCCTTATTGAGTCCTTCCTTGGCTGCTTCTATTTGTTGCCAGCCTTCATCAGTGTTAGGTACTTTCATAAAGTATCTATGTGCTGATGCATCGTTCTTCTTATCCATATGTATAACCTCCTTTTTATTTTATATGATTAAGTATATGAGATATTACATCGATTGTCCAGCCATTACCAAGCATCTTATATCGCTGAGTATTGCTGACTCCTTCGGTGTAGTTATCGTCAACTGTTTGCAGTCTCTCGCACTCTAAAGGTGTGAGCTTTCTCCAATGTACATCCTGGTCTGTGTCTCTTGTCACTTGTATGATGTGTTGCTTACTCATTGAAGCTGTAATCGTATTTGATTTCTCATCATCTCTTTCTACCAAGTGTCTCATGTGTCTAGGTGACCAATCCTTACCTGTTTTCTTTATATGTTCTCTTCTAATCTTGTTGGCTTCAGGTGTCCTTACTTCAGTCATTGATTTAACAATTACTTTAGGTTGTCTGTGTCCACCTTGCATTGTAGTAAGAGCAGGTGACTTACCATCAGGTG